>WBZM01000820.1_pt2 | contig 26400 bp, 28 predicted proteins | sample 5204271 | NCBI WGS metagenome assembly WBZM01 (sample SAMN12344346, study PRJNA552823) | activated sludge metagenome | biome: Activated sludge suspended growth; feature: Nitrification reactor; material: Wastewater; isolation source: activated sludge from nitrification reactor of wastewater... | reverse complement strand
ACGCACGCGTCGCCGTCCGGGGCGGGCAGGCCCTGCGCGAGCTGCCAGCCGTCCGACCCGTGCTCGAGCGCCGTGCCTGCCCGCTCGTGCTGGATCCAGATCACCGGAACGCCGCGGCCGCGGGCCTGGGCGACGAGGCCGACGATGCGACCGAGCACCGCGTCGGCCCCGGCGGGCCGCGGCTCGCGGTCGAACAGCCCCTGCTGCACGTCGACGACCAGCAGTGCCGTTCTCATCGCGCGGCCGCCCCGAGCGCGGTGCCGTGGCGCAGGAAGTGGTTCACCCGCGCCTCCCAGTCCTGCATGAACGCGCGATAGTGCTCCTCGGTGAACGCAGCGACGAAGGCGTCACCCGCGGCCCCGAGGCTCGTGTGCGCATACGTCACCTCGGCGGTGGAGCCCTCGCCGGCGGCGCGTACCTGGATCGTGAGGCGGCAGGCGGTCACGCCCGGGGTGAGCTTGATCATCTCGACGACGCCGGACTCCGGTTCGTGCCGGGTGACGTACCAGGTCGCCTCGTGCGGCTGCGCATCCGTGACGAAGACGCAGTCCCGCTCGGCATATCCCGACGACGTGACGACCAGCCGCGGGTCCCAGCCGACGATCCACTCGGCCTCGCGCACCGGACACAGCAGCGGAAAGACGGCGGACGGCGGCCCGTCCAGGCGCTGCACGTAGCTGCGGGTGACGCGGTTCGGGGGGACGATGCGCATGCACGGCCTCGGGCGGTCGGATCAGGACTGGAGCAGGGCCTGGATCTTCAGCGTCGTGGCCCAGTTGCGGGTCGTGACGCCGTGGCCGTACCTGCGGGCCAGGGCGTCGGCGGCGCGGCTCGCCAGGATGCCGTCGGGACAATACAGGAATGCCGCCCGTTCGCCGAGGTGGAACTCGGCCGCGGACGCGAGCTCGTGCAGCGGCCGCAGCGCCTGCAGCCCGGCCTGCGTCTGCGCACAGGCGACGAGCAGCCGGCCGGGGTCGAGGGCGCCCGGTGCGTACGGACACTCGGCCACGATGGCGGCGAATTCAGTCGCCGACTTAACGACCACGGGCACCTCGACGTGCAGGCCGTCGGCGATCCACGCGGCCACGTCCTGCGCGACGCGTGCCGACGCCGCCCGCCGGCCGTCGAAGACCACGTTGCCGCTGTTGAGCAGCGTGCGCACGTCGCCGCAGCCGTGCTGGTCGAGGATAGGTCGCAGGCCGGCCATGGGCACGCGGCGCCCCTTGCCGACGTTCACTCCGCGCAGCAGGGCCACGAACCGCGGCAGGCTCAGCCCTCGCGGACCGGCGCGGCGACGGTCACGGCCGGATCTCCGGTTCGACCAGCAGCGCCAGCAACTGCAGCGACTCCTGCCAGCCGAGGTAGCACATCTCGACCGGGATCTGCTCCGGGATGCCCTCCTGGACGATCGAGACCTCGGTGCCGGTCAGCACGGGCCGCAGCGCGATGGAGCACTGCATCGTGCCTGGCATGGCCGGATCGTCGAACGTGTCGGTATAGCGCAATGACTGGTTCGGCACGAGTTCCAGGTATTCGCCGCCGAAGCCGTGGCTGTCGCCGGTGGTGAAGTTGGTGAACGACATGTGGAACGTGCCGCCGACCCGCGCGTCCAGGTGCTGCACCCGGGCCGTGAAGCCGTGCGGCGGCAACCACTTCACCAGCGCATCGGGCTCGAGGAAGGCGCGGTAGATCCGCTCGGCGGAGGCGCGCAGCACGCGGTGAAGGCGTACGGTGGACGTGGGCATCGGATCCTCCTGTTCGCGGCGGTTCGGATCGTCGGATCCCGACGGGCCGGCCGAGCATAACGGCGCGGGCACGTTGCGCCAACCGGCGGCAGGCGGGTGACCGACCGTCAGGCGCGTCCGACGAGCGGGAACGCGTCCAGCACCTGCCAGGGGCCGCCGGATTCCTGGCGGATCCAGCGCACGACGCGAAACTCGATGCGCAGCGCCGTCGCGAGGCGCCCGACCGCCGGCAGGTCCTCGTCCGACGGGGCGGGATTGCGCGGATGTGCGAGCGTGATGTGCGGCGGCAGCCGGCGCGCCAGTTCGTTGGCCAGCACGTGCTGGCGCAGCGCCTGGAAGGACCGCTCGCCATCGAGGCACTTCAGCTGCACACCGTGACCCTCGAAGCGCTCCGGCGAACCGAACACCATCGCGAGCGGTCCCGAGGGCAGGCTCTGCAGCCGGCGCCTCAGCAGCTCGGGGTGCACGCCGGCGATCTCGTCGTTCCGGCACAACGTGACGTGCGCGGGAATCAGCGCGTGTTGCACCGGGTCGAGCGCGCGGCGCACCGACTCGAGCGCGTCGCTCGCGGGCAGCGGCACGAAGAGGCTGAGCTGGTCGCGCGCGCTCACGCGCGGACCCGCAAGCCGCCGGTGGGCATCGGCGCCGGGCGCCACGCGACCCGCGGAGCGCGGCCGTGCTGCCAGCGGAGCTCGCCACGGTTCACGCGTCCTCCCGTTGGCCGCACGACGGCCGACGGCTTTCGTTTTACGCAAGCCGGGGGGCGGACACAAGGCGCGCGGCCGGACCGCCGGCACCGGCCGCCATCGGCTGTGGCGCGTCCGCCGGGACTAGCCTGGTCGCGGCGCCAGCCCGTGGCCGCCCACCGGCACCGTCTCGAAGCGCTGGTCGAAACCCGCGATCAGCGGCCGGCCCTTCGCGATCGCGTCCCTGACCGACGGCAGGGCCAGCGAGGCGCGATGGCTCTGCGCGCTGTCCCACACCTCGGTGACCCACAGCGCGTCCGCGTCCGTCGGATCCTGCGCGACGACGTAGCTCAGGCAGCCGGGCATGCCGGCGACGCCCTGCACGAGGATCCCGATCAGCGCGTCCCGTTGCCCGGGCACCGCGCGCATCCTGCCGATCAGTCCGTACATGCTCCCTACTCCCCGTTGCGTTGCGCAGCCTGCGCCGGCCAGCGTGGCCGCGCCGAAGGCTGCGTGAACCAGGAACTCCCGCCGGCTCGTCACGGCGCGACGGCGGCGGCCACCAGCGCGCGATCGGCCCGACGGTACGCGGCGAACTGCGGCCGCGAGCTGAGCGTGGGCCGCCACGGCCCGATCCCGGCGGACGCATAGCCGCAGCCGAGCCGGGCGAAATCCTGGTCGCCGCCGCGAATCGCGCGCAGGACGACGCCGACCGGCCCGCCGCCGAACACGAGTTCGGTGGCGCGAACCCGCGCCTGCCCCGTTGCGCGCTCCTCGACCTCGACGATCACCCGGTACTCCGGCCAGTGCCAGCGCTTCGCGACCGGCTCGGGCGCGCGCACGTGCACGACGAACTCGGGCTGGCGGCCGTCGAACGCGGAGCAGTCGCGCAGTATGGGAAGCTCGCGTACGTCGGGCCGGGCGGCGGGGCCTGCGCACCAGCGCACGCCCGCAACGTCGACGAAGCCGGCCACGCCCGACTGGACCAGTGCATCCCAGTGGAACTCGCTCCAGGGCGCGCCGCGGTCGGCGTCGATCGCGACCCCCACGGGTCGAGCGACGGCGACGTCCGGCCAGGCCGCCGGAGGCGCGGCCGCGCAGTCCCGCTCGAAGCGTGCGTAGCCCGCCCGGCCCCAGGCGAGCACCGCGAGCGCGGCCACTGCCGGCAGCGCCCAGGCCCAGCGCGGCACGGAGCGACGCCGCTCGCCGCGCGCCCGCAGGAGCAGCAGGAACGGCAACAGCGCCAGCAGCGCCAGGCCCGCCCAGGCCAGGGCCTCGACCAGAGCGAACAGGATCGTCTCGAATGCGCCCGACATGCCCGCTCAGCCCGCCCTCGCCGGGCGGCCGCCTTTCATCGTGTGGACGGGATCAGACCAGGAACCCGCCGTCGACGGCGAGGCAATGCCCGGTCACGTAGCTCGAGGCGCCCGAGGCGAGGAACAGGGCCGCACCGGCCAGTTCCACGGGCTCGCCGACGCGCCCGAGCGGGTTCGTGCCGAGGTAGTGCTTGAGCTGCTCCTCGTCCGAGAGCAGCGCGCCGGCGAACTTCGTGCGGATCAGCCCCGGCACCAGCGCATTGACCCGGATGCCATGGGCACCGCACTCCTTCGCGAAGGACTTCGTCATGCCGATGACGGCCGTCTTGGTGATCGAATAGATGCCCTGCATCGGCCCCGGACGGATGCCGTTGACCGAGGCGACGTTGATGATCGAACCGCCGCCCTGCTCGCGCATCATGCGGCCGGCCAGCACCGAGGCGTAGAAGTAGCCGCGGATGTTGACGTCCACGGTCTTCTGGAACGCGCCGAGGTCGGTGTCGAGGATGTGGCCGTAGTAGGGGTTGGTCGCGGCGTTGTTGACCAGCACGTCGACGCGGCCGAACTGCGACTTCACGGCGTCGAAGAGTTGCCCCAGGGCCGCCATGTCGCCGATGTGGCACGCGATCGCCGTCGCCTTGCCGCCGGCGGCACGGATCGCCGCCGCCACCGCCTCGCAGCCGTCCTGCTTTCGGCTCGAGACGACCACCTGTGCGCCGTGCTCCGCGTATGCCCTGGCGATGGCCTCGCCGATGCCGCGGCTCGCGCCCGTCACCACCGCCACTTTGCCCGTCAGGTCGAACGATACCGACATCCCATTCTCCTTCGCGCGCGGTTCAGGCCGCGCACATGCGACGCTTCGTGTCCGCGTATTCCCGAACCATGCGCGCGACCACCTCGCCGGCCGGCAGGATGTCGTGGATGTTGCCCACGCCCTGCCCGCCGCTCCAGATGTCGCGCCACGCCTTCTTGTCCATGTTGCCGCCGGAGCCGAAGTTCATCTTCGACTTGTCGGCCTCGGGCAGGTTGTCCGGATCGAAGCCGGTCGCGGCCACGCTCTTCTTCAGGTAGTTGCCCTTCACGCCGGTGAAGAGCGAGGTGTACACGATGTCGTCCGAACCCGAGTCGACCAGCATCTGCTTGTACTCGGGCAGCGCATGCGCCTCGGTGGTCGCGAGGAAGCGCGTCCCGATGTACGCCATGTCCGCCCCGAGCGCCAGCGCGGCGAAGACGTCCGCGCCGCTCGACATGGCACCGGACAGCACCAGCGTCCCGGCGAAGAACTGCCGGATCTCGCGCACCAGCGCGAACGGACTGCCGGTGCCGGCATGACCGCCGGCGCCTGCGCAGACCACGATGATGCCGTCGACGCCCTGCTCGACCGCCTTGCGCGCGTGCTTGACGTTGATGACGTCGTGGAACACGAGTCCGCCGTACGAATGCGCGGCCTCGACGATCTCGCGGGGCGGCCTGAGGCTGGTGATGATCAGCGGCACCTTGTGCTCGACGCAGACCCGCATGTCGCGCTCGAGCCGGTCGTTGCTCACGTGCGCGATCTGATTCACGGCAACCGGCGCGACCGGCAGCCCCGGGTTCGCCTTCGCGTAGGCGGCGAGTTCGGCGTCGATGCGCGACAACCAGTCGTTCAGCAGTTCGGGCGGACGGGCGTTCAGGGCCGGGAACGAGCCGATGATCCCCGCCTTGCACTGCGCGAGCACCAGTTCGGGCTGCGAGGCGATGAACAACGGCGAACCGATCACCGGGAGGGCGAGCCTCCCGGCGAATTGCGACGGCAGGGCCATCAGCCGGCCACCGGGTAGAACGGCTCGTTGCGCTCGGCACGCTCGCGCAGCCACTTGGAGGGCTTGAAGCGCTTGCCGTGCTTTTTCGCGAGCCGGTCGCACTCGGCGACGAAGTTGCGAATGCCGACGGTGTCGATGAACGAGAGCGTGCCGCCCGTCCAGGCCGGATAGCCCCAGCCGAGGATCGAGCCGAGGTCGGCCTCGGAGGCCGTGGTGACCACGCCCTCCTCCATGCAGCGCGCCGCCTCGAGCGCCTGCCGGTACAGCACGCGCTTCTTCACTTCCTCGACGTCCGGCTGTTCGTGCGCCAGCGGGAAGTGCTCGGCGAGGCCCGGCCACAGGAACTTCCTGCCGTCGGCCGGATACTCGTAGAAGCCCGCGCCGAAGCGCTTGCCCGGGCGCTTCAGCACCTCGACGAACTTCTGCACGGTGTCGTAGGCGACCGGCTTGTCGAAGCGCCTGCCGAGGTCCGCCTCGGTCTGCTTGATCACCTTCCACTGCAGGTCGATGGTCACCTCGTCGGCCACCGCGAGCGGGCCGACGGGCATGCCGGCCATCTTCGCGCCGTTCTCGATCAGGGCCGGGCTCACGCCCTCCTGCAGCATCGCGATGCCTTCGTAGACGAACGTACCGAAGCAGCGGCTGGTGTAGAAGCCACGGCTGTCGTTGACGACGATCGGCGTCTTGCGCAGCTGCCCGACGTAGTCGAGCGCCCGCGCGATCGTCTCCTCCGAGGTCTTCTTGCCGACGATGATCTCGACCAGCGGCATCTTGTCGACCGGCGAGAAGAAGTGGATGCCGATGAACTGCGACGGCCGCTTCGACGCCTGCGCGAGCCCGGTGATCGGCAGCGTCGAGGTATTGCTCGCGAACACCGAGGCCTTGGAGATGACGGCTTCGGTCTTCGCGGTCACGTCGGCCTTGATCTCGCGGTTCTCGAAGACCGCCTCGACCACGAGGTCGCACCCGGCGAGGTCGTCGTAGCTGGTGGTGGTCTTGATCCGCGCGAGGATCGCATCGGCATCGGCCTGCGAGCGCCGGCCCTTCTCGACGTCCCTGGCGAGCAGGGCCTTCGAATAGCCCTTGCCCTTCTCGGCGGCCTCGAGCGTCGAGTCGAGCAGCACGACCTCGATGCCGGCGAGCGCCGAGACGTAGGCGATGCCCGCGCCCATCATGCCCGCGCCGAGCATGCCGAGCCGGCGCACCTGCGACTTCGGCGGGCCCGACGGACGCCGCGCGAGCTTGTCCGCCAGTCCCTTGTTCACGAACATCGTGCGCATCAGGTTGCGCGCGACGGGGCCGGCCAGCAGCTGCCCGAAGTAGCTCGACTCGATGCGCAGACCCTTGTCGATCGGCACCTGGCAGCCTTCGTAGACGCACGAGAGGATGGCGAGCGGCGCCGGGTAGTTTCGCTGCGTGCTCTTCGCCGTCAGGGCCGTGCCGGCCATGAAGGTCTGGAACGCGGCGGGGGTCGCCTGGCCGGCGCCGCCCGGCACGCGATAGCCCTTCTTGTCCCAGGGCTGCACGCCCTCGCCGCCCTTCAGGATCCACTGGCGCGCGCGCTCCACGATCTGGTCCACCGGCGCGACCTCGTGCACCAGCCCCTTCTTGAGCGCATCGGCCGCGCCGAGCTGTCGGCCTTCGGTGATGAGCTTGAGCGCCTCGGTGACGCCGATCAGGCGCGGCATGCGCTGCGTGCCGCCGCCGCCCGGCAGCAGGCCGATCTTGACCTCCGGCAGGCCGACGCCGGCCTTCGGGCCATCCTCGATGACACGGTAGTGGCAGGCGAGCGCGAGTTCGAAGCCGCCGCCGAGCGCGATGCCGTTGATGGCGGCCGCGACCGGCTTGCCGCAGGTCTCGAGCCGGCGGAAGACCTTGTTGATGGCGTAGCTGAACTCGGCCGCCTCGGCCGGCGCGATGCCCCGGTCATAGGCCCCGACCATGTCCTTGATGTCGGCGCCCGCCACGAAGGCGGACTTCGCCGAGGCGATCACCGCGCCCTTCACGGCCGGGTCGGCCGCGAACCGCTCGATGCAGGTCACGAGGTCCTGGCTGAACTCGGGCGTCAGCACGTTCATCGGGCGGCCGGCCACGTCGATCTGCAGCAGCGCGATGCCGTCGCCGTCCACGGAATAACGGATGTTCTGGGTCATGTTGCTTGTCCTGGATCTGGGAGGCGAGCGGCTCAGACGCGCTCGATGATCGTGGCGGTGCCCATGCCGGCGCCGATGCACAGCGTCACCAGCGCGGTCGACAGGTTGCGTCGCTCGAGCTCGTCGAGCACCGTGCCGAGGATCATCGCCCCGGTGGCGCCGAGCGGGTGGCCGAGCGCGATCGCGCCGCCGTTGACGTTGGTGCGGTCGTGCGGGATGTCCATGTCGCGCATGAAGCGCAGCACGACCGAGGCGAACGCCTCGTTGATCTCCCACAGGTCGATGTCGGCCGGCTTCATGCCCGCCTTCTTCAGGGCCTTGCGCGCGGAGCCCGCCGGACCCGTCAGCATGATGGTCGGCTCGCTGCCGATCGAGGCGAAGCCGCGGATGCGTGCCCGCGGCGTCAGTCCCGCCTTCTTCGCCGCCTTGCGGCTGCCGACCAGCACGGCCGCGGCGCCGTCCACGATACCGCTCGAGTTGCCGCCCGTGTGCACGTGGCTGATCGACTCGACCTGCGGGTAGCGCTGGATCGCGACGGCGTCGAAGCCGCCTTCCTCGCCCATCTGCGTGAACGCCGGCTTGAGCTTCATCAGGTCCGCGAGGGTCGTGCCCGGCCGCAGGTATTCGTCCTTGGCGAGCGCGACCTGGCCGATCACGTCCTTCACCGGCACGACGGAGCGGTCGAAATGGCCTGCCGCCTGCGCGGCCGCCGCGCGCCGCTGGCTCTCGACCGCGTAGCTGTCCACCATCTCGCGGCTGTAGCCGTCGAGCGTGGCGATCAGGTCCGCGCTGATGCCCTGCGGCACGAAGTAATGGTGCCAGGCGACCTGCGGATCGGCCACCCACGCGCCGCCGTCGGAACCGATGGGCACGCGCGACATGGACTCGACGCCGCCGCCCACCACGAGATCGGACTGGCCCGACATGATCGCCGCCGCCGCCGTGTTCACGGCCTCGAGGCCCGACGCGCAGAAGCGGTTGATCTGCTTGCCCGGCACGCACTCGTCGTAGCCGGCCACCAGCGCGCCGACGCGCGCGATGTTCGCCCCCTGCTCGCCGAGCGGGGCGACGCAGCCGAGGATCACGTCGTCGACGGCCTTCGTGTCGAGCTGATGACGGTCGCGCAGGGCCGCCAGCGCCTGCGCGGCGAGCTGGATCGGCGTGATCGGGTGCAGCGAACCGTCGGGCCGGCCGCGGCCGCGCGGCGTGCGGACGGCATCGAGGATGAATGCGTCGGTCATGTCTGTGTCCCCTGGGATGAAACGGCGTCGAAGCGGAAATCAGGTGTACTGCGGCTTGCGCTTGGCGAGGAAGGCGCCGACGCCCTCCCGGCCCTCGTCGCTCGCGGCGCGCGTGGCGATGGCCCGGCCCTCGAGCGCCATGTGGCCCTCGATGCCCGGATCGCCGGCCTCCATGAGGCGCTTGACCGCGCCGTACGAGTCGACCGGCCCGGCGGCGAGCCGCGCCGCGAGGGCCTGGGCACTGGCGAGCAGATCGGCGTCCTCGACGACCTGGTTGACGAGGCCCCACTGCAACGCCTCGTCGGCCGTCAGCACGCGGTTGAGCAGCATGAGTTCGAGGGCGCGGCGGCGGCCGACGATGCGCGGCAGCAGGAAGGACGTGCCGCAGTCGGGTGCGAGCGCCACGCCGGTGTAGGCCAGCGAGAACTTCGTGCCGCGGCCGGCGAGCGCGAGGTCGGCCATGCAGGCGACGCCGACGCCGGCACCGGCCGCCGTGCCGTTGACCGCCGCGACGACCGGGGCGCGCATGCGCGTGAAGCTCGCGACGGCGCCGTTCACGTACGTGGTCAGCTCGTTCAGGTAACGGGAGATGCCCTCGCCCTGCTCGCTCATGCCCTTGAGGTCGCCGCCGAAGCAGAAGTGCTTGCCTGCGCCGGTGAGCACGACGGCGCGCACCCGGGGATCGTGCTCGCAGGCGAGCGCCGCGTCGAGCAGGTCGCGCGCCATGGCCATGTCGAATGCATTGAACGACTCGGCGCGGTCGAAGGTGACGGTGGCGACGTGGTCGCTGACGTCGAGTCGCACGTTCTTGCTCATGCTGGTCTCCGCGTGGGGGAAGTTGCGGCCCGTCGCTCCCGGCCTCAGGACTTCGCGGCGAGGCCCGGGCCCGACAGCTCGCGCAGCCGCTCTTCCAGGTACGACACGAGGCGCTGCTCGCGCCCGCCGAGGTCGCCGGTCAGGCCGCGCACGGCGATGCCGTCCATCATGCAGCGGACGAGGTCGAGCACCAGGTCGAAGGACGCTTCAGAGCCGCGACGGCCGGGCCAGAGGTCCTGCGCGATGCGGTACCACTCGCGCTCGAAGGCCTCGTGCGCCGGCTTGAGGATGGCCTCCAGCTCGGGGTCGGTGCGGGCGGCGATCCACAGCTCGAGGAAGGCCGCGTACAGCGGGTGGCGCACATGGTCCAGGTAGGCTTCGAGCGCCTTCCGTGCCCGGCTCTCGTCGCGCGGCAACTGCTCGATGGCCTTGCGGAACGCCTTGAGGCGCTTCGAGTGCAGGTGCTCGACGGCCGCGCGGACCACGTCGGTCTTGGACGGGAAGTGATGCAGCATCGCCCCGCGCGACAGGCCCGCCTTGGCGATGATCTCCGTCGTGGTGGTGCCGCCGTAGCCATGCTCCACGAAGCAGCGCAGCGCCGCCTCGACGATCTGCAGCCGCGTCGATGCGCTCTTCTGCGCCTGCCAGCCGGTCGGCTCCGGCTCGGGGGGAAGGGTGGTGTGCGCGGGTCGCGAGCTCATCCGGTCACCGGGGCGCCAGGGTGCGGCGCAGGATGGCGAGCGGCACAAAAAAAGTCAACGGTGACTGTAACCAGCAGTCCTGACTGATATTTTCGGCGGCCCTGCCTGGCCGCCGCGGCTCATTCGTCCTCGGCGAGGGTCAGCGGCAGGCCGTCGAGCGCCTCGGTGAAATCGACCTGGCAGCTCAGCCTCGAGCGGGCGGGGTCGTAGTGCTGCAGTTCGACGAGCAGGTCCTTCTCGTCCGACTGCGGCGCCGGCAGCCGGCCGACCCAGGCCGGGTCGATGAAGATGTGGCAGGTCGCGCACGAGCACAGGCCGCCGCAGATCGCCGTCACCCCGTATTCGTACTCGCGCAGGGTCTCCATGATCTTGAGCCCGGTGCGGCCCTCGATCTCGTGCAGCTTGCCCTCGCGGTCGGTCACCACCATCTTCGCCATGCTCGTCCCTCGGTTCCGGTCGGCCGCCGATTATTGCAGCGCGGGAAGCGTCCTGCATCCCCGGTTTGCCACGCTCGGCATGCCGGCGCGCCGCCGGGTGGCCGAACTCGCTCAACCGGGCGCGCTGGCGTGCAGGCGCTCCTCGATCGCCGCGCCACGCGCCGCATGGACCGGGTCCGCGCCCTCGCCGGCCGGCCAGGCCCGGTACCAGAGCCACTGCACGTAGTCGAACGCCCAGCACGCGGCCGTCAGGGACCCGTCGTCGAACTCGGCCGCTCCATAGGCCGAACACAGGGCCGCGCGCGCGCTCGGGCCGACATCGTGCTGGCAAAGGAACGAGGCGAGATCGAAGATCGGGTCGCCGACGCCGCCGTACTCCCAGTCGACCAGCCACAGGCGCGCCTCCGCCCGGACGAGGTTCAGGTGATGCAGGTCGTTGTGACACAGCCTCGGCCGGCGCCGACGACCGGCCAGCATGCGGAACGCGAAGCGCGCCTTCGTGCGCAACACCTCGTCCTGCGGACGCCAGCCGTCCGACGCGCGCTCGAGGCGCGCGGCCTGCTCCGCGAAGTCGACCCGGTGTACCCCGGCCGGGACGGGTAACGCGTGCAACCGCCGCAGTGCACCGGCGAGGCCTGCGAGCGTCGGCAGGTCCACGGCCTGCTCCCGGCGCAGCGGCAACCCGTCGATGCGCCGCGTGACCAGCAGGCGCCGAGCAGGGTCGCAACACACGACCTCGGGCGCGAGCCCCGCGGCTGCCACGGCCGCGAGCAGCCGGCACTCGCTCGCCCGGTCCACGCCCAGGCGCGCGGCGTCCGGCGGGCTGAGGCGCACGATGCAGCGCGAGTCGCCCGCCCCGACCGACCAGGCGTGATTGCTGAGGCCGCCGGGCTCGACGGTGAAGGCGTCATCGGCGAGCGCGCGGGTGTGCGGGTGGGCGGCCAGCGCCTCGCGGGCCTCCTGCTCCGGCGACGCGCGCAAGGCGGCAGCCGTCTCAGGCATGCGCGGGTCCCGCTGCGTCGGCACGGCGCCGGCGCCAGTCGTCGCGCCAGCTCGCATAGCCGCGCATCGCCATCAGCGAGTAGACGACGAACAGGACCGCCGTGGCCTGCAGTCCCTGGGAGAAATAGAGCGCCGCGGCCAGCAGGTCGAAGACGATCCAGTACAGCCAGTTCTCCACCACCTTGCGGGCCACCAGCCAGGTCGCGAAGACACTCGCCCAGGTCGTCAGGGCGTCGACGTAGGGCACGACTCCACCGTGCGGGCCCGCGATCCCGCGGCCGTTCGCCGCGGACACGAGCACGATCAGGGCGAGCGCGATGGCATGGCGGCGCGCGGGCCAGCGCGTCACCGGCAGCGCCTGCCCCCCGCCCTCGCCGCCGCGCCGCCAGGACCACGCGCCGTAGACGGCCATCGCCACGTAGAACACCTGCAGCCCTGCCTGCATCACGAGGCCGCTGCGCCAGAACAGCACCAGGAAGATCGCGGAACTGGCGACGGAAGCGGCCCAGCAGGCGATGTGCTGGCGGATGGCGAGCACGATGTACGCGAGCGCGAACGCGACCGCGACCCACTCGGCCAGCGGGATCTCGCCCACCAGGTCGCGCAGGGCCGCAAGCATCTAGCGCTCGGCGTCCGTCGGCTGGCCGCCGAGCACCTTCATGACGAACACGCAGCGGCGGTCGCCGCCGAACGTGGTCTTCGTCTCCTCGGCGAGCGCCGCGAACACCGCGTCGTGCTCGCCGGCCACCTGCGTGCTCATCGCGTTGGTGACGACCTGCAGCCCGGGATGCCGGTGCAGGCGCTCGATGAAGTCCTTGATCGGCGCCACGTAGTGCGCGTCGAGCGGATAGAGACTGATTTCCACGGCGGTCTTCATGGTCGGTTCCTGCGGTTGAGCGAATCCCAATGCCAATCGACGGTCACGCCGACGCTGCGCGGGTCGCCCCGCTGCGTGTAGAGCGCGTTCGCGTAATCCGGCGGCACGAGGCCGAAGTAGTAGCCGCGCACGGCATAGTCCTCGTCGAACGCGTTGCGCGCCCAGGCGTGCACGGACCAGCGTTCGCCCTGGTAGCCGGCCTTGAGGTTCACCAGTGCGTAGGGCCGCGAGCGCTGGTCGTGGCTGGTGTCGAAGTAGAAGGCGTCGACTCCGGTCAGGTCGATCCGCGCCACCCAGCCGCGCTCGCGACCGGCCGTCGCCGACAGCGAGTACTGGTATCCGGGCGCGTGCGCCTGCTCGCGGCCGTCGAGGTTGCGATCGCCGTAGCGGTAGTCGATGTACTTCGAATCGAGCAGCCCGAGCGTGCCGCCGAGGCGCAGCCATTCGGCCGCCTGCCAGTTCACGGCCGCCTCGATGCCCGCGTTACGGCCGCTCGCGGCATTGTCGGTGAAGAACACATAGGAGAGCGGATCGCCGGGGACGAGCTGGAACGAGCTCGACACCTGCTGCTGCTCGCGCCACATGCAGAAGACCGAGACCTGGGCGTCGAGCGCACGCCGCGGATCGGAGTAGCGCAGCCCGGTCTCGGCGTTCCAGAGGAACTCGGGCTGGAACTCGCGCCGATCCGCGGGCACGGCCCGGCCGATGTTGAAGCCGCCCGCCTTGTAGCCGCGGCTCGCGGTGGCGTACCACGCGAGCGGACCGCGCAGGTCGCCGCGCAGCGAGAGGTGCCCGCCCCACATCCGGTCGCGCGGCGAGAAGCGCGCGCCGTCGCTGTCCCGGTAATCGGCTGAGCGCGTCTCCGCGCGCGCGCCGCCCGCGAGCACCACCGTCGGCCGCAGGCGCCACTCGGCCTCCGCATAGAGCGCGACGCTGGTGGCCGAGTAGTCGCTCACGAGCGTGGGGTGCAGGCGGCCGGTTGCGAAGTAGTCGTCCTGGCGGTTGCCCTCGTCCAGCTGCAGCACGTAGGCGCCGGCCAGCCAGCCGGCACCGGTCGTGTCGGCGGTGCCGCGGCTCAGCACCCGCAGGTCTTCGCTCAGCGTGCGGCGCTCGCGCCCGAAGCGCGAGTAGTAGTCGTAGGGCGCGTAGATCCCCCAATATGGATCGTTGCCCCAGTCGCCGTCGAAGCTGTACACGATCGCCGACTCGCCGTAGCCGGTGACGCTTTCGAGCGTGAGCGCACCGAGGTCACCGCGCACCGCGGCCGACGCCCCCTGCGAGCGCTGCGCGTCGCGTCCCGGACGGTCGGACAGGGTGCGCAGCCGGTTGTCCGGCGAGAACGCGTCGTAGCCATTGTCGAGGTCCACGTACAGTCCGGCCAGATCGACCTGCCAGCCGTCGGCCGGCCGCAGGCGCAGCTTGCCGCGCAGCGTCGACTCGTCGCGACCGTTGGTGTCGTCCCGCTGCAGCCACACGTTGTGCCGGTAGCCATCCTGTTCGAAGTGCTGTGCCACGAGCCGCCAGCCGTCGTCCGGCGCAGCGGTCGGCAGGCCGCCGCCTGCGGCGACGCCGAGGCCGGCAATCCCGTCGCTGCCGGCCGTCGCCTGCGCGGCCAGGTCCGTGCGACCGTCCGGATCGCGCGTCTGAACCTTGATGAGGCCGGCGAGGGCGTTGGCGCCATAGCGCGTGCCCTGCGGGCCGCGCAGCACCTCGACCTGCTGCACGTCGAACAGCGTGGCCGGCATGCCGACGCCGCTGAAGTCGATCTCGTCGATCAGGAAGCCGACCGACGGATTCGGCGCCCCCTGGTACTGCTCGAGTTCGCCGATGCCGCGCAACTGGAAGTAGCGCGGACGCGAGGTGCCCCCCGACCAGTTCAGGTTCGGCACCAGCCCCAGCACGTCGGCGAAGTGCTGGAGCGAGGCCTGCTCGAGTTCCGCGGCGGGCAGCACCGTGACGCTGACCGGGATGCTGGACAGGGTCTCGCGCCGGAACGACGCCGTGACGACGATCTCCTCGAGCTCACCGGCCGGCGGGTCGGCCGGCACGGACGCGGCGGCCGCGCCGCCGAAGCACAGCAGGGCTGCCGGCAGGCAGCGGGACGGGCAAAGCACGACGGGCATGGCACCTGCTCCCTACGCCGGTACTAACCGGATCAGGTTCAACGGGTTCGTCGATGTGCGGGCTCGCCGCGGTCGACGTCTCAGGCCCTGCAGGCCACCCCAAGGTGCGCCCAGTATAGCGGATGCTGCACTGCCGTATTCCCCGCTGTTGACGCGGCCGGCGGCGCCCGGACAATTGGGCACCCTTTCGTTGCCGGACCCCTGGAATGACCAAGCCCCGCCAGTGCCGCCTGTACCTCGTGGACGCCTTCACCCGCGAGCGGTTCACCGGCAACCCCGCGGCCGTGGTTCTGGACGCCAACGTGCTCACCGAGGAGGAGATGCACGGCATCGCCCGCGAGATGAAGCACATGGACGTGGCGTTCGTGCTCGACTCCGAGGCGCCGGACCACGACGTGGACATCCGTTTCTTCTCGCCCCGCCGCGAGGTCACCTACCTCGGGCACGCGACGGTCGCGGCCCACTACGTCCGCGCGGTCGCCAACGGCGTCCCCAAGGGTCGCGTCCGCCAGCAGACCGCCGTCGGCATCGTCGAGGTCGAGGTCACCGGCAAGGGTTCGAAGCTGCGCGTCACGATCCACCAGACCCCGGCCACGTTCGGCCCGGTGGTGCCTGAGGAGCGCATCGGCCCGGTGCTCGATGCGCTCGGCATCAGCTCCGCCAGCCTGCACCCGCACTGCCCGGTGCAGGTGATGAGCAAGCCGAGCTCGCGCCTGATGATCGGCGTGCAGTCGCCGGACGTCCTCGAGTCGCTGCAGCCGAAGATGGACCAGCTGGTGCACCTGACGCCCCACGTCGGCGCCGACGGCTTCTTCGTCTTCGCGCTCAAGCCGGGCGCCGACCCGGCGGTCACCGAGTCGCGCATGTTCTGCCCGGTGCTGGGCGTCCCGGAAGACCCGGTGAGCGGCAACGCGCACGGCATGCTCGGCGTGTACCTGGTGCACAACGGCCTGCTGTCGAGCGAGAGCGGCGAGGTGCGCTTCCTCGGCCAGCAGGGGCGCTTCGTCGGCCGGCCGGGCGAGGTCGACGTCGCCGTCGTGGCCTCCGGCAAGCGCGCCAGCGAAGTGCGCGTCACCGGCGACGCGGTGATCGTCAGCGAGGGCGTGATTACGCTCTGAGGTCGAGGCCGGCGCGCTCCGCGGCCGGCCGTCCCGCTTTCCTCAGAAGCCGAGGTCCCGGCACGGCACGTCGATGCAGCCGGAGACCTGCTGCACGGCCGCCACCAGCTTCTCCTTCCCGAGCCCGGCCAGGTAGCCGTCGATCAGGCGGTGGTAGTTGCTGATCAGGCCTTCGGCCTGGTTCGACAGCCGCATGAACTCGAAGCCCTTCGTGTGCAGGCCCTGCTGCTGCAGCGGCAGGTTCGAGAAATCCTGCTTCGGAATCGGCGGCCAGCGCGGGTCGTTGTAGGCCCACGGCTCCGGCGTCCTGATCGGCGGCGGGGCCTCGCCCTCCGGGTAACGCGTCAGCGACCACAGCTCGAACAGGCACTCTTCCGGGCCGAGCGGGCGGATGCGGTACGACGAGGCACTGCCGTAGGTCGGCAGCAGGAAATAGTGCGGGAAGCAGAAGTTGACCGAGGTCGCAAGCGCCTTGGCGTCGATGTCGTTCAGCTCGCCGATGTCCATGCCCTGCTTGCGGTGATCCTGCATCACCGCCTCGTTGAGCCTGCGGCGCCACTCGACCGTCGCGCCGGCGAAGTCCTCGGGCAGTTGCGTGCCCGCGATCGCCTCGGCCGTGCGGATGTCCTTCGCGTGGGTCATGCCCGCCATGCCTTCGTTGAGGATCTTCATGAAGTGCAGGTTCAGTCCGATGAAGTCCTGCGACGGGATCTTCTCCGGCATCGGCGCGATGGGCAGCGTCTGGTACGGCGACATCGGCGAGAGCTCGGGCGGCAGCGGCACGTACGCGATGGTCTCGGGTTTCGTCGGGTCGCCCGGCACCAGCTGCGGGTGCGTGGCGAGCACGTGGTAGCCCTCCATGAAGGCTTCCATGGCGAGCTTCCAGTTCACGGGGAGGCGGGCCGCGTACCACCACTCCACCTTGAGGCTCTCGACGTGCCAGGCGTCGCCGATGTCGGCGAACTTGCCGATGGACTGGCGCAGCGGCGGGGCGTCGTCGTCGAAGTTGATGAACGCACAGCCGCCCCAGGTCTCCACGCGGCACTCGCGCAGCGCGAGGTCGGCACCGCGCAACTGGTCCTTCTCGAAGATCCCCGGCGTGTAGATGAACTTGCACTGGCCGTCGGCGCGCCACTGCCAGCCGTGGAACGGGCAGGTGAAGCCCTCCTTCGCGCAGCCGCGGTCCGCGGCGAGCTTCACGCCGCGGTGGCGGCAGTGGTTGTGGAACGCCTTGATCGTCTTCTCGTCGACGCGCGTGACGATCACTGACTGGTCGAAGATCTCGTAGACGACGAAGTCGCCGGGCTTTTCGATCTCCTGCAGCCGGCAGGCCATCTGCCACACGTGCGGCCAGAGTTTTTCCTGCTCGAGGCGGTAGAACTCCGGGTCGTGGTAACGGCGCGCATCGACGCGGTCGGGACGGGTCACGGCGAACGGAACGCTGGCTTCGATGCGGGCGCGGGCGGTGTCGGACATGGTGCGGGGTCCCCGGGGAACGGTCGGCGGCCTATCCTAGCGCTTTTCTGAACAGCGTTCATATATTGATTGCGCTGGCACGGCCCCCGGGCCGCGACGGGCGTTGCCGGGCCGGTCCCGGGCGTTTATATTACTGAACGCCGTTCATCTAATGGTCACCCCGGGGGATCCGACATGACCGCCGCCTCGGCCGACACCGGCCTCGCGCCCGTCCCGGCGCACGTGCCGCCGCATCTCGTCTTCGACTTCGACGTCTACAACGCCGCCGGTCCGGACCAGGATTTCCACCTGGCGATCCACCGCCTGCACCGCCCGGACGTGCCGGAGGTGTTCTGGACGCCCCGCCAGGGCGGCCATTGGGTGCTGACGCGGGGCGAGGAAATCCACAAGGTCTTCGCCGACGTCGAGCACTTCTCGAGCCACGCACTGACCGTGCCGAAGAGTTCCGCCCCGCCGGTGCCGCTCAAGCCGATCTTCCTCGATCCGCCCGAGCACACGAAGTACCGCGCGTTGCTCAATCCCTGGTTCTCGCCCAAGGCCGTGGCCGGGCTCGAGGTCAAGGCACGCGAACTCGCAGTCCGGCTGATCGAGGAACTGAAGCCGCGCGGCCGCTGCGACTTCGTCACCGAGTTCGCGCAGCACCTGCCGATCCAGGTGTTCATGTCGATCGTCAACGTCCCGGCGAGCGACCGGGAGAAGCTGCTCGAATGGGCCGACGGCATGGTGCGGCCCGAGAAGCGCGAGGACGTGCACGAGACGATCAAGCACATCTTCGCCTACGCCTCGCAGAAGATACTCGAGCGGCGCGCGAACCCGGGCGACGACCTGATCTCGAAGCTCACCCAGGCCCAGGTCGACGGCCAGCCCATGACCCACGAGGAACTCATGGGCATGGTCTCACTGGTGCTGATCGGCGGCATGGACACGGTGGTCTCGGCCATCTCGTTCGCGGCCAATTTCCTCGCGGCGAATCCGGGCCACCGCCGGCAGCTCATCGAGCGGCCCGAGATCATTCCGAAGGCCGTCGACGAGCTGCTGCGCCGCTTCCCGGTCGTGAACCAGGGGCGACTCGTCGTCAAGGACATCGAACTCAAGGGCGCGCCGCTCAAGGCCGGCGACATGGTGATCATGCCGACCACGCTGCACGGGCTCGACGATCGCTGCTTCGCCAATCCGCTCGAGGTCGACTTCGACCGGCCGACGCCGATCCACAGCACGTTCGGCAACGGCGCGCACCGCTGCCCCGGCTCGAACCTCGGCCGCACCGAGCTGAAGATCTTCCTGCAGGAATGGCTGCCGAGGATCCCCGATTTCCGCCACGACCCGGCCGGCAAGGTCGGCATGAGTTCGGGCGTGAACGCCACCATCTACCGACTGCCCCTCGTCTGGGAGAGCTGATGCGCGCACTCGAAGGCAAGGTCGTCCTCGTCACGGGCGGCGGCCAGGGCGTCGGCCTCGGCATCGCCCGTGCCAGCGCCGAAGCCGGCGCGAGGCTCGCCATCACCGGACGCGACGCAGCCAAGCTCGAAGGCGCGGCCGCGGAACTGCGGGCGCTCGGCACGGACGTGCTGACGATTCCCGGCGACGTGCGCCAGCGTGCCTCGGCCGTCGCCAACGTCACGCAGACGATCGAGCGCTTCGGTCAACTCGACGTGCTGGTCAACAACGCGCAGAGCTCGGTGCCGGGCACGCCGCTCGAAGCCATCGACGACGCGACCATCGCGATGACGCTCGAATCCGGCCTGTTCGGCACCCTGTACCACATGCAGGCGGCGTTCGAGCACTTCAAGGGCCGCAACACGGGCTCGATCATCAACTTCGGGTCGCGCACCGGCACGATCGGCGAGGCCGGTTTCGGCATCTACGCCGCGACCAAGGAAGGCATCCGCGGCCTGTCGCGCGTCGCGGCCCGCGAGTGGGGCCAGTACGGCATCCGCGTCAACGTCATCTGCCCCGCGGCGCTGTCGCCGGCGGCATTGACGTACCTCGCGGAAAACCCCGAGCAGAAGAAATACTACGAATCCATCGTGCCGTTGCGTCGCCTCGGCGACCCGGAGAAGGACATCGGCCCCGTGGCCGTGTTCCTCGGCTCGGACGAAGCCCGTTACGTCACCGGCCAGACCCTCAACGTCGAGGGCGGCATGACGATGTTCTGATCAAGGCAAGGAATCCCCCCGATGCACGCAGCACTCACCGCCCTCTTCGATCTCAGCGGCACGACCTCGGTGGTCACGGGCGCAGGACGCGGCATCGGCCGCGCCGTCGCGGAACTCTTCGCGCAGGCTGGCGCGAAGGTCGTCGTCGCGGACATCGACGCGACCAATGCCCAGGCGGTCGCCGACGCGATCAAGTCGAACGGCGGCCAGGCCATGGCCGTCGCCTCGGACGTGTCGAACGAAGCCTCGGTCCGCGCGATGTACGCGAAGGCCGTCGAAGCGTTCGGCGGCCTCGATTCCGTCGTCCACTCGGCCGCGGTGTTCCCGAAGTACGCGCTGCTCGAGGTCAGCGTGGAGCAGTGGGACGGCCTGCACGCCGTCAACACGCGCGGCACCATGCTGGTGATGCGCGAGGCCATCAAGGTCATGAAGGCGGCGGGCCGCGGCGGCTCGATCGTCAACATCTCCTCGGTCAGCGGCGAGCGCGAGGTGGTGTTCCACAATGCGGCCTACGGCGCGAGCAAGGCGGCCATGACCAACCTCACCCGGGTGGCGGCGCTGGAGTTCGGCGGCGACAAGATCCGCGTCAACGCGGTCCTGCCCGGCGGCACGGCCACCGAGGGCGCCGTCGCGGCGTCGAAGGACATGGTGCAGCGCGGCCTCGAATTGAAGGGCCCCATGACGCAGCCCGGCCGCGTGCCGCTCGGCATGATGGGCAATCCGGCCGACATCGCGGCCGCGTGCCTGTTCTTCGCGAGCCCGGCATCGAAGCAGGTTACGGGCCAGAGTCTCGCGGTCGACGGCGGCTTCCTGGTCAGCTGAGTCGACGCCGATGAGCGCAGGCGCAGCGACGGGCCGGGGACGCATCGAGGGCAAGGTCGCACTGGTCACCGGGGCCGGCACCGGCATCGGTCGGGCCGTCGCACTGCGATTCGCCCGGGAAGGGGCGAAGGTGCTGGCGGTTGCACGCGGCACGGCAGTGGAAGAACTCGCCGCGCAATCCGACGGTGCCATCCAGGCACTGCGCTGCGACGTCTCCGATCCCGTGCAGGTCGAGCGCATGGCAGCGGAGTGCCAGGCCCGGTTCGGCCGCCTCGACATCCTGTGCAACAACGCCGGCTTCGGCAGCCCGACCCAGGCGCGCATCCACGAACTCGATCTCGCCGAGTGGGACCGGGTGATGGGCACGAACCTGCGCGGCGCGTTCCTGGTGCTGAAGCACACGCTGCCGCTGATGCTCGCATCGGGTGGCGGCTCGATCGTCAACATGGCGTCGATCGGCAGCTTCCGCGCGACGCCCGGCGCCAGCGCATACATCACCTCGAAGGGCGGGCTGCTGCTGCTCACGCGCACCGCGGCGCTCGAGTACGTCCACGACAACATCCGCGTGAATGCCGTGTGCCCGGGCGTGACGAAGACGGAGATCCTGCAGAACGCACCACAGGAACTCCAGGACATCCTCGTCGCCCGCGTGCCGATGGGGCGCATGGGCACGTCGGAGGAAGTCGCCGCGCTGACGCTGTTCCTCGCCTCCGACGAAGCGAGCTACATCACGGGCGCCGCCTACGTCATCGACGGCGGACGCGGCGCCAGCTGAGCCGGAGGGATTCCGCATGACCGACTCGACGCAGAAATCCGGTCGGCTTGCAGGCAAGGTGGCGGTCGTGCTCGGCGCGACCCGGCCCGGCAACATGGGCCAGGCCATCGCCCGCCGCTTCCTCGACGAAGGCGCCCGCGTCGTCGTCTCCGGACGCAGCGCCGACGGCCTGCGTGCGTTCGCCGACGCAAACGGCTGCCTCTGGCGCGCCTGCGACGTGCGCCGCAAGACCGAGATTCAGTCCCTGGCGGATTACACGATCGAGCAATGCGGCGCGATTCACGTCGGCGTCAATTGCGCCGCGACGGGCCAGTCGACGCCGTTCGAGCAGACCACCGAGGCCGAGATCGACGAGATGCTCGGCACCATCTACAAGGGCGCATTCTTCTTCATGCAGGTGATGGTCGCCGCGATGCGCGAGGGCGGCTCGATCGTCAACGTCTCCTCGGCGGTCGCGGACATCATGTTCGACAACCACGCGTCCTACCAGGGCGCGAAGGCCGGCATGAATCACGTCACGCGGGCGGTGGCGAACGAATACGGCGCGAAGGGCATCCGCGCCAACATCCTCTCGCCCGGGCTCACGATCACGCCGATGCTGGGCAACTTCATGGCGCCCGGGATGGTCGAGGCCTTTGCAAAGGAGTACCCGCTCGGCCGCATCACCACGGTCGACGACGTGGCCAGCGCCGCGCTCTTCATGGCGAGTGACGAGTGCTTCATGACCGGCCAGACCTTCCACGTCACCGGTGGACTGACCCTGCGCCGCAACCCGACGCTGGCCGAGATCGGTGCGTCGATCGCCGCCGCCACGGGTCACGCGGCCCGCTGACACCCGACTGCCACGCCCGGCGCGATCGCCAGGGAGATTCCCATGAAGATCCTGTTCACGAACGGCCGGCTTTGGGACGCGAGCCTGGATCGGCCGCTGCCGGGCGAACTGCTGGTCGTCGACCGGCGCATCGAGGCAGTGAGCCGCGAGCACGGCGCCCTGCCGCGCGAGGATGCGCTCGTCATCGATGCCGCGGGCGCCACGCTGATGCCGGGACTCGTCGAAGGGCACGCGCACCTACCCTTCCCGTTCACGACGTATCTCACCCAGATGGACGATACGCCGCCGGAAGACCTGTTGATGACCACGGTGCACAACGCGCGCCTGATGCTCGACTGCGGGTTCACTGGCTGCATCGGCGCCGGCTCGCCACGGGTCCGCTGCGAAGTCACGGTGCGCAACGAGATCGAGGCCGGCCGCCTGCCGGGGCCGCGCCTGCTCGCCTCCACGCCGACGCTGACGGCGACGGGCGGCCTGAACGACAACGGGCGGCTGCACCAGACGGTGAACCCGAGCGCCTGGGTCGTCGACGGCCCGGAGGAGATCCGCAGGGCCGTGCGGCTCGGCTACCGCGAGGGCGTGGACGTCGTGAAGATGAACGTCTCGGGCGACAACCTCGCGAATCGTGCCGGCGGCAAGGTGACGACGTACACGGAGGAAGAAGTCGCGGCCGTCGTGGCGGCGGCCCGCCCGCTCGGGCTGCTGGTGGCCGCGCATGCGCGCTCGGCCGAGTCGATCAAGTACGCCGCCCGGCAGGGCGTCGACATCATCCACCACTGCGACTTCTGCGACGAAGAGGCGCTGGACCTGATCGAGGCCCGCAAGGATCGCGTGTTCGTCACGCCCTCGATCGGCTTCCTGCACTTCATGCGATACCGCTCCGAAGGCTTCCTGCCGAAGGAGGCGCTGGTCGCCATGGAGGTCGAGGACCACATGGCGCGCAACATCGAGACCCACCAGGCGCTGCGCAAGCGCGGCATCCGACACCTGATCGGGGGCGACTACGGAGTGCCCTGGCAATTCCACGGCCAGAATGCCTACGACGTCGAAGCCTTCGTGACCTATCTCGGCTACTCGCCGGTGGAAGCCCTGCGCTGCGCGACCCGCCTCGGCAGCGAGGCCATGCGCCGGGGACACGACCTCGGCCTGCTGCAACCCGGCTTCCTCGCCGACCTGCTGGTGGTGAACGGCGACCCGACGACGGACGTGCGCCTGCTGCAGGATCGCGCCAACCTGCGCGTGATCCTGAAGGACGGCCGCCTGCACAAGGCCCCCGCCGGCGTGCCCTCGTGAGCGGCGCACCGCTCTTCCGCTTTTCGCAGGTCTCGTATGCAACGAGCGACCTGACCGAGGCCACGCGCCTGCTCGGGGAGGTGTACGGCATTGCGCGATTCGCCGTCCACCACGGAGCCGAAGTCGATAGTCCGCAGGGTCGCATCGTCATCGACACCGCGCAGGCGTTCGTCGGCGACCGCCACCTCGAGGTCATCCAGCCGGCGGGCGGACCGGACGGCCTGTACCGGGACGTCTTGCCGCGCGAGGGCTTCGGCCTGCGTCACCATCACTACGGGCACCTGACGCACCGCGCGGACGAGTGGTCGGCCATCCAGGCATTCATCCGCGACCGGGGCTGGCGCATCGTGCTGGGCGGCAACTACGCCGACCTCATGCACTACGCGTACGTCGACACGCGCGCGGAGCTCGGCCACTACCTCGAATTCATGTACCAGACCGAACTCGGCCGGGACATGTTCGTGGATGTCCCGCGCTACTGAACCGCGCGCCCTCAGATCAGCAGGTAGCCGCCGTCCACGGTGACGAACGCGCCGGTCATGTAGTCCGCGAGCCCCGTCGAGAGGAAATAGACCACCTTCGCGATGTCGTCCGGCTCGGCATAGCGCCCCAGCGTGGAGCGGATCGGCGACTTCGCCATCGTTTCGGCGTCCAGGCCGAGCACCTTCATGATCACCGGCGTGGCCTCCTCGGCGCCCGGCGTCTTCACGCCGCCCGGCGCGACGGCATTCACGGTGATGCCGTGCCGGCCGAGTTCCTTGGCGAGTGACTTGGTCATCATCGCCACGCCACCCTTCGCCGAGTCGTAGGGCACGATGCCGCCCACGGGGAGCACCGCATCGACCGAGGCGATGTTGACGATCTTGCCGCCACCCTGCGCGATCATCTGCCGCGCCGCGGCCTGCGACTGGAAGAACACGCCCTTGAGGTCGATGTCGATCACGCGGTCCCAGAGTTGCTCTGTGATCTCCATGACCGGCGACGCGCCGACCAGTGCCGCGTTGTTTACCAGCACGTCGAGGCGGCCGAACGCCTGCACGGCGGCCGCGACGCTGCGCTCCGCGTCGGCCACCGACGACACGTCGGCGGACACCCCCTGCGCCCGACCGCCCGCCTCGCGGATGCGCGCCGCCGTGCGTTCGGCATTCGCACCGACGAGATCGGTGACGACGACCGCGGCTCCCGCCTCCGCGAGCCGCAGGCTGATGGCCTCGCCGATGCCCTGCCCGCCGCCCGTGACCAGCGCCACCTTGCCGGCGAGGCTGGTCAGCGACGCGAGGGACGCGTGGTTCGCGCCAGCTGCGGTCATTTCGCGATCCTCCCCGTGATCGGCTCCAGCAGGGCCACGGTGACCCTGGCGATGTCGAGCGCCGGACTCAACGGCATGGCATTGGTGCCGGCGCGGGCATTGACCTCGGCCAGGACGGCCGACGGATCGTCGGTCTCCAGCTCGTAGATCGCGACATAGGACCCGGGCAGGTTGGACTCGCCCGTCACGCGCAGGCGCTGGGCCGCGACCATGCCCGGCACCGCGACCACGTCCGGCAGATGCCGCTCCGTGTACCAGCGGTTGTACTCGGCCTCCTGGCCGGGAACGGGGTTGGTGATCACCAGATACCGGTACGTGGCCATGGCCGCCCCTCTCCTACTTCACGTCCCACTGCAGCGGCAGGTAGGTGAAGCTGCCGTTGACGCCGCTGCGGATCTGGACCTGCTCGCCGTCCTTCACGCGGAAGTCCGGGATGCGCTTCAGCCACTCCTCGAGGAATACGCGGATCTCGGTGCGCGCGAGGAACGAGCCCGGGCAGCGGTGCGGCCCCTGGCCGAACGTCGAGTGCAGCGGGTTCTTGCGCGTGAAGTCCACCTCCATCGGGTTCGGGAAGCAGCGATCGTCCAGCCCGTGCGCGTTGAGCAGGGTGTGGATCTGGTCGCCCTTGCGGAACTGGATGCCCTTGTACTCGAAGTCCTGGTTGAGGATGCGGCTCGAGGTCGCCACGCCGAACCGCCGCAGGAACTCTTCCACGGCATTGCCGATCAACGCAGGGTTCTCGACCAGCTGCCGCCGATGCGCCGGGTGCGTGGCGAGGAAATTCGCCACGAAACCCATCGTCGAGGCCACCGTGTCGAGGCCGCCGATGAGCGCGAGTGTCGCCGTGCCGGTCTTCTCCTCGAAGGTGAGCGGCTTGCCGTCGAACTCGGCCGTGGCGATCTTGCTCAGCAGGTCGGTGCCCGGGTTCTTCTCGCGTTCCTTCAGCTTGACCGCGATGTACTCGAACATCTTCCTGAAGGCCGCGATGATCTCGTCGTGGTCCTTGGCGTACACGGGCGTCTCGGCCAGACGCATCAGCGGCTCGCGGTCCTCGTACGGCAGCGCCACGAGGTTCATGAAGATCGCGATCGGCAGGTGGCTGGCGAACTCGCGCACGAACTCGCACTCGCCCCGCGCGTAGAAACCTTCGATCAGCGCGATCGAGTTCTCGCGCGCCTGCCCTTCCAGGTTGCCGACCGACTTGGGCGTGAACCAGGGGTTGATCAGGTTGCGGTATTGCGTCTGCACCGGCGGATCGACCTCGATCGGCGGCAGGCGCACCGGGTTCGCCTCCTCCTTCGGGATCGTCTTCGGGTACGAGCCGAACACGTCGGAGTTCTTGAGGATGACGTTGAGGTCCTCGCCGCGCGTCGCCACCCAGTGCCCGCCGCGGTACGGCACCCAGAAGATGTCCGGGCAGCGGTCCTGGATGTTCTTGATCGCCTGGTGATAGTCCTGCTCGCCCCCGGGCGGCGCGTAGGTGTCGACATCCACGAAGAGTTCGGCCGGCACGTGCGCCGGGCGGTTCATGTTCTTGCCGATCGTAGCCACGAATGCTTCTCCTTCTGTGTTCCTTGGGGCGAAAAAAAGCGGCGCCGAAGCGCCGCTTTCTTCCCATCCGTTACCGGACGAGAGGCTCAGTGCTCGTAACGCACCTCGATTCCGTAGGTCATCGGGTTCTGGCGGAAGCCGCAGTGACCACCGCCGAAGGCACAGCCGT
>WBZM01001247.1_pt1 | contig 26434 bp, 16 predicted proteins | sample 5204271 | NCBI WGS metagenome assembly WBZM01 (sample SAMN12344346, study PRJNA552823) | activated sludge metagenome | biome: Activated sludge suspended growth; feature: Nitrification reactor; material: Wastewater; isolation source: activated sludge from nitrification reactor of wastewater... | reverse complement strand
GTCAGTTTCCAAAGCATAAAGGCGGCACTGGCGAACCCGGTGAAGTCATTGCGGAGCGAGTAAAAATTTGACAATCAAGTAATTCAACAATCAATCAGCCATGTTACAGAACCATCTAAAAATCGCTTGGCGCAATTTGAAGAACCACAAAGTGTTCTCTTTTATCAATGTGTTTGGCCTGTCGGCAGGGCTGGCCTCTTGCATGTTGATTTGCCTGTACGTGTACGGTGAGCTAAACTATGACCTTCACCACGAAAATGTCGAACAGCTGTACCAAGTGGGGACCGTGTTCGTGGGAGAGGATGGCGAGCAAAAAGTGCCCAGTACGCCAGGTGCCCTTGCAAAGGCGGTGCGAGAGGAGTTTCCTGAAGTGGTAGGCACCACCCGTTTGGCATCGCTTTTTGTGGATGACAAGACGCTACTTAAATACACCTCCGGCAACGAATCGAAAATCTTTTATGAAACCAGTGGATACCTTGCAGATTCCACGTTTTTTGACTTCTTTAAGTATGAATTTATGGAGGGCAAACAGGCAAATGCACTTAGTGCCCCCAAATCCATCGTCTTGTCGGAAGGTATTGCGAAGAAAATCTTTGGGGAAGCACCAGCCCTCAACAAAATCATCCATGTGGAAAGCAACACAAACGGCGACGGCGATTATATGGTGACTGGCGTTTTCAAGGAAAATAAATTGCCTACACATATAGACGCCCGTTTCTTTTTATCCTATGCTGGTGGCGGTCTTGAGGAATACATCAACTCCCAAACCAGCATGGCTGGCAACAACCTGTTTTTTACTTATATCCGATTAAAGGCTGGTGCCAAACCGCAGCAATTGGAAGCAAAATTTCCAGCATTTGTTGATAAATACATGGGCAAGGATTTAAAAGCCGCAGGTTTTGATAAAAAACAATTTTTATTAGCAGTTAAAGATATACACCTTAAATCGGGTATGGACTTTAACGTGACGGCAAGCGGCAATATGTCCTACTTGTATATATTGATTTCCATCGCCCTGTTTATTCTTTTAATTGCTTGTATTAATTTCATGAACCTCTCAACTGCCCGCTCTTCCACAAGGTCAGGAGAGGTGGGCATACGCAAGGTATTGGGTGCCGAACGAAAAGGCTTAATCGGCCAATACCTAAGCGAGTCCATATTGATGACGGGCATAGCCTTTTTGTTTGCCATATTGTTTGTTCGGTTACTATTGCCAGTTTTTGAGAATGTGTCGGAAAAGAGCCTGTCATTTACTGCTTCCCAATATGGCGGCTTATTGACTGGTTTTTTATTATTGAGCCTATTGACCGGTGTGTTGGCAGGTAGTTATCCTGCGCTTTATTTATCATCATTCAACCCCATTAAAGTATTAAAAGGGCGTTTCGAGAATTCGTTTTCAGCGGTTTTATTGCGAAAAGGCATGGTGGTTTTTCAGTTCACCATTGCGGTCGTGTTAATCGTTGCTTCCGTAGTGATATACAATCAAATGGATTTCCTACGCTCCACGGACTTGGGGTTTGCCAAAGACCAACAAATCATCATCCCATTGCGGAGCGAAACGGCAAAGGGAAGTTATACATCATTGAAGAACGCTCTGACGGGTTTGAAGGACGTTCAGTCGGTTGGGGCATCGGCCTATTATCCCGGCATTTTCAATCCAGAGGATGCCAATTTTTACCGGGAAGGCCAAACCATGAACGATGCCAAGCATACCTATACCAACCGGGTTGACCTGACGTATTTGCCTACCTTGGACATCATGCCCGTTGCGGGCAGACTATTTTCCGAACAGTTTGCAGACAGCAGTTCTATGGTCATGAACGAGACCGCCGTCCGTTCAATGGGTTTTGCCTCAGCAGCCGATGCCGTTGGCAAAAAAATCTATACCGAAAGGGAGGGGCAGCGCTTTGATTATACGGTGGTCGGCGTCGTCAAGGACTTTCATTTTCAAGATTTGAAAACCCCGATTTCGCCATTTGGCTTCGAACTCAACCGAGGAACAAACTACAACTATTTGACCGCCCATGTCAAAGCTTCCGACATGGAATCGGTGCTGGCAAGTATGACCGCTGCTTGGCAATCCCTCAACCCGAACGAGCCTTTCGAGTACAGTTTCTTGGACGAAGATTTCCACAAGAACTACAAGGCCGAGGACAGGCTGGCAACAGTAGTGGGCTATTTCACCCTGATGGCCGTGCTGATTTCCTGCCTGGGGCTTTTCGGATTGGCCATGTTCACCGCCCAGCGTCGGGTGAAAGAAATCGGGGTGCGCAAGGTGTTGGGGGCAAGTGTGGCTGGCATCGTCGGTTTGCTCTCAAAGGATTTCTTGTCTTTGGTCATTTTATCATTGGTCATTGCTTCGCCGCTGGCCTATTTCTTTATGAACAAATGGCTGCAAGACTTTGCCTACCGCATTGATATTCAATGGACTGTGTTCGCCTTGGCGGGCGTGGTGGCAGTGGGTGTTGCCTTTTTGACGGTCAGTTTCCAGAGCGTGAAGGCGGCACTGGCGAACCCGGTGAAGTCGTTGCGGAGCGAGTAAAACGGACTGCCAGTCCGTGCTTCCCCAAGAAACGAAAACCAAAGTTTTTCAAACGCAAAAGCACGGTCTGGCAGACCGTGTTACGACGAAAACACCATGATTGCAGCGTATCTCAAAATCGCTTGGCGCAATTTCATGCGCAATTTCGGCATCTCGCTCACCAACTTGGTTGGGCTGGCAATGGGTGCGGCGTGTTTGCTGCTGGCGGTTGTTTTTTGGCTCAATGAACGTGGCTTCGACCAGTTCCACTCGAAGAAAGACCAGCTTTTCAGGATTACCATGTCCATGAAGAACAGCGCCGACGAACCAAGCCTGACTGTTGGTGGCACTCGGCAGGCCCATGCCGCACCTTTTGCCGCTGCGGCGCCGGAAGTGAAAAAATGGGTGCGGCTACTCGGCGGCGATGTGCGTGGCGACGTGCAGGCTGGCGATAAAACCTTGAACCTCCAACAGCTTTACGCCGACGAGACCTTCTTTGAACTGTTCGATTTTCCGCTCTTGGCTGGCGATGCGGCCACTGCGCTGAGCGACATCAACTCCTGTGTGCTGACGGAGAAGGCTGCTTTCGCACTTTTCGGCACGACGGATGTCGTTGGCCGATTCTTGAACCAAGGCACCAATCCTTCGGCTGAACGGCTCGGCTACAAGCCAATGATGGTGGCGGCTGTGGCCAAAAATCCGCCTTCCAATTCGTCCATCCAGTTCGACATCCTAATGCCGATGCGCTACCTGCAACTGTCCTTTTTGGATGAGGCATGGGTGGGCGGCTACCTCGGCACTTATGTTTTGTTAGATGAAAAAGCAGGTTTGGCGGCGGTTTCGGCCAAGTTCGACCGGGTTTTTGCGGAAAAAGCGGCCCCAGAGCTGTCAAAAATGGCCTACGACCCGCAAGTGCATTTCGGCCTCCAGCCCATCACCGACATCCACCTCAACTCCCACCTCGGCGGCAACGGCTGGCACGAAGGGGGCACAGTCGGTGAGTCGAAGGCCATCTACTCCAACCTGTTCTTGCTGGTTGCCCTTTTCGTGTTCGGCATGGCAGCCATCAATTTCATCAATATCACCCTCGCATCCTCGCTTTCGAGGGTAAAAGAAGTGGCCGTCCGCAAGCTCAATGGGAGCGGTCGCTGGGCCATTTTCCGGCAATTTTTAGGGGAGTCGTCGCTGGTTTGCGCAGTTGCGTTTGGCCTTGCGGCTGGCCTGGTCGTGGCTGGCTTGCCACTGTTCGAGGCGTTGGTCGGCCAGGAGATGAACGTGGGCGTAAACCTTCGGTCAGGAGCCAGCATCGTGTTGGCGTTCCTTGCAATGGTCTCGTTATCAGCCACTTATCCGGCTTATTTGATTTCGGGCTTCCGCCCAACGGAGGCCCTTTCCAGCCGGAACCGCCCCCGTGCGCAGTCCTTTTTGGGAAAGGCGCTGGTCGTGGTTCAGTTCTCATTAGCCATCTTCTTGGTCGTAGCGGCGGCGGTGTTTTGGGAGCAGCTTCGTTTCATCGAAAAAAAGGATTTGGGCTATTCGCCCCAATTGGTGATTCGCTCGAACATCAACGGCGATGTTGACTACGAATCCATCAAAACCCGTCTGAAGAACGAGTTCGCCCAGCACGTTTTTTTTGAAAAAATAGCCTTCGCTGGTGATTTCAGTGCTTGGTCGCAGGGAACCGAGACGGGCGTCAATGGGCAGTCCTTCAAGGTCGCCTACCAGTCGGCGGATGAAAACTTTCTGGAAACTATGGGCATCCCGCTGTTGTCTGGCCGCAGCTTTTCTTCCCCGACAAACCGGGAGGTCGTGGTCAATGAAGCTTTCGTAAAAGCTACTGGCCTCACCGACCCCATCGGCGCTTTGGTGCAGATGGAGGCCGATGCCGAAGAAAAACAGCCGCCCCACCAGATTGTAGGGGTGATGAAAGACTTCCATTTCGAGTCGCTGCACAAGCCCATCCAACCGCTTGCCATCTGGCACCAGCCTTGGTACGAGGGCGGCATCTACCTGAAGTTCGACCCCGCCGAGCGGCACAAGGCCACTGAAACCTTTGAAAAAATCTACCGAACCGTACTGCCGACAGCCTCGCTGGAGTGGCATTTTTTGGATGAAATGGTGGCGATGGATTACGTCCGTGAGCAGCGTATCCAAAAAATCATCGGGGCGGCGGCGGGCCTTGCCTTGGTCATCTGTGGGCTGGGCATGCTCGGTTTGGCACATTTTGCGGCCCAGCGCCGCACCAAGGAAATAGGCATCCGAAAAGTGCTTGGCGCTACCACGGCCAGCATCTTTGGCATGTTGTCGAAGGACTTCTTGTCATTGGTCATTGTGTCATTGGTCATTGCCTCGCCATTAGCCTATTCTTTAATGGAAAAATGGCTACAGGACTTCGCCTATCGGATTGATATTCAATGGATTGTATTCGTTCTGGCGGGATTGTTGGCACTGTCAGTTGCTTTCTTGACCATCAGTTTCCAGAGCATCAAAGCGGCACTGGCCAACCCGGCGGAGTCGTTGCGAAGCGAGTAAAACTTGAAATTGGAAATTGAGAAATTGGAAATTTTTGAGATACAATTTCCAATTTCTCAAGTTCTAAAAATCCAAAATTCGGCATGAACAACAACTTGAAAATCATCTTCCGCCGACTGCTGCGGCAAAAAACGACGACCGCCCTGCACGTGTTTGGCCTCACGCTCGGTATGACCACCTGCCTACTCATTGGCCTGTTTCTGCGGCACGAAATGAGCTATGATTTGTGGAACAAAAAAGCCGACCGCATTTACCGCATCAACTCGGTATGGCAAAACCCCGGCGACACCAATTTCCATTACTCGACGCCCATGCCCCTTGGCCCGGCCTTGCGGGAAGCAGTGCCCGGCGTGGAAACGGTGACGCAGTGGCATCCGGTGTCGGAGGTGATTGAAATCAGCCCGACCAAGCGCTTCATGCAGGAGCATATCGTGCTGGCGGAGCCGGAATTGCTCGATATTTTCGACATCAACGTGCTGGAAGGGAACGGTTACGAAGCATTGCGCACGCCGTATCAAGCGCTGCTCACGCAATCCGCTGCGAAGAAGTTTTTCGGCGGAGAAGACCCAATGGGAAAGACTTTCAAGTACCGCAACGACTTCACCATTACAGTGGCGGGCCTCATCGATGACCTGCCAACCAACACGCACATGCCCGCCTCCATGCTGATTTCATTTTATCGGGATGAGAAATTTTTGGGCAGTGAAACCAATGGCTGGTCGTGGGTGTCTGGCACGGAAACGCTGGTACTGCTGCCTGGAGGTGACGACCCGCACACGCTGGATGCGCCGCTGAAATCACTCGCCGACAAGCACATCAACAGCGACCCCAATATGCCCAAAGACATTAGGGCTGGCTTCAACTGGCAACCAATTTCCGACATCCATTTCAACGAAAATTACAGCGGCGGCAGCGAGTGGGTGAAGGCCGTGAACACCACTTGGCTCTGGTTCTTCGGCATCATCGGGCTGGCGGTACTGGTGCTGGCCTGCATCAATTTCGTGAACCTGAGCACAGCGCAGGCGCTGAACCGGGCGAAGGAAGTCGGTGTGCGAAAATCGGTGGGAGCGGGACAGGGGCAACTCGTATGGCAGTTCCTCAGCGAGGCTTGGGTGCTTACGGCCATCGCCGGAATATTGGCCGTGGCCACTACGCGGTTGAGCCTGCCCTACATCAACCAAATGGTGGACAAGCAAATCAGTTTCCAACTATTTCAATCGCCCGGACTGGTGGCGTCACTCGTGCTCGGAGCGGTGCTGACAGGCCTTCTGGCGGGGCTGTATCCAGCGTGGGTCATCGCCCATTTCGACCCTGTTTCTTCTATGAAAACCTCGTGGAGCAGTGCGACGACCAAGCTCAATTCCGGCGTGATACTGCGCAAGGCGCTGGTCGTCACGCAGTTCGGCATCTCGGCGGCGCTGCTGATTGCCGTCACCCTCATTGCGCAGCAAGTGCATTATTTGCGCAGCAAAAGCCTGGGCTTCGACAAGGACAATATCGTGGACGTGGGCATTGGCGGAAATTGGGGCGGAAAGGAAAAAAATACCTTCCGCAATGCGCTTCGCAATATTCCAGGCATTAAGGAGGTGGCCTATTCCACTTCCACGCCCAGCGACGAAGGGCATTGGGGCACACTGATGAGCACCGTCGGGAGGGACGACCCCAATCGCAAGGAAGTTCGCATGATTTTATCGGATGAAAACTTCGCACCGATGTACGGCCTAAAGCTCCTTGCCGGGCGCTTCCTCGTGGCCGCCGATACGAATGCCACAGGGTTCAGCCTTCCAGAAGAACAGAAAGTGGAGCGGGTCGTCATCAATCGAAAAGCATTGGAAACACTGGCTTTTGAATCGCCGGAGGCGGCCATTGGCAAGCGGTTTTGGTTCGGCTTCAACAGTGGCAAAGCGGAGATAGTGGGTGTGATGGAAGATTTCAATTTTTCCTCGCTGCATGAGGCCATCAAGCCGATGTTGCTGACGCAACAAACCAATGTTTACGAACGGGCAGGCATCAAAATCGCTGGCGGGTCGGATGTTCCGGCCACCCTCGCCGCCATTGGCGAAGCCTACAAAAAAGCCTTCCCGACGGGCGTGTACGGCTACCAGTTTTTGGATGAAAAAATTGACGCATTCTACAAATCGGAGGCTCGGCTGTACGGCCTTTTCCGCTTGTTTGCTGGCTTGGCCATGCTCATTTCCTGTCTGGGCTTATGGGGCTTGGCGACGTTCGCTGCCCGCCAGCGCACGAAGGAAATCGGCATCCGCAAAGTGCTCGGTGCATCGGTTTCGGGCATCGTCGCCATGTTGTCAAAAGAGTTCTTGGCGCTCGTAGCCGTGTCGTTGGTCATTGCTGCGCCGCTGGCCTATTTTTTCATGAAAAAATGGCTGCAAGATTTTGCGTACACTATCGAAATCCAGTGGTGGGTATTTGCGCTGGCTGGCCTGGTAGCCGTGGCAATAGCGTTTTTGACCGTCAGTTTCCAAAGCGTAAAGGCGGCAATAGCGAACCCATCAGATTCATTGCGAAGCGAGTAACAATTCAACAATAAAACAATCCAACAATCCCCGTCATGTTCCAAACCTATCTCAAACTTGCCTACCGGAACCTCCTTGCGAACAAGGTCGTCTCGGCCATCAACATCGTCGGGCTGAGCATTGCCATTGGGGCCAGCATCGCTGTTTATCTGTTCCTTCAGAACCTGATGACGGCGGACAATTTCCATGCAAACGCCGACCAAACCTACATGGTGGAATATACCCTAGAGGACGAGGGCGTGACCGAGACCTGGGGCAACTCGCCCGCGCCGATTGGCCCAGCAATGGCCGAGCAGTTTCCGCAAGTGGAGCGGGCTGTCCGGGTCGAAAACGAGTGGGTCAAGGTCTATTCCGGCGATGACGTGCTCGATGAAATGGTATCGTTTGTTGACACGGGCTACCTCTCCATGTTCACTTTCCCGTTGGAACACGGCAGCCCCGCCGCACTCACCCAACCGAGCACGGCTATCATCAGCCACGAGGCGGCCAAGCGGCTCTTCCCCGACGAAAATCCAATGGGCAAAACACTGACCGTGGGCAATGGCCTCCTCGAAAAAAAGGTGCTGACCATCGGCGGCGTGGCCCAGAAATTCCCGGACAACACGCACCTGAAGTTCTCGCTGCTGGCTGGCTACGACCAACAGGCGAGCCTCGGCTTTGCGAAGCAAAACGACTGGGCCACCATGACGAGGGCGACTTTCGTACAGCTCAAGCCCGGGGCTAATCCGGCAAGCGTGGAGAAGGGCATGGCCTCCTTTGTTGCGCAGCAAAACGCCGCCAATCCCGACCTACAGGTGAAGTCCTTCCTGCTCGACAACCTGAAAAACCCCAATCCCAAGGCTTACGACGTCATCCGGCGGCCCGTGGAGGCAATACATCCACTGGCCTACGTGGCCTTCGGTGGCATCGCCCTGCTGATGTTCGCCCTCTCCTGTTTCAACTATATCAACATCGCCCTCGGTCAAGCCAGCAAGCGGCTCAAGGAAATAGGGGTGCGCAAGGTGGTCGGTGGCCGCAAATGGGAACTTGTCGGCCAGTTCATGAGCGAAAACCTGTTGCTATGCCTGATTGCGATGGCGGGCGGGCTAATGCTGACCAAGCTGCTCTTAGTGCCTTTTTTCAACAGCACCTTCGTGGAGAAAATCACGCTCGATTTGCAGTCCGGCGCAGGAATTTGGCTGTTTTTGCTGGGGCTGCTGGCCTTTACGGGTATTGTGTCGGGAGCTTACCCGGCGCTATACGTCAGCTCTTTCGAGACGGTATCCATCTTCAAGGGCAAGTCAGATTTCAGCACAAAGAGCAAGCTGACGAAAGTCTTCCTCTGCCTGCAATTCGTGCTGGCCTTCAGTGCCGTGATGCTCGGCGTATTGGTCACGAGCATGGCCAGCTACTGGAAGGAAAAGCCCTGGGGCTACCAGCCGGAGCAGACCCTCGTGGTGCGCCTCGACGAGCCGGGGCAGTTCGATAAATTGCGGAACGAAGCCCTCCAAAACCCCAATGTGAAGCATATCGGCAGCGCCGTCAGTCATGTAGGCGAGAGCATGGACGTGGTGGAGGCAAAAGTGGCCAACCATGACAAAAAAATGGTGCGCTACCAAGTGGGGCCTGGCTATTTCGAGGCAATGGGACTGGTGCTGGCCCAAGGCCGCTTCTTCGACCCGCAGCGGCGCAAGGAGGACGAGCTTTCCATCGTGGTGAACCAGACTTTCTTGGAGGAAAACAAGCTCTCCTCGACCATCGGCCAGCAGGTTTATTTGGAAGGGAAAAACTACAACGTGGTGGGCGTCGTGAACGATTTCAACTTGGTCGGCACGGCTGCGAAGCGCCCCACTGCCTTCTTCCTCGCCCCCGATTCAGGCCTCGCCTACCTTGTGCTGCGCTGCGAACCCAAGACGCTGCCACAGGTGGAGGTGGACATGAAGGCTGCGTGGGGCAAGCTCGGTACCACTGTGCCCTACCTGGCCTTCCAACAAGCCGACGTGTTCGAGGCGGAGTATCAAGCCCATGAAAACCTGTCGAAGGCTTTCCGCTATATCGCAGCATTGGCCTTGCTCATCGCCTGCATGGGCTTGTTCGGCCTTGCTTCGCAAAACTACGCCGCACGGCTAAAGGAGTCGGGCATACGGAAAGTACTCGGAGCCTCGGCGCAGCAAATCATCCTTCGAGCCAACCGCAACTTCATTAGCCTGCTATTGGTGGCGAGCGTCGTTGCCACGGGGCTTTGCTTTGGGGGCTTTCAGTTCTTCATCAAAATGGCGGAGGAGTTCACGGGCAAAGTGTCGCTGGGTGCTTGGCCCTACCTGCTGTCCAACCTGTTGGTGTTCGCCGTGGCGGCCGTGGCTGTTGCCTGGCAATCGGTGAAGCTGGCGAGGGTAGTGCCTTCGGAAACTTTGCGAAGTGAGTAAAACATGGGCGGCAAGCCAATAGCCTGCTGCCCATTTTCAAAGAAAATCTATCTACTCAAATATCAAACACCTCCTCAATGGAGAGCTTGATATTGGTGGCAGGGTCAAAGAATTCGCCCTTGTTGAAATAGGTCGTGTTCAGGCCGGGGACAACCAAAACGATTGCCTTAAAGGAGGGAATCACTATCCAGACTGTTTTTACACCGTTCGGGAAATACCTGAGTCGAGCCTTTTCAGTGATGTCGTCAAGTGCCTGTTTCGGGGAAATTATTTCCACGACGGCTATTGGTGGCTCCTTCATCTTGATGACTGGTTCATCAACTTGTGGGTCCCTTTTCATTTTGGGATAAACGCAGAGGTCGGGCGTAGCACCTTTTGGGGCGATGTCCAAATCAAGTTCGGATGGAAACGAGAATTGGGCATTGTAGTCCCGCTTAAGAATGAAAGACAATTGGGTCTGGATGAGTGAGTGGTCGAGGCTGGGCATAGGTTTGTCACGTTGGGTTTCGTAGTCTTCTTCGTACTCAATCTGAGGCTGTGGTTCGATGAAAACGTCTTCTTTAATCATGGCTCAAAAATTTAATAAGACAAAAATAGTAAAAATATGCTACAACATTTCCTAAAAATGGCCATCCGTGGCCTTCGGCAAAACAAGTCCTTTTCCTTCCTCAACGTGGCCGGGCTTAGCACGGGCATGGCGGTCGCCATGCTTATCGGGCTGTGGGTCTGGAACGAGTGGAGCTACGACCATTTCCATGAAAACGCAGACCGAATTTACCAAGTGAAAATGACCGATACCGTGAACGGCGAGCGGCAGACTTGGCAATCGGTGCCGCTACCGCTGGCAGAGGCACTGCCCAAGTCGTTCCCAGAGGTGAAGCGCACGGCGGAGATGGACTGGGGCGGCGGACACGGCCTGAAGCACGGCGACAAGGTCTTCACAAAGGACGGCTACCAGGTCGGGCCTGACTTCCTCGACATCTTCACCTTCCCGATGCTGGCAGGCGACCAAGCCAACGCATTGCGCAAGCCGAACACCATCGTGCTGACGGCGGAAACGGGCGAGGCGGTCTTTGGCCACAGCAACTATGCCGACATGGTGGGCCAGCCCCTCAAAGTGGACAACTCCTTCGACATGACGGTGACCGGCATCGTGGCCAATCCGCCCAAAAATTCGAGCCTGCGCTTCCACCTGCTCATCCCCTTTTTCACTTGGGAAACGCAGGACTGGGTGAAGGAGAGCCGCACCGATTGGGGGAACAACTCCTTCCAAGTCTTCATGGAACTGCAGCCGGGTGTGGACGGGGCAGCTTTTGCGGAGAAAATAAAGGGCCTCGTGCAGCAGAACAACAAGGACAGCAAGGCCGACGTCACCCTCCACGCCTGCAAGGACTGGCACCTGTTCGATAAGTTCGAGAACGGGAAGCTGGCGGGCGGCTCCATCGAAATCGTGCGGCTGTTCGGCATCATTGGCCTCATCGTGCTGGTCATTGCCTGCATCAATTTTATGAACCTGAGTACGGCACGCTCCGAGCGCCGCTCGAAGGAGGTGGGTGTACGGAAGACCTTGGGGTCCAGCCGGGTTGCGCTCATCGGGCAATACCTCGGCGAGGCGATGTTCTTGTCTTTTTTGGCCTTCGGCCTTTCTTTGCTCATGGTGAAACTGGCACTGCCGAGCTTCAACCAATTGGCCAGCAGTGAGTTTACGCTGCCTCTCACAAGCCCCGTGTTTTGGGCAGCTTCGTTGGGATTCACCCTGCTCGCCGGGTTGTTGGCGGGCAGCTATCCTGCCTTCTTCTTGTCAGGCTTCAAGCCCATCCATGTGTTGAAGGGGAACGCCACCACCATGGGATTAGGGGGTGTTGGAAAAGCCGCCTTGTTGCCGAGAAAAGTGCTGGTCGTTTCACAATTCGCCATTTCTACTGCATTGATAATCAGCACCTTGGTCGTGCATCGGCAAATCGAGCACGGCAAAGACCGCCCCAAGGGCTACAACCCTGAGCAGGTGGTGATGGTGCCCATGTCCGGCGATTTGGTGGACAAATACGAGCCATTGAAAAACGAATTGTTGGCCAGCGGAAAGGTGACTGGCGTCACGAAGGCGTCCAGCCCCGTGACAGCCATTTTCGCCAATATGAAGGACGTGGTCTGGAACGGCAAAGACCCCACCGACGACGCCATGTTCGCCACCATTGCCACCTCCGAGGACTATTTCTCGACGCTCGGCATGGAACTGGTGCAGGGCCGATTCATTGACCCAAAACTGCACCCGTCCGACACGATGGGCGTCGTGTTCAGCGAAGCGGCCATTAAACGGATGGGGCTGGAAAACCCCTTGGAAGAGACCATCACCTGGAACGAGCAAAAACTGCAAATCGTGGGCGTGGTGAAGGACGTGGTGATGATAAACCCCTTCGGCAAGGCAGGCCCGGCCATGTACCTCTACAGCCCAACTTGGGTCAGCTACATGATGTTCCGCCTGTCGGTGAACCAAGAACCACAGGCGGCGCTGGCCACCATTGAACCTATTTTCAAAAAGCACAACCCGGCCTTTCCTTTCGATTACAGCTTTGCCGATGAGGAGTACGGCAAGAAGTTCAACATGGCGGAGACCATTGGCAAGTTGTCGGCACTGTTCGCTGGGTTGGCCATCTTCATCTCTTGCCTGGGCCTGTTTGGTCTGGCGGCCTATATGGCTGAGCGCCGCACGAAGGAAATCGGCATCCGAAAAGTGTTAGGCGCCAGCACCACCAACCTCTGGGCCTTGCTCTCGAAGGAATTCGTTGGGCTGGTGGCCATCGCCTGTTTGGTGGCCGTGCCACTGGCTAACTATATCGTCAAGGGCTGGCTGGACAAGTTCGAGTACCGCATCAGCCTCGGTTGGTCGGTGTTCGTGCTGGCGGCGGTGGCGGCCATTGCCATCACGCTGCTGACGGTCAGTTTCCAGAGCATAAAGGCGGCACTGGCGAACCCGGTGAAGTCGTTGCGGAGCGAGTAACATGGACTGCCAGTCCGTGCTTCCCGAAAGAACGAGAACCGAAAATTTTTTAAACGCACAATCACGGTCTGGCAGACCGTACTACATCAAAGCCATGTTCCAAAATCATCTAAAAATCGCCCTTCGCAACCTCTGGAGCCAGCGGTTCTTCACGGGGTTGAACCTCTTTGGCCTCGCCATCGGCTTGGCTGTTTCGCTCACCCTGGGCCTGTTTGTCAAGAACGAGCTTTCCTTCGACCGTTACCACTCGAAAGCCGACCGTATTTACCGGGTAAACCTCACAGCGCAGTGGGACGGCGAGACGGAAAAATTGGCCACAGCGCCCAATATCACTGGCCCCGCGCTGCGGGAACAGGTGAAGGAAGTGGAGGCTCAAGTTCGGCTTTTGAAGCACGAATTCGGCAAAACGGCCTTCGTCAACTACGGTGAAAAACGTTTCACGGAAAAAAGCCTCTACTGGGCCGACCAGGGGCTGTTCTCCGTTTTTGATATGCCGCTGACGAAGGGCGACCCCGCCACGGCGCTCACCCGCCCCAAGACCGCCATCGTGAGCGAGGCCACGGCAAAGCGCATTTTTGGCGACGAAGACCCCATCGGCAAAACCATCAGCGTGGACAATGCAGACACCTTAGAGGTAACGGGCGTCTTTGCCGACCATCCGCACAACTCCACCCTTGATGGCAATATCTACGGCTCGTTCATGACCGTGGGATGGGCCAACGAGCGGCTCTATTGGAGCAATGCCAGTTATGAGACCTTCCTGCTGCTACAGCCCGGTGCCGACCCGCAATTGGTTGAAAATCAGGCCAATGCGATTCATGAAAAGGCCACGCCGAATGAAGACCGCTGGTTCAGCATGTACCTACAGCCGCTGACGGCCATCCACCTGCACTCCACCGACGTGCAAGGCCCTAACAGCTCCCGACTCGGTGATTACAACCAAGTGCGCATACTCGGCATATTGGCTTTGGCCGTGCTGCTGCTTGCTTGTTTCAACTACATGAACCTCGCCACCGCCCGCTCGCAGCAGCGCTTCCGGGAGGTGGGCATCAACAAGACGCTGGGGGCCAGCACGGGCGACCTCATGCGCCGCTACTTTGTGGAGACGGGGCTGCTCGTGGCCCTTGCGCTCGGCATCGGCTTGGTGTTGGCGCAAATCAGCCTGCCTGCCATCAACGAGCTGACGGGGCGCAGTCTTTCATTGGGCAGCGTTTTTGATGGAAAATATGCGCTTGGCTTACCGCTGCTCTGGTTCGTAACCACGCTCGGTGCGGGCATTTACCCAGCTGTTTTCCTCTCCCGTTTTTCGCCAAAACAAATATTGTCGCCACAGGCTGCAACGGGCGGCAATGGCCTCTTCCGACAAACATTGGTTGTGAGCCAGTTCGTCGTCTGCGTGGGCCTGATGGTGGCGGCCACGGTTTTTTACCAGCAACTGAATTTTATTTCGGATAAAAAACTGGGCTTCGATGCCGAGCAGGTGGTGAGCATCAACACGGGTGGGGCGCAGACAAAGGAGCAAATCGAGAGCTTGATGAACGAGGCCCGTGGGCTGGCAGCCGTGCAATCCGTTTGCCGGGCACAGGCTTTCCCTTCGGGAAATGGGGCCAGTGGCCGCAGCCTGCACCGCCCCAGCGACCCAGAGGATGTAAACAAGTCATTGGCCACCAACCGGGTGTCGCCGGGGTTTGAGGAAGTGCTCGGCATCAAGCTGCTGGCAGGCAAATCTGTGCCCGAACTAAGCGGCCCAACTGACACACTGGCGGAGGTGGTGCTGAACGAAACGGCCATTAAATACATGGGCTGGACACCCGACGAAGCCATCGGAAAGCAACTACCCGACCTGTTTTGGGGGCACCAAAGTACGGTAGTAGGCGTGGTGGAGGACTTTCACTTCGAGAGCCTGCACCAGCCCATCGGGGCTTATGCATTCCACAATGCCAATTCGGAGAGTAGGCCGCATTTGCTACTAAAATTGAACACAAAGGATCTGCGCAATACGATGGCGCAGTTGGAGGAGGCCTTCAAGCGCAACCTGCCCAACTCGGCTTTCGACTTCACCTTCCTCGACGACCACTTGAACAACCTTTACCGCACTGAGCGCACACTGGCCAAGGTAGTGCTCATCTTTTCGGCGCTGGCCATCTTCGTGGCATGCCTCGGCCTGTTGGGGCTGGCAGCATTTGCCGCAGAGCGGCGCACCAAGGAAATCGGCATACGGAAGGTGTTAGGCGCAACGGTGCAGGGCGTTGTCGGGCTGCTGGCCAAGGACTTCCTCAAGCCCGTGCTGCTGGCCGTTTTGTTGGCTTCGCCAATGGCCTGGTTCGGGATGAAAAAATGGCTGGACAATTTCGCCTATCGCATTGATATTCAATGGACTGTGTTCGTGACGGTTGGCTTGGCGGCCTTGGCGATTGCCTTTTTGACCGTGAGCCTCCAGAGCGTGCGGGCAGCGGTGAAGAACCCGGTGAAGTCTTTGCGGAGCGAGTGATTTCATCCTGAATCAGCGGAGTTTGAAAGTCATAAACCATTTTTTCCGAGCCTTCCAATCACCGCCCATAAAGTTACGCACCATGCTTGCAAGAACCCTTGTTCCAGCAAGGTGCTGTAGGTTTGTCCCAAATATATGGGGGGTGCTTGAAATGGAAGGTGGAAGACTTGTCACAACCGAGGTATGTTATGAGATTGGGATTTTGGGGTTGCCGCTCCAAGCCCCTATTTGCTCAAAATTTAAAGTTCATGTATTCTTTTCATTACTTCCTCAGTCAATTTGTGGCAATAAATCAAGTTGAACTCATAGATTTCATCAGCTGCGTAAGATTTTGTGATTTCGGTTCTAAGCATTGATTTCGCCCTGTTGAGCCGCACTTTTACATTGGTTTCGCTAATTTTCAAAAGTTTTGCAGTTTCAGCTACATTCAATCCGGTCATTTCCCGCAATGAAAATACCAATCGGTAATCTTCAGGGATTTTGTTTAATGATTCCTCTATGATGCGCCCCAATTCACGGCTGTGGATTTGCTTGTTGACATCGTTATTGGATTTGCTAAACATTGGATTAGAATTTTCATTTATTTCTGCCTGCGCAACTTCGTTTCTAAAATTAAACTTTTCCCTTTTGCGGTAGCAGTTGTTGAGCATGATACGGAAAAGCCAGGTTTTAAAATTTGCCCGCTGTTCAAATTGGGACAAGCATTTGAATGCGTCAACATAAGTATCCTGCATTAAGTCCTGTGTGTCTTCATGGTTGTAATTGTATGACCTGCCTATCTTGTACAAATACGGGTTAAACCGCCTTACAATAATCTCGTAAAGCGGTTTTTCCCCTTTTAAAATACGTTCAATAATTTCGGGCTCTGTTAGTTTTTCAAGCTGGCTCATGATTTACGGGTGCTACAATTTTAGATAATTTTGCCATTGAAAAAGCAGAAATTGCCATTACAAGGTCTCTTACCGCTAAATCCACATAATCAAACCCAATCAAAAAATTCAATGCAATAACAGTAAGCCAACCTGCAACTATGTAACCGCCAATCTCTGGTTTTTTCAAGACAATAATTCCGGCAGCTATTTCAATTGCTCCGACAATTGCCATAAAAGTTGCTGCTGAAAATGGCAGTATCCCTGCTATGGAAGGATTGACGTATTGTTCCCATTGGGTAAGTAAATTGGCAAATTTGTCGGCACCTGCTACAATCGGTACGATTACGAATGTTAGCTTTAGCAGGTTGAAAACTTGGGTCAATGATTTGTTTTCCATCTTTTTTTTATTTAGTAAATTGATGTAATTCCTTTTTGGTTTTCTTCAAAGGGCGAAGCCAAATCGTAGGCAATATATCAAAAAGCCTCTTTCACGATGTATTCGCTTGGAATTCCCAAAGCATCCAGGTGCTTTTCAATTGCCTGCATCATTGGCGGAGGACCACAGAGGTAAATATATTTGGCGTTATTGTTTTTGTGTTTCTTTATTAAAGCTGCTGTAATGAAGCCGTGTTCAAACCCTTCCTTCTGCTCCTGAGAAAGAATGTTTACGAAGTTATTGCCCAACAATTGATTGAATGAATTTTCAAGAATAATATCAGCTTTTGTTTTGTTTGCAAAAAGAAGTTTGTTGCCTCCAATATTGCCTTCTTTTTCAAGCTGCTTTAATATTGCAATGAATGGCGTAACACCCGCCCCACCTGCAATAAAAACACCTTCACCCTTGTAGGCAATATCGCCAAATACTTCTCCAATAATTAATTCATCGCCTACTTTGATAGAAAGCAATTGGTTGGTAACGCCATTGTGAGATGGATAGGTCTTAATCGTAAATTCTATATGGCCATCATCTGGCAATGAAGTAAATGTAAACGGCCTAATTTCCTCTTCCCACCCAGGTTTATTGATAGATACATCAATGGCCTGCCCGGGATGATAGGTCAAGCCTTCAGGTCTTTCTGCAACGACCTTCAGCACATCATGTGTGAGGTGTGTAATTGAAAGTATTTTTACTGGTTGTCCCATTGTTTTCATTTTTTGTTCATGATATAGCTCAGGAATTCTTGTCTGATGTGCTCATCTTCAAATTGACCACAAAATTCCGCTGTTGTGGTCATACTGTTAGTGTCATTGATGCCTCTTGAAGCCACGCATAAATGTTCAGCTTCAATCATTACAGCGACATTTTCATGTTGCAATATTTCCTTCAATGCTTCTGCAATTTGAATGGTCAATCTTTCTTGCACCTGCGGACGTTTTGCATAGTACTGCACCAAACGATTGATTTTTGACAGCCCAATAAACTGTTTGTTGGGCAAATAAGCTACATGGGCTTTACCGATAATTGGCAAAAAATGATGCTCACAATAGGAGTAAAGCGAGATGTCTTTTTCAACCAGCATTCCTTTGTAGCCATGTTTGTTTTCAAAAAGACTAATCACTGGCTTGTTCTCAGGCTTTAGTCCACTAAAAATTTCGTTCACATACATTTTAGCAACCCTGTATGGTGTATGACTAAGACTATTATCTGATAAGTCAAGCCCCATTGTTTCCATGATTTTCGAAAAGTGAAATTGGATGATTTTTATTTTTTCGTTGTCAGTGATTCCGACGACCTCTTCAAGTATTGGTAAGGGGAAAATCCTTTCTAATTTTTTCTTGTTGATTATTACTTCCATGATTTTCTTGCTGTGGTTGTTTACTGTTTAGTTAGAGTAAACGAGGACTGAAAAGGTTACAAAAGCAATCTATTTAACGGAGAAGGGTATGTTTCTGGGCAGACAAAAGGAGCATCTCGCTTGATTCACTACACCAATATTGCCGAATGGTTTTCCTCAACCTGCATCAGATAACTAATTCTCGATTGATACAGGAGCCAGTGCTGTTGAAACTCAATCATCAGTGCACTTAGTTGAAACAACAAAATGCCGGCATTGGTCAATCACAAATCTGATGAATCGTTTCCATGAATGAATGGCGCATGGTATGCGCAATAAAAAACTACGCCGACAAAAACAAGAATGTGAAATACTACCAGCAGGGCCTGTCAAAAGGATTGCCACCTGAATAGCGTGATAGTGTTTTTAAAAAGCCAAAGGAAAGATGACTCAATTTCTGACGGTGAGCTTCCAAAGCGTGCGAGCGGCGGTGAAGAACCCGGTGAAGTCGTTGCAGAGCGAGTGATTTATCACGAGTTGCGGATAACGCCAACTGAACTTATTTTTTGAAGATACCCCAACAAAAAAGCGCCCCCGCAATTCATTGCGGGGGCGCTTTCTGCTTCAAGGGTGAGCGCTCATGCCATCACCCCTTCTGCTTGATTTTCTGCACCAATTCCTCGGTGGCGGAGTAGTCCTCCCCGGCGGCCTTGGCCAATTCGATGGCTTTTTTGGCGTTTTTCAGAGCCTTGCGCTTTTTGCCGAGCTTATAGTAAAGACTGGCGACAGTGTCGGTGTTTGCGTAGTTGGCGTCCATTTTCACCGAGCGTTTGGCCCAGCCGAGGGCATATTTCAGTTCGTCCTTGCCGTCGGAGGTTTCATAGATGAGCCAAGCCATTTCGTTCAATTCCATCCAGTCCTTGGGTGGGTATTTCTTGAACTGCTCCTCGGTGATTCGGGCAAAGTTCTTCCAGTCCTCCCGTTGGGCATAGTAGCCCATCTTCAATTGGCCGGACATCTGTCCAGCCCGTTCTGGGTAGGTCTTGGCGTAGAGTTCCTCCACTTTTTTGAGGTCGGCCTCCGTTTCGGCGTGGTTGATGGTGTTCTGCACGAGTTCGTCCACCTTGCCCACCACGGCTTCCTTTCCCATTTTGGCCTCAAACAGCTTTTTGTTGTTGAGCAGGTAGTCGGCCATCTTGGAGTCGAGGTCGTTCACCATGGCGAAGATGAAGTCAAGATTGGCGTCCGTGCCCCATTCTTTCTGGGTAGCGAGGTATTCCTCGGCAACCTGGACATAAGTGCCGTCCATGGCATCGTAGCGGGTCTGGGCGAGGTTGCGCAGCAATTCCGGTGAGCGGTCGCCCTTTTCGTAGCGGTCGGTGATGGTTCCGGCATTGCGGTTGGGGTCATTGGCCGTGCCAGCAAGGTTGATGAGTTGGTCGGAGGTGTGGTAGCCGACCGCCCGGTGCACGACCTTTCCATCGGAATTGACGAAAAGCAGCGTCGGGTAAGCTTGTATGCCGAACTGGCTGGAAAGGCCTATGCCCTCGCCTTTTTCCATATCCATTTTCACGTTCACAAAACGGGCGTTGAAGTACTCGCCCACTTCTTTTTGCGTGAACACATCCTTGGCCATTTTCTTGCAGGGGCCGCACCATTCAGCGTAGGCATCCACGAAGATGAGCTTGTTGTCTTTGGCGGCCATCTCCTTTAGTTCCTTCCAGGTGCCCTTTGAGAACTGGATGCCCTGGGCAAAGCTGTTGCTGCCCAAGAGGAGCGAGAAGGCCAGTAAAATCAGGTATTTTTTCATGGTTGGATTTAATTCATGGTTTCACAGTTTCATGGTTACATGGCTTCATGGTTGCCACGTCAAACAGCTAACAATGAAACAATGTGACAATGAAGCCATAGATTCAGCTTTCAATCTGCTTAATGAGTTTTTCGATGGACTGGACAGCGCCGTTGTCAATCGGTTCGATGGTCTTCACCATTTCGAGCGATTTGTTTGCAGCAGCCAAGGCCTGTTTCTTCTTGCCATTGGCTTGCAGGATTTGAGCGTATGTAACGTAGTGCTGGTAGTCGTTGCCTTTCGTGGCGGCCTCCTTGGCGTATTTCTCGGCCAGTTTCATGCATTTTTCATCCTTTGAAAAGCTGTTGGCGATGTCGGCGGCCAGTTTTGCGAGGCCCTTGGGGTCGCCCTTGGCCACTTTCTTGGCGTAGGCATCGCAGGCCTTGCCGAATTTGGCGGCATCCTTGGCGGCCTTTTGGTAGTCATAGTCGGCCTTGGCAATGAAAGCGCCGGCAAGGTCGGGCAGGTTCTCCTTCATTTTGGACTTGGCCTCTTCGAGCAGTTCCGGCGTTTGGAACTGGATGGCTTTGTTCAAGGTGTTGGTGCAGGCCAGTTCGATGCGGCTTCGCACGGCCTCCAGCCCCTCCTGCATACCGATGGCAGTCTGGTGCTTGATGAGCAGGTCGAAAATGCGGGAATCGGCCTCCACGGCGGCTTCGAGGATGAAGCGCTTGTTGAACTCTGTCGTGAGGTCGGTCTGCGTGCGCAGGTACTCGTTGGAAATGCTGAGGCTGGGCTTGTTGGACTTGTTGAGCGCCTTCACGTAATTGTACACTAATTCTGGGTTGCGGTCGCCGCTTTCGTACTGCTTGGCGTAGTCACGGCTGTAGTCCACCTTGCCGAGGGCGATTTCGCCCTGTTTCAGTAGGCCGTTCACATCTTGCCCGCCCACCACTTTGTGCACAATCTCGCCCTTGTTGTCAATGAACATGAGGGTCGGGTAGGCGCTTACCGGGTATTTGCTGCGCAAAGAAACGCCCTCGCTTTCCTCGTAGTCCATTTTCAGGTTGATGAAGTTCTTGTTGAAAAAAACACCTACGGCCTCATCCTTGAAGGTAGTGGCAGCCATGCGCTTGCACGGGCCGCACCATTTGGCGAAGGCGTCCATGAAGATGGGCTTACCTGTTTTCTTGGATTCTTCCAGTGCCTCGTTGAAGCTGCCGTGGAAGAATTCGATGCCTTGTGCGCTGAGTTGAAGCGCCATTGTGAGGCTCACTATCAAAGCAAAGATTGACTTCATTTTACAGTGGATTTGATTTTAGGAATGCAAAGTAAAGGGTTTAGCAAGTCAGATGCCCAATTGCCCCGCAATTCACAGGAAAGACAACATTTTTTTAACGAGGTCGGTTGGGCTGCATTGGGCAACGGCACTAAAAAAACCCCTTGCAGCGGCAGTCGTGGTGCCGTGGCAAAGGGTTTATAGCATTGGTAGATATTTCACCCAGGTCTAATTGAGGGAGTCAGTTCCCGCTTCCCGTCTCTTTCCTGAGTGTCTTCATTTGAGCCTCCCAGAGGGCTTTTTGCTCGTCCACCTCGTTTTCGTCGCAGAAGTCGGTGACTTCGAGGATGGTCTCGCTGGTAACGGGGGCTTGGTAGATTTTGAACTCCAGGTACTCCCCGATGCGGTCTTCGTCGAGCCACTCAAAGTGGACAAGTTCCTCTTCAATGTCTTCGGTCAGGCGGGCTGGCTCAGGATAGCCGCTCCAACTGAAGATGTAGAGTGTCTCGCCAGTCACCTCTATCTCATCGCAGAACCAGCGGACCAGTTCCGAAGGGGAGGTGAAGAATTGATACAACAAAGCTGGCGAAGCCTTGAGGATGAATTCCAGTGTAATCTTTGTACGCTTCATACAGCTGGACTATGATTTGGCGCACTTGGGTCTATCAGTTGGTGTAAGTCGTTGAATTTCAACGCATTGCAACCACTGTTTGACCATCATGCCTGAGTTATTTGGTGAATGGCTTCGGTTGGTATCCGTGAAAACCAGCCGATTTTTGAATGTTTTGCTGTTGAATTCCGCTAAGAACTGCCAAGCCCTTTTCGGGAAACGCCGCAAGTAAAAAGGAAAATGTTGACTTTTCCAAAAAATCATTTCAAATTCCTGTACGGAATGCATTCAAGCGGGCAATTTAGGGGCTTGCAAGATTTTTTTTGCAAAAAAAACTTCAGAAACACCATCAAGTACCTTTAAAATCAATAGCTTTTGCATGAAAAAACAGGGGATATAAAAATCCGGTTATGTGTTTTGGTTGATAACCTCATCCAATTCCGTTATTTTTGCACCGTTTTTTCCCACCCTTAGACCGAATACTGGTTTTTGGATAAAACAACTTGAAAATCAGTGCGTTTGATATTCGTTTTTTCTACAAATAAATAATTTGTCAAACGTGAGTGCTCACTTAGACCCCAACCCATTGCTATATCTCGAAACATACTGAAACAAGACAACACTGAACCATTTCAAATTTAGGTGGATTAATGAGACAGCTAAAAATTACAAAATCTATTACCAATCGGGAGAGCCAATCCCTCGAGAAATACTTACAGGAGATAGGCAAAGTGGACCTACTGACGCCCGAAGAGGAAGTAGATTTGGCCAAGCGCATCAAGCAAGGCGACCAGACTGCCCTCGAAAAACTTACCAAGGCCAACCTCCGTTTCGTGGTTTCGGTGGCAAAGCAATACCAGAACCAAGGCCTTTCACTTAGCGACCTTATCAACGAAGGCAACCTTGGCCTCATCAAAGCCGCACAGCGCTTCGACGAGACGAGGGGCTTCAAGTTCATCTCCTATGCCGTTTGGTGGATCCGCCAGAGCATCCTGCAGGCTTTGGCTGAGCAGAGCCGCATCGTGCGCTTGCCCTTGAACAAGGTCGGCTCCTTGAACAAAATCAACAAGGCCTTCTCCGAACTGGAGCAGAACTTTGAGCGGGAACCATCTGCCGAAGAGCTGGCCAACCTGCTGGAAATTCCGACCGAGGAAGTGGAGACGACCCTCGGCGTAGCGGCCCGTCACGTGAGCATGGACGCCCCCTTCGTGGATGGCGAGGACAACTCACTGCTCGATGTGCTTGAAAACATCCACTCGCCCAAGACCGACCAGGACTTGGAATACACCGAATCGCTGCGCACAGAAATCGAGCGATCGCTGAGCACGCTTACCGACCGCCAAATGGATGTCATCAAGCTCTATTTTGGCATTGGCGTTGAGCACCCGATGTCTTTGGAAGATATTGGCGACAAGTTCGGCCTAACCCGCGAACGGGTTCGACAAATCAAGGACAAGGCTATCAACAAATTGCGCAGCGCAAACCGCAGCAAGCTGTTGAAGCATTATTTGGGTGCTTAAAAAAGCAATAGCTCGTTAAGAGTTGCGCTGCAAGAGCGACGTAAGCCGTTGCGAATAAAAATTCTTTGATTTTGGGGTTGTTTTTTGTTTCGGTTGGGTCAATGCCCAAGGCTTCCGAAAATCGTTCTACCAATACGAGTGTGTAGTAATCGTTCTTCAGCTCCGACATGGAGAAAGGGCTATGCTCAACCTTGGGCAGCGGCAGCCAGTGGGCCCCCATCGCAACTGAGCCTGCCGTGAGCCACAGTCAGGCGACCCTCGTCGAGGGTCACCCCATTCCACCTTGCCATTCTTCATCCTTGGGCGGCCCCTCTCTTGGGCTATGCAGGGGTCGTGTAAAAAGCCCTTTTGTGGAAAATCGAAGATTTTCCACAAAATAATCTTTCTCTCTCCAAAGATTATTTTACCGATTGGGGCAGCACTTTTTACACAACCTCGGCATAGAACAGGGCTACGTTGTGGACTTCAGGCAGTTCACCATGCAGATGCCCATCTGCCGCCACCGACCCCACAAACATGCCAACGCCAAAGTAGCGGCAGTTGCCGAAGTGACGGATGTGCGCTGTCTGCCCTCGACCTGCGCACGTAGGGGCGGCTGTGCCGCTGCCGGGAGAGGGCCTTCCCTTGGGGGCGTTATTTAGAGCCTATCCCAAAACCTCCTATGGCCATAAAAATGCGCCTTTCAAGAACCTGACTTTGTATTTTTTTGATAGCATAGCAGGGCTATGCTATCAAAAAAATCCTTCGCCAGAAACTTGAAAACCATCATTTTCTAACTCAAACGAGGTTTTCGGATAGGCTCTTAAAACTACAAATCAAAGCATCAATATTGACCGGATCGATTGGAGTTTTTTTGCCTCGCCAAGGCGAGGCAATTTATGTCTCTTGGAGAAACCCAATTATGGTCTTTAGCCAATTAAATGGCCTCTTTCTGCATTCAAATGTCGGAAAATAGCCTTTCATCAGTAATGAGAAGTTTTGTGCCCATTGAAAGCCCCTTGTATGTTCTCATATTAATTGTAAATGAATTGAAAAAAAAAGTGACCTTACGATGCGTGTTAAGTCGAAAAATTATTGCTATGTTCGCACATCCTATTCACACCCATTCATTTCCTTCCAATCGGATATTCGGTCAGCATTCAGAATCAAGGCGAAAGTATCAGTCATGAGAAAAGACACGGCACCTGCTAACTGACATGCAGGTGTGGGTCATATTTTTTATTCAACTTTAATAAGCATTATGAACAAGTCATTAATGTGGCTTTATGCCATACTGGGATTGCTATGGCTTTTTTTGGGGAGCTTCTTTAGCAACAAGTACTGCAATTGCTCGAAAGCTGCGGCCGTGCCTGCCGTTGTCGCACCTGCAATTGGTGGGAAATCGGAACCAAACAAAGCCATCTTGATTTCCGATGCCGAGAAGAATTTCAAGGCAAGTACAAACGACAACCTACTTTTCCCGTCTTCCTCCTGCGATTACCTGCTGCCAATTGCGGATGATTTAACAGCGGTATTTCAGTCCGCTGCGAAGCACTTGAAAGGCAACCCGCAGCGCATTTTAGTACTGACGGGGCTTTACCGTGGCACAGAAACCAACAAATGTGGTGACGCTAAAGACCTTGGTTTCGGCAGGGCCGATAAAGTGAAAAATTTGCTGGTGGGGATGGGCGCACCTGCCAGCCAAATCAGGGTCATGTCCGAGAAAAACGAGGTGGCGATGTTCGACGGAAATGTGCTTGGAGGCGTCCGTTATGAATTTATCAGTGGCGATGTGGGTGAGGTGGAGAAGCGCCTTCGCATTGGGAATATGACTCTCTACTTCGATTCCAATGCCAAGGTCATCAACCTCACGCCGGAGCAGCAGAAATATTTTGACGACCTTAAGTCTTTTGTTTCACAAAAACCGGATGCTAAAATCCAGGTGGATGGCCACACGGACAACAAAAGCAACTTGAAGTACAACCTGCGCCTGAGCCGCAAACGGGCCGAATTCGTCCGTGATTTTATGGTTCAAAATGGGATACCCAAGAAAAACATTGTGACCGAAGGGAAAGGCCCAAACGTGCCAATTGACAATAATGATACAGAGGAAGGCCGCGCCAAGAACCGCCGGGTCGAAGTGAAGATTCAGTAGCAAGTCAAGACCTCTCCAAACCATTTTCACCAAACCAACTAACAAAAAAATAAAAATACCATGAGTCTTTGTTCATTAATTCCGCTGCTCACTGGGCTTGGTTCAGCGCTTTTCGGCGGACTTGCCGCTTGGCAATGGTTAAAAGGCAGGTTGGATGGCATGGCCGCAGAGTGCGAGACCAGCAACGCCAATGCCAGCCGATACAACGCACAATACGTCAACCTAAAGTCGGAGTACGACAATTATCGCACAGATACGGACGGTCAATTGAATACCTGGAAACTTCGCTACACGGCATTGGAAAAGGAGAAAGATGAACTTCGATCCAATTTTTCCGCTGCGCCAATTGCAGCTGTTGCGGCAGCACCAGTTGCCGCCGCCATTTTCAACGGTGAAACTAAAACAGTTGAGCTTTTGAAAGAAATCGAAATGGTCAGCGAGGTTCGAGTACCCATCGAGTTCATCCGCAACGTCGAAGTGCCCGTTGAAGTGGTACGGGAAGTGCCCGTTGAAGTCATGAAAGAAATCGAGAAAATCGTCGAGGTGCCCGTTGACGTGGTGCGGGAAGTCGAGAGGATTGTCGAAGTACCCTACGAGGTCATCAAGGAGGTCGAAAAGGTCGTCGAGATGAGGGTCGAAGTGCCCGTCGAGACGGTCAAGGAAATCGAGATGGTGGCCGAGGTGCGCACGCCCGTCGAGTTCATCCGCAACGTCGAAGTGCCCGTTGAAGTGGTACGGGAAGTGCCAGTTGAAGTCGTGAAAGAAATCGAGAAAATCGTCGAGGTGCCCGTTGACGTGGTGCGGGAAGTCGAGAGGATTGTCGAAGTACCCTACGAGGTCATCAAGGAGGTCGAAAAGGTCGTCGAAATGCGGGTCGAAGTCCCTGTCGAGACGGTCAAGGAAATCGAGATGGTGGCCGAGGTGCGCACGCCCGTCGAGTTCATCCGCAACGTCGAAGTGCCCGTTGAGGTAGT
>WBZM01001244.1_pt1 | contig 26475 bp, 20 predicted proteins | sample 5204271 | NCBI WGS metagenome assembly WBZM01 (sample SAMN12344346, study PRJNA552823) | activated sludge metagenome | biome: Activated sludge suspended growth; feature: Nitrification reactor; material: Wastewater; isolation source: activated sludge from nitrification reactor of wastewater... | reverse complement strand
GCGCGGACCGAGGCGGCGATGGTGGGTGGTCATGGCGCGATCATAAGCCAGCCCGCGCCGCCTGTCCAGCCCGTAGCACAGCCTGTCAGGCTGTGGCCTGTCCAGCCCGTAGCACAGCCTGTCAGGCTGTGGCCGGCGACGACAGCCTGACAGGCTGTGCTACCGGCCAAGTTGTGGTATTCTTTGTCTGTGCCCACGCGGAACAAACCCACCTGGATGCTCTATGGCGCGTATGGCTTCACCGGCCGGCTGATCCTGGCCGAGGCTGTCCGTCGCGGCCACCGGCCGGTATTGGCCGGCCGCGACGCCGCCAAGCTGGCCGCGCTGGCGGCCCAGTACGACCTCGACTGGCTGGCGCTCGATCTGGACTATGCGGAACGTCTGCACAAGACAGTCGAACGCTTCAGCCTGGTGTTCCATGCCGCCGGACCTTTCATCCGCACCAGCGAACCGATGGTGCGGGCCTGCCTGGCCGGTCAGAGCCACTATGTGGACATCACCGGCGAGATTCCCGTCTTCGAGAGCACCTTCGCCCACGACGCCGACGCCCGCACGCGCGGCGTTGTCCTCATGTCTGGCGCGGGCTTTGACATTGTGCCCACAGATTGCCTGGCCCGCTACGTGGCCGAGCGCACTCCCGGCGCGACCCACCTGCAGACGGCCGTAGCCATGCCCCTGGGCGAAGTCTCCTCCGGCACGGTCAAGTCGGGGCTGATCAATGCCAATCGCTTCGCGGGTGGCAGCCTGACGCGGCGCGACGGCCGCCTGGTGGCTCTGCCGCTGGGCAAAGGGCGGTGCAAGGTGCGCTTCAGCGACGGGCAGACGCGCCAGATGACGCCCTTTCCCTGGGGCGACCTGGTGACCGCCGCCCACACGACCGGCATCGGTAATATCACCAGCTACGTCGCCTTGCCGCGGCTGCCGGCGATGGGGCTGCTGGCCCGCCCGGCGCTGCGGCTGCTGGGCACGCGCGTGGCCCAACGACTGGCCGACCGCGCGGCAACGCTGATGTTCACCGGCCCGGACGAGGCCACGCAGCGCGACGGCCGCGCCTACCTGTGGGCGCGCGCCGAAGGGCCGGACGGCGCGACCGAGGCCTGGCTGGAGACGGGCGAGGTCTATCGGTTTACAGCGCTGGCGGGCGTGCAGATCGTGGAGCGGATTCTGGCGGCGGGGACGCGCGGCGAACCGCTGGCCGGGGCGCTGACGCCAGCGGGCGCGTTCGGCGCGGACTTCGTGCTGGGCATCGAGGGCGTCCGGCGACTGGACGCGTTGCCCTAGGGCGCAGGCGTCGGCTCGGACGGCGCGGGCGTTGGCGTCCGGTAGGGTTCGGTGACGATCTCCACCGTCGTCAGCTGGCCGTCTTGCACCGCGACTGTCTGCCGGTACGTCTCCCCCTGTAGCTGCACGAAGACATCGTAGCTGCCTTCGGCCACCGGACCGAAAACGAAGTTCTCCGCCAGTGCCGGATCGGGACGGATAAGGTGGTCGGGGTCATCGAGATACGTCCAGGTGTTCAGATAGGATGCCTCGGCGGCATTGTCGATGAGCGTCACGGTCACCCCTTCCCAGGCGTGACCGTCGGGATCCACCAGCCGCCCGGCGATGACGCCGCTGCCCGACCACGGTTCCAGCCACAGCAGCGGGTTGCGCGTCGCCCCGAAGGTATTCGCGCCGACACGCACCTCCAGATGCAGATGGGCCACCGTGGCCACACCGGCTGTGCCCTGCCGGGCCAGCGGCTCACCACGGGCCACGCGCTGCCCTTCCGTCACCTGCACATCCTGCACATGCCCGAACAGCACGTAGACCGGCTGCCCATCCAGCGTCTCGTCCAGCCGCAACACGACGAGTTGCCCATACCAGTCACAGCGCCAGCCGAACAGCTCATCGATGTCGTCGCGGGCAACGACGACTGTGCCGTCGGCCGGGGCTACGGCCAGGTCTTTCTTCTCGTCAACCATATCCAGACCGTTGTGCAGCAGGTAACGCCCGCTGCCGTCGGAGCCATACGGGTAGCCGCCATTGCGCCCGGCGTTGGGCAACGGGTTGGCCAGCGACAGTGGCGGCCGGGCGGCGGCCGGGTCGGGCGATGGCCAGGGCGCGGCGGAGAGATGGTAGGCCAGGTAATCGGGCTTGACCGGCGTGGGGTTGGGGCAAGGCAGGCCGGCGGAAGCGTCCGGCGTGGGTGATGCGGTGGGTGATGGGGCCGGCGACGGCGCGGGCGTTGGCGTTGATGGGGGGGTGGCCGTCGGCCGGGGGGTGAGTGACGGCGCGGCTGCCGGCAGCGCCGGCGCAGTGACGCTGGGCGATGGCAAAACGGACGTGACAGCGGCTCCGGCTGGCCCGGCCGCCGGCGCGACCTCGACGGCCGGCGTGGCGCAGGCGGCGAGCAGGAGGGCCAGAGCGAGGACGGCCGCGCGGCGCAACCGGAGGGAGACTTGCATAGCCGCCCATTCTCCACCGCCTTCCCGGCGGCGTCAACCGGCGCGGGCGAACTCTCAACCGGCCGGCCGCAAGCGTTGCCCGACCCGCCAATATCCTCTATCATGCGCCTATCGTCTCGGCCCATGCCCGGCCGAGCGGCAACCAACCGAACTGCTGCCATCGCGCGAAGCCCATGACCGACCGCCTGACGCTCTCCCAAACCCACCTCTACACCTTTCGTGCCTGCCCGCGGCGCTTCTACCTGCGCTACCTGGCCCGTGTGCCCTGGCCGGAAGCGCCCCTGGGCGAGGCGCAGGAACTGGCCTACGAGCGCGGCCGGCGCTTCCACCGTCGTCTGGAACGCCACTTCCTCGGCCTGCCCACGGCCGGCGACGACGAGGCCGACGCCGAGCTGCGCGTCTGGTGGGATACCTTCCGCCACCACGCTCCGCCCCTGCCCGACGGCCGTCGCTTCGTCGAGGCCGGACTGACCGTGCCCATCGGCAACCACTTTCTGACCGGCCGTTTCGACCTGCTCATCGTCGGAACCGGCGCCGACGGGCAGCCGGCGGCGCATCTCTTCGACTGGAAGACGGGCGACCCGCGCCCGACCAGTCGCCTGCGGGCCGCCTGGCAGACGCGCGTCTATCTGGCTGTGCTGGCCGAGGGCGGCGCGGCGCTGCTGCCGGAAGCGGCTGCCGCCTTCGCGCCCGACCGGCTCAGCTTCACCTACTGGTACGTGGCCGACCCCGAGCGGCCGCGCGTCATCCCCTACGACGCCGCCGCCCACCGTCGCAACTGGGCCGAACTGGAAAGCATCGTCGCCGCCATCGACAGCCTCTTGCCCGCGGGCACAGCCGACGCCTGGCCGCTGACGGACGATCTGAGCGAGTGCCGCCGTTGCGCCTACCAGGCCCTGACCGGCCGTCAGGACGCCGGCGAAGCCTCGCCGGAGGACATCGACGAGGACGAACCGCCGCCGGACGATTGGCTAGAGCCGCAGTGGGGCTAGGCCATGCGGCCTGAGGAGTTGCGCTTCCTCTTGAGCGCCCAGGGGCAGGCCGTGCTGGCCGAGCTGGCCGCCGCGCCGGTGTCGGACGACACACACATGGCCGTGGCCGCCCGGCTACGCGAGCAACTGGGGCCAGAGCGGGCGCGGGCGGCGCTGGAAACAACTCTCTTGCGGCAGCGCGCGGCCCGCAAGTTCAGCCGGGCGGCGGCGATGGTCTTCACCCGCGATGGTCTGGAGCAGGCCACGGCCGAGCCGATCGCCGCCCATCGCGCGGCCCGGTTCGCCGCGGCCGGCGTCGCCACGGTGGCCGACCTGGGGTGCGGCATCGGCGGCGACACGTTGGCGCTGGCCGGAGCGGGTGCGGGCGTCATCGCTATCGACCGCGACCCCTTGCGTCTGCTAATGACCGCCGCCAATGTCGCCGCCTACGGGGTGGCCGAGCGGGTGGCGCTGGCGCAGGCCGACCTGCTGACGCTCCCGCCCGCGCGCGTCGAGGCGTTCTTCTTCGATCCCGCGCGGCGTTCCGGTGGCGGACCGCACGCCGCGCCCAGCCGGCGGCTACGCGCCGTGGCCGACTATCAGCCGCCCCTCAGCCTCATCGATGGCTGGCGGCGCGCCGTGCCGCGCGGCGCGGTCAAAGTCGGGCCGGGCATCGGGGATGACGAAACGCCCGCCGGGGTCGAGGTAGAGATCGTCTCGCTGGCCGGCGAGGTCAAGGAGGCGGTGTTGTGGTACGGCGAATTGCGCACGGCGGCGAGACGGGCCACCCTGATGCCGGGCGGCCACACGCTCAGCGGCGAAGCGGATGTCGTCGGCGCTGGCGTCGTTCCGGCCGTCGCGCCACGAGCCTATCTCTACGAGCCGGATGGAGCCGTCATTCGCGCCCATCTGGTCGGGCTGCTGGCGAACCAGTTAGACGCAGCCCTGCTCGACCCCCACATCGCCTATCTGACCGCCGACACAGCCCGGCCGACGCCCTTCGCCCGCCTTTTCGCCATTGACGACGCCTTCCCCTTCCAGCTAAAGCGCCTGCGGGCCGCTCTGCGGGCGCGGAACATCGGCCGCGTGACCATCAAAAAAAGAGGCTCGCCGCTGGAGCCGGAAGCTCTGCGGCAAGCCCTTCGTCTGCGTGGCCCGAATGAGGCCGTCATCTTTCTGACCCAGGTGATGGGCCGGCACACGGTGCTGATCGGCCGCGGCCTGGCCTAGCGCCGGGCATATTCGCCCGGTCGCCGGACGGCCTAGGGCCAGCCCACCTCCAGCGCATGGCATTGGCCGCGCGCCACCCAACCGGCGTCCACGTCGGGCGCGGGGTTCAGCATCCTGAGCCGCACCGGCTCGACGCCCGGACCGTGGTAGTAGAGCACGTCCACATAGACCGCCGGGAAGGTAATGTCGATGTCGTACAGCCAACCGCTGTCCTTCCAGCCATTGTCGGCTTCCCAGGTCGCCAGAACGTGGCCGCCGACTTCCTGGACGATGTACAGGCCGCGTCGGGCTTCCTGGCCGCTGACATCGAAGTTGATGCGCAGGCAAGTCGGCAGCCGCGGCTCCTTCGTTGCCGTCGCCGTCGGTGTCGGCGTAATTGTGGCGATATCCGGTTCGGCCGTGGGCAACATCGGCGTCGCTGTCGGCGTCGGTGTCATGGTCAGCGTGGGCGTCATCGTCGGCGTGGCCACCAGCGTGCTCGTCAGTGTCGCCGTGGGCGAGATCGTCATCGTCGGCGTCAATGTCGGCGTCGGCGTCAGGGTCGGCTCCAGCGTCTCCGTGGGCGTCAGGGTCATCGTCGGCGTCAGGGTGACCTTCTTTTCGCAGACGCTCAGGAACATGCCGATACTGTCGTTGGCCTCATAGCTAAGAACGCCATCGCGCGGGACAAAGAACCGGCCGCGGGTGCTCATGCCCTGGCCCATCGTATAGATCACGCCGCCATCGAGCAGAAAGTAGTTGATGCGGTCGTCTTCGTCGTCGTCAACCGTGGCGAAGTCGATGACACAGCCCTTCTCGACTGGCCCGACAACCGTCGTCGTCTGATATTCGGCGCGCGGCGTTTCGAAATCACCCAGTACCGACCAGACCCGCTCGCCGTCGCGAGCGGTGTAGTCCGGGCCGGACATGGTCATAAAGTGAAATGGGTGCTTGGCCTTCACCAAGAAGCTGTAGCCTTCACCAATGCTATAGGTTCCGCCCTCGCCCAGGAACGACAGCGCCGGTACGTTGTCGGCCGCTTGCACCTGGCCCACTTGCATTAGCGTCAGAACAGCCAGCCCCACCCCCAATCCCAACATCGCGATCGTGATTACCCGTACTGCGTACTTCTTCATAATACTACCCTCGAACTTCATGACAGCTCCACCACACATCTTTAAGTCTAAGAGTCCGGAGGTAGGTTTATGAAGAATTTGTAACAGCCGCGGTGTAAACTGGTTTACACAGGCGTGAAGGACGGGCGAAATCAATCGGCAGATGTAATGCAAATCGTAATGCGGGACGGCCGTCGTCTAGCGCCGTGACGCCTGACGCACAGATAAGCCCAGATTACGTCGTCGAACGAAATATGGACAAATCCTTGATATACTGAATGGATTGTGGTATGCTTGCCGCCAGATTACATGTATAGGGCAGATGAAATGGCAAGTGATCGGACACCAACTTACAACTTAAAAGCCGTCGTGCAGGAGACCGGGCTAAAGCCAGACACGCTCCGCGCCTGGGAGCGCCGCTACGGCATTCCCGACCCGGAGCGCACCGATGGTGGCCATCGGCTCTACTCGCAGCACGATATCAATACCCTGAAATGGCTGCTGGCGCGTCAGGAGGAGGGGTTGAGCATTAGCCGCGCCGTGGCCCTGTGGCGCTCTTTGCAGGCCGAAGGGCGCGATCCGCTGGTTGTCTACACATTGTCGCCCAACCGCGAGACGGACAGCTACACGGTCGTCGCCCCCGGCAGCGCCCTAGTCGAATTGCGCCGCGCCTGGATCGACGCCTGCCTGGCTTTCGACGAGCGCCGCGCCGAATCGACGCTCAACCAGGCCTTCGCCTACTACACGCCCGAAGACGTCTGCTTCGAACTGTTGCAGAAAGCGCTGGTGGAGATCGGTGATGGCTGGTATGAGGGGCGTGTCTCTGTGCAGCAGGAGCACTTCATGTCCGTGCTAACCATGCGCCGGCTGGATTCTCTGCTGGCGGCGACGCCCGCGCCGACGCGCGCCGGCCGCCTGCTCATCGGCTGCCCCCCCGGCGAAATGCATACTTTCACCGCGCTCATGCTCACCTACCTGTTGCGGCGACGCGGCTGGGATGTGCTCTACCTGGGCGCCGACGTCCCCACTGATCGCCTGGTGGCAACCATCGAAAGCGCCCGCCCCGACTTGGTCATCTTTCCGGCCCAGTTGCTTGACAGCGCCGCCAGCCTGTTCGACGTTGCCAGGTATCTCCAGGAGGCCGGCGTGGCTCTGGCCTACAGTGGCTACATCTTCGGCCTGGTGCCCGAATTGACGCATCGCATCCCTGGCCATTTCCTGGGCTATGAGCTGAAAAAGACGCCGGCTATCGTCGAGAACTTGCTGGCCAACCGCCCGCCCGTGCCGCCCACGGAGCCAGTGCCGGAGCGCTATGAACGCGCCTGGGCACACTTCCGCGAACGGTCGGGCCTGATCGAGTCCAGTGTCTGGCGGCCGCTCAACGGCCGCATGGCCCTCAACGGCACGGCCGAGGCCAGCCGCCACCTGACCAACAACATCCTCTCCGCCCTCAAGCTGGGCGATCTCGACTACATCGGCCCCAATCTTCAATGGTTGGAGGGCATGATGATCAACCACAATCTGCCCGCCGACGCCCTGTGCCACTTTCTGGTGGCCTACCATGCGGCTACGACACAGTATCTCGACGCCGCACTCGGCGAGCCGGTCATCGCCTGGTTGGAAAAGGTGGTGGCCGAATGTGAAGCCTGGTCTAGCTCAACCGGAAAAGGGGTCGAAAAGGCCACAAGCGCGGCTACCAAGGAGAACAGTTGACCAAACGCACCATCATCACCGGCGGCTCCGGCGTCATCGGCCGTCGCCTCTCCGCTGAACTGATTGCCGCCGGGCATGAAGTCATCATCCTGAGCCGCAACCCGTCGGCGCACAAGCCCGTGCCGGGGGCGCAGGCCGTCGCCTGGGATGCGCGCACGGCCGCGGGCTGGGGTCATCTGGCCGATGGCGCGTTCGCCATCATGAACCTGGCCGGCGAATCCATCAGCGGTAACAGTACACTCCCCCTGCCGGGAACCTGGTCGGCCGAGCGCAAAAAGCGCATCAAGGAAAGCCGGCTCCACGCCGGACAGGCAGTCGTGGCCGCGGTCGAGGGGGCCACGGTCAAGCCGCAGGTCGTTGTGCAGATGTCGGGCATCGACTACTATCCTAACAGCGACCAGGTGATGACCGAAGAGTCACCGCGCGGCCGGCAGTTCCTGGCCGATGTGGTCGCCGATTACTGGGAGCCGGCGACGGCGCCCGTGGAGACGCTGGGCGTGCGGCGCGTCATCACGCGCATGGCCCCCCTGATGAACCTGGAGACCGGCCCGCTGCCCGCGTCGCTGTTACAGTTTAAGCTGTTTGCCGGCGGCCGGTTGGGCAGCGGCCGGCAGTGGCTATCCTGGATCCACATCGAGGACACTGTGCGCGCCTTGCGCTTCCTGGCCGAGTGTGAAGAGGCGGCGGGCGTCTACAACCTGGCCGCGCCCAACCCGGTCACCAACGCCGAATTCACCCGCGTGCTGGGCCGGATCATGCACCGCCCGACGCTGCTGCCTGTGCCCGAATTCGCCCTGAAGCTGGCCCTCGGCGAGCTGTCCGCGCTGGTGCTGGACGGGCGGCCGGTCAGCGTCGCCAAGCTCCAGGTGCTAGGCTTCACTTTCCACTTCCCAACCCTGGAAGCGGCCCTGCACGATATCCTGCAGAAGTGAGATCGGATGGCGAGCGACACAGCTCTATGGTGGCTGCGGCGGGACCTGCGACTGGCCGATAACGACGCCCTGAGGGCGGCACTGGCCGGCGGGCGACGGGTTGTGCCCGTCTTCGTCCTCGATCCGGCCCTGCTCGATGGCCCGACGCGCAGCCCCACGCGCACGGCCTTTCTGCTGGGTGGCCTGCGCGCCCTCGACGCCGACCTGCGTGCGCGCGGCAGCCGGCTGGTGGTGCGGCGCGGCCGCCCCGTCGACGCGCTGGCTCGCCTGCTGGCCGAGACCGGCGCGGCGGACATCTATGCCGAGGACGACCACTCCCCCTACGCCGTTCGCCGCGACGGGGCAGTCAGCCGCCAGTTACCGGTGCATTTCGTCGGCAGCAGCGCTGTCCGCCCGCCAGGGACGGTGCTGAAGGCCGGCGGCACGCCCTACACCGTCTTCACGCCCTTCAGCCGCGCGTGGCTGGCCCAGCCGCTACCCGACGCAACCGACCTGTGGACCCCACCGGCGGCGCTGCCCGACCCCGGCGACGTGGCCGGCGAGCCGCTGCCCGACGCGCCGCGGCTGCCCCCGGCCTCGCCCTTCCCGCCGGGCGAGGCCGAGGCCCAACGCCGCCTGCGCGCCTTCACCGGCGGCCCCATCGACGCCTACGACGGCCTGCGCGACCGTGTCGATACGGACGGGACATCGCGCCTGTCGCCCTATCTGCGCTTTGGCATGGTCGCGCCGCGCGCGGCCGTCGTCGCGGCGCTGGCAGCCCAGGCAGAGCAGCCCGGCGGCCGGGGCGCGAGCCGCTGGCTCAACGAGCTGATTTGGCGCGACTTCTACAGCCACATCCTGGCCCACTTTCCCAACGTCGCCCGCGAGAGCTTCCGGCCGGCCGCCCGCGACATCCCCTGGCGCAACGACCCGTACGAGTTCGCCGCCTGGTGCGCCGGCGAGACAGGCTACCCCATCGTCGATGCGGCGATGCGCCAGCTGATCGAGAGCGGCTGGATGCACAACCGCGCCCGGATGATCGTCGCCTCGTTCCTGGTCAAGGACTTGCTCATCGACTGGCGCTGGGGCGAGCGCTGGTTCATGCAGCAGTTGGTGGACGGCGACCCGGCGGCCAACAATGGCGGCTGGCAGTGGACGGCGGGCACCGGCACCGACGCCGCGCCCTACTTCCGCATCTTCAACCCGGTGACCCAGGGTCGCAAATTTGACCCCGACGGCCGCTACGTTCGCCGCTGGCTGCCCGCGCTGGCCGGCGTGCCCACGGCCCTCGTCCATGAGCCGTGGCGGCTCAGCGCCGCCGAGCAGCACGCCGCCGGCTGCGTCATCGGCCGCGACTATCCGCCGCCAATCGTTGACCATGCTCTGGCGCGCGAACGCACCCTGGCCGCCTACGCCCCTAAAGTTATTATCTGATCGCACAGGAGGTCTACGCCATGACACGCCAACCCGATATCGAACTCATTGTCGATGGCCGCACGACCCGCGGTTACCTGGCCCAACCCGCCGGCGACGGCCCCTGGCCGGGGGTGGTCGTCGTTCAGGAATGGTGGGGGCTGAACGACAACATTCGCGACACGGCCGACCGCCTGGCCGGCGAGGGCTTCGTCGCCCTGGCCCCCGACCTCTACTATGGCCAGACGGCGCACGAACCCGACGAAGCCCGCAAACTGTCCATGGCCCTGGAGTACCCTGATGCGCTACGCGTCCTCCAGGCGGCCATTGACTACCTCATCGGCCGGGACGACGTAGCCCCCAAGCGCGTCGGCATTGTCGGCTTCTGCATGGGCGGCGGGCTGGCCTGGCACGGCGCGGCGCAGCTGAGGGGCCTGGGCGCGGCCGTGCCCTGTTACGGCGGCGGCCCGGAGATGACACCGGAAGAGGCGGCCAACATCACCGTGCCTGTGTTGGCCATCTATGGCGCACAGGATCGCGGCGTCTCGCCGGAGGTGGCCTGGCGGCGGGCGGCGCTGATGGATGCGGCCGGCGTGGCCAACGAGATGGTCATTTACCCCGGTGCGCAGCACGCCTTCATGAACGATCGCCGGCCGGTCTATGATGCCAAAGCGGCCGAGGACGCCTGGCAGCGCATTATCGCCCTGTTCCGCCAGACGCTACGTTAAGCCGGAAAAGTCAACGGCCCCGACTGGAATGAACCAGTCGGGGCCGCCACAACCGCGAACAGCCGAAATTTAGACCCTACAAGGCAAATACCACCGCTTAGGCGCGGCGAGAAATCATGTTCCAGAGGAACAGCACGATGACCGCGCCAACCAGGGCCACCAGGAAGCTGCCAATACTCCACTCGAAGCTAAAGCCATTGCCGGTCAGCGCCCCGTAGAGAGCGCCGCCAACGAACGCGCCGACGATACCGGCGACGATGTTGCCCAACAGTCCTTGCTGCGCGTTGCGGCCGGTGATGATGCTGGCCACCCAACCGACGATTGCGCCGCCGATAATCCAACCCAAAAGACCAAGAATTGTACCCATTTTTTCACACTCCTCTGTTGATGAATGGTTCGTGTCTAACTTGCAATAACCTGTTCACGGTGAATAACACTGGCATTGTAGGCAAAGAGAGTGGTTTGTTGAATATGCCCTAGATACAATTTTGACAGAGAAAAACCCGCGCGATTCGGCGATCGCGCGGGTCTATACAGGCAAAGGGCGCCAATGGAGTAACGGGCCGGCCGCCAGGCCCAATGTTTTGACTAGGATCAGTCGGTGGCCAGCGACAACTCTTCGAGAGTCTTCTTCTTGCGCTTGCGCCCCGGGCGGCGGCGCTCTTGTTGCTGCAACGCACGTGTCTCTTCGACCAATCGCACCCGCTCTTCCTCAAGTCGGGCCAAGATCTCTGCGTTGCGCTTCCTCTGCTCCTCCGTCAGGACCACCTTCTTTTTAGACATCCTCAGTCAACTCCTTTTGTCGGGTATGAAAACATCGACAGGCCGATCGCCGCAGGGCAGACAGTGACGGACGACCGGCCCGTTGTGAGGGCTAGGTATGATAGGGCCAGGATCGACGCCACGGACAGATAGACAGCCTCAATGGGTAGCCGTTCATGCCGAGGCGAAGGAGGCGAAAGAATGAGAGGGGCGGACCCTGTTGTGTTGCGCCGGGCAACACCAACGACATCATCAGTGAACAACGCTTTTCCAGGCGTATGCACAATGCTAACCACGAATCCTTCGCAACTCAACACCTGTGTCGTAGCCGAGCAAGACAACGGCAGCAGTTGTCTCGTCCAAATACATGGCATCCCCGGTCCATGAACAGGCGCATCTATTCTTACGGTATTCTATCACAATCTTATGGTATGTTCCAGTGGAATTTTTCGGGCGAGCAACAGCTGTCGCCCGGCGAGCGCGGCGCTGCGTCCTGTTGCCCATACCGATGGCGGTGCTTCTCAGCAGATTCACCGACAACCGGCCCCCAACTATGGTAGAATCGGGTCGATGTCAACGCCGCTGTTCATCTGGCTCGGCTCGGGGCGGGCGCGCCGCCGGCAAGTCGGCGCGCCGGCTTCGTTGCTCGACCGCGCCGCGCATGCCGGCCTGCCTGTGCCACCCGGCGCGGTCGTGCTGGATGAGTTCTATCGCTGCGCTATCGAACTGGGCCTGGCGACGGAGAGCGGCGGCCGCGTCGCCATACCCGACCCAGAGCTTTGGAGCAACACGCTACACCTCAGCGCCCACCTGCCTCGCTTCCGCCGGCCGGTCGCTATCTATCCCATTACAGTGAGCGACCCCGCCCCCGTCGCCCACGGCCTGGCCTTCGATGACGCCCACGCCGCGGCGCGCGCCTTCGCCACCGCCTGGTCTGGCGGGACGGGCCGGCGCGACACGCTCATCGTCGAAACAATCGCCGCCACCACCACCGGCCGCGCCACGACCACGGCCGGTGACGGCGCGCCCGACGACAGGGTGACACTCGACCGCGCCACGTCCTTCGCGCTGCCCCAATTGCGCGGCTGGCGCAGCCCGAACAAGGACCAGCCGCCCTATGCCCGCCGCTTGCAACAACTTCTGCGCGGCGTGCGGCGCACGTTTGGGCCGGGCGTCTGGCGCATCGATTGGGCCGACGACGGCCGCATTTGCTGGCTGGTGCTGGCGGCCGCAGTGGACGAACAGCCCCAGCCAACCACCGGCCGGGCCGTCTAGGGCGTGAGCGCGCCCACCCGATCATCCACCACACAACTGGCATCTACAGGAATCGACACATGAAACACGCCCCCTTGCTCCTGCTCATTGTCATCCTCCTCGGTGGCGCTCTGGCCGCCTGCGATACTAACAACCCGCCGGTAGCCACGATGGCCGCCACGGCGGTCGTGCCCGAGCAAGCGGCCGGCGCCGCCATCACCACGACCGCGCCCGCCACCGCGGTGGCCGCGGCCGGCCGCGCCTCGGCCACGCCCGCGGCAACAGCGCTGCCCACGGCCACGGCCACCCTTGCGCCGACGCCCACGCCCGAACCGTCGCCGACGCCTGCGCCGCCGCCGGTCTATACGTTCGAGATCCTCAATACCTATCCGCATGACCCCACGGCGTTCACCGAAGGCCTTGTCTTCCTCGACGGAAAACTATACGAAGGGACCGGCCGCTGGGGCGAGTCCGTCCTGCGCGAGGTCGCGCTGGAAACGGGTGCGGTCTTGCGCAACCTGCCGCTCGACCCGCAGTACTTCGGCGAGGGCGTCACGGTCCTCAACGACCGCATCTACCAGCTCACCTGGCAGGAAGGCACGGGCTTCGTCTATGACCGGGCCACGTTCGCGCCGCTGCAAACCTTCACCTACAGCCACGAGGGCTGGGGCATCACCCACGACGGCACGCAGCTCATCATGAGCGACGGCACGCCGGTGATCCGCTTCTGGAACCCGGAGACGCTGCAAGAGACGGGGCGCATCACCGTGCGCGATAACAATGGCCCCGTCAACCGTCTCAACGAGTTGGAGTACGTTGACGGCGAGATCTGGGCCAATATCTGGCTGACCGACCTTATCGCCCGCATCTCGCCGGAGACGGGCGAGGTGTTGGGCTACATCGACCTGACCGGGCTGCTGGACACGACCGGTCTGACCCAGCCGGTCGATGTCCTCAATGGCATTGCCTATGACGCCGCGAGCGGCCGGTTGTTCGTCACCGGCAAGCTGTGGCCATCGCTATTCGAAATTCGCGTCGTACCGCAATCGTAGGGCGATTTGGCAAATCGCCCGGCAAATGCGTCGTACCGCAATCGTAGGGCGATTTGGCAAATCGCCCGGCAAATGCGTCGTGCCGCGACCGTGGCGATTTGCCAAATCGCCCTACAAAGATGTAGAATACGAACTTTCGTTCTACCTCTTTCGGCGCTTATAGCCAGACTTCCGACGAGGTGAGGCATGTCCCAGTTTCAGCTAGTTTCCGACTTTGCGGCCACCGGCGACCAGCCGGCCGCGATCGCTGAGCTTGTCACCGGCATGAACCGCGGCGACAAGTTCCAGACGCTGCTCGGCGCGACGGGCACAGGCAAGACATTCACCATCGCCAACATCATCCAGCAGACGCAGCGGCCGACGCTCATCCTGGCCCACAACAAGACCCTGGCCGCCCAACTCTACTCCGAGTTCCGCGACTTCTTCCCCAACAACGCCGTCTCCTACTTTGTCAGCTACTACGACTATTACCAGCCGGAGGCCTACGTTCCGCGCCACGACCTTTTCATCGAGAAAGAGACGCAGATCAACGAGGAGATCAATCGCCTGCGCTTGCAAGCGATGGCCACACTGAAAAGCCGCAAGGATGTCATCATCGTCGCTTCGGTGTCATGCATCTACGGGATCGGCAACCCCGAAGCGTGGGGGAATGTCATCATCGATCTGGAGCGCGGCGGCCAGTATCGCCGCAACACGCTGCTGCGCCACCTGGTCGATATCCACTACGACCGCAACGACATGGAACTGCGCCGCGGCACCTTCCGCGTGCGCGGCGACACCCTGCAAGTCTACCCCGCCTACGCCGAGACGGCCTACCTGGTCGAGTTCTGGGGCGACACTGTCGAGCGCATCGCCGAGTTCGACCCGCTGACCGGTGAGGTGCTGCTGGAGCACACGCGCGTGTCTATCTACCCGGCGCGCGAGTTCATCACCGACGAGGAGAAGCTGTCCCACGCCATCACCGACATCGAGACGGAGCTGGCCGAGCGTATCGCCTACTTCAAGAACGAGAAGCGCTTCCTGGAGGCGCAACGCATTGAGCAGCGGACGATGTATGACTTGGAGATGTTGCGCGAGGTCGGCTTCACGCCCGGCGTGGAGAACTACAGCCGCCATCTCGACCAGCGCCCGCCCGGCTCGCGCCCCTGGACGTTGCTCGATTACTTTCCGCCAGATTACCTGATGGTCATCGACGAGAGCCACATGACCATCCCCCAAGTGCGCGGCATGTGGGGTGGCGACCAGAGCCGCAAGAGTGTTCTGGTCGACTACGGTTTCCGCCTGCCCAGCGCCATGGACAATCGGCCGCTCAACTTCGAGGAGTTCGAGAGTCTGCTCAACCAGGTCATTTTCACCACCGCCACGCCCAACGACTACGAGTTCAATCACTCGGCCCAGGTGGTGCAACAGATTATCCGGCCGACAGGCATCATCGACCCGGAGGTTGAGGTGCGGCCGGTGCGCGGCCAGGTGGACGACCTCATCGGCGAAATCAACCGGCGCATCGCCAACGGGCAGCGCGTCCTGGTGACGACGCTGACCAAGCGCATGTCTGAGGACCTGAGCGACTACCTGTTGGAGTTGGGCATCAAAGTCCACTACCTGCACTCAGAGGTGGCTACCCTGGAACGCACGGAAATCCTGCGCGACCTGCGGCTCGGCGTCTATGATGTCGTCGTCGGCATCAACCTGCTGCGCGAGGGGCTTGACCTGCCGGAGGTGTCGCTAGTGGCCATTCTGGACGCTGACAAGGAGGGCTTCCTGCGCTCGGAGACGGCGCTGACGCAGACCATCGGCCGCGCCGCCCGCCACGTGGACGGCAAGGTGATCATGTACGCCGACAAGATGACCGACTCCATGCGCGGGGCCATCAACACGACCAATGCGCGCCGTGCCGTCCAGCAGGCCTACAATGAGGAGCATGGCATTGAGCCGCGCAGCATCATTAAGGCCATCCACGTCCTGACCGACGAGCTGACCGCTCAACGCGAGATGGCTCGCGGCGAGATGACCCCGGCCATCGCCGAGTCGAAGGGCGGCTATGTGACCGCGGCCGACCTGCCCAAGGCCGAGCTGGCCAAGATCATCGCCGAGCTGGAAAAGCAGATGAAGCAGGCGGCGCAACAGCTGGAGTTCGAGCGCGCGGCTATTCTGCGCGACCAGGTGATGGAGATGCGCCAGATCATGGTGCTGAAGGATGTCGGCAACAAGGGCAGCATGCCCGAATGGGAGCGAATGCGGCTGCTGGATGAGGCGGGCGTCGAATACGAAGTGAAATAGCGATCGGCGATCGGTAGGCAAGTGGTCAGGGAGCAGGTGCATCCACTGACCACTTTTTTATCCCTCTACCAAATGCGCCACCGTCACGCCCGGCCCACCTTCGCCGTCCTTACCCTCTTCCCAGGCGCGGACGTGGCGATTTTGCTTTAGCTCCTCGCGCACGGCCTCGCGCAAACGCCCGGTGCCCTTGCCGTGGATGATGCGCACGAAGGGCAGCCGCGCCAGAAAGGCGGAGTCCAGGTAGCGGCCCAACCGCTCGATGCCATCCTCCACGCGCACACCGCGGATGTCCAGTTCCATGCCCGGCGAGGGATGCATACTCAACACCGCTTCCGGCGTCTTTTGCTCATCCGGGCGGCTCTTGAACTCCAGATCGTCATAGCCGGCGCGCATTTGCAGGCGGCCGACGGCGACCATGACCTCGTTCTTGCCCAGCGACACCACTTCGCCGTTGATGTTAAGCGTGCGCACGCGCACCGTGTCGCCCACTTGTAGCGCGCGCCGCTTGTTGCGCGTCGTCTCGACCGGCTCGACGGCTTCCGAGGCCAGCGCCGTGTCCTTGGCCACATCCAGATCGGCGACCTGCTTGCTGAGGCGCTTGACCGCGTTGAGCGAGGCGGCGTCGCGCAGCTTCGACCGCGCCTGGCGCATCTCCCCCTGGAGCAACTCGATCTGGCGTGTCATCTCCTGGCGCGTCTCTTCCAGGATGCGCCGGCGCTCGACCTCAATGTCGTCGATCCGCTGCCGCAGCCGGTCGCGCTCGTTCTCCACCTGGCGCAGCGCCAGCCGCGTCTGGGCCTCCTCCGACTCCATCTTCTCGCGCAGGGTGTAGATCGAATCCAGCAGGTCTTCGGCCTGGTGGCTGTCGGCACTGACCTGGCGCATGGCGTCGTCGAGGATGGTGCTGTCGAGACCGAGACGGCGGGCGATGGCGAAGGCGTTGGAGCGGCCGGGCAAGCCGATGGTCATTTCGTAGGTCGGCGACAATGTCTCCATGTCGAACAGCAGCGAGGCGTTGGTCGCGCCCGGCGTCTGGCTGGCATAGACCTTTAGTTCCGGGAAGTGGGTGGCCACAAAGGTCGTTGCCCCCTTATCGCGCAGGAAGTTAACCACCGCCTGGGCCAGGGCCGCGCCTTCGGTCGGATCGGTGCCGGAGCCGAGTTCATCGAGCAGCACCAGCGAGCGATCATCCACCTGCGCCAGGATGCGCACGATGTTGGTCATGTGGGCCGAGAACGTCGAAAGGCTCTGCTCAATCGACTGCTCATCGCCGATGTCGGCAAAGACATTCTCGAACACGGTCAGCCGCGCCTCGTTGGCCGGAACCTGTAACCCCGCCTGGGCCATCAGCGTCAGCAGCCCCATCGTCTTCAGACTGACCGTCTTGCCACCGGTGTTGGGACCAGTGATGAGGACAATGAACACATTCTCATCCAGCGTCAGGTTAGTCGGCACGACGGTCTGCGGGTTGAGCAGCGGGTGGCGGGCGGCCTTGATCCAGATGTTCGAACCGGGATGCAGGTCGCGCGGCGGCGCCGTCCACTTGTCGCGCTCGTTGCCGTGGCGCGGGGGCCGGGTCTGCGGCGTGTCGCGCCAGGGCACAAACATCGGTTCAACGGCGTTGATGGCCAGCGCATAGCCCGCCCGCGCGAAGATGAGATCGAGTTCAGCCAGGCGCTCGACGACGCGCTTGATGGCGTCGCCCTGCTCGGCCACCTTCTCCGATAGATCGCGCAAAATGCGCTGAATCTCCTCCTGCTCCTGCATCAGCAGGCTGCGATACTCGTTGTTGAGTTCGACCGTGCCCAGTGGCTCTACCCACAGCGTCGCGCCGCTGCCGCTCTGGTCGTGGACAATGCCCTTCAGCCGTCCCTTGGCGTCGGCGCGCAGGGGAATCACGTAGCGGCCGCCCCGCTGCGTGATGATGGCCTCCTGCAAGTACTGGGCCAGGCTGCTGTTGAGGATGCGTTGGAGCTTGTCCTGGATGCGGCCGTGGACGGCGCGCTGCTCCTGGCGGGTCTTGCCCAACCGTGGGCTGGCACTGTCCAGTACCTCGCCACGCTCGTCGATGGTGCTGGAGATGGCGCTGACCAGGCCGCGGCACTCCTCGATCAGCACGGCGATGGCGGCCAGGCTGGGCACGCGGTCTTCCAGCCGCAGCAGTTGCCGCCGCAGGTTGCGCCCGGCCACGATGGTCGCCTGGATGGCCATGAAGTCCTCGGCCGGCAGCGTGAAGCCGCGCAGGGCGTTGTCGGCGGCGCGGCGCACATCGCGCGCCCCGCCAATGGTCGCCCCGCTATCGCTCTCCAGCAGGGACACGGCCTCCCGCGTCTCCGCCTGCCACTCGCGCGCCTGCTCGATCTCCGTCGTCGGCTGCATGGCCAACGCCAGTTCGCGGCCGCCGCTGAAGCCGGCATAGGCAGCCACTAGCTCGCGGATCTTGTCGAATTCTAGAATCGTGAGTGTTTTCTGATCCAACATACTTTCCCGTTGCGGCGTTGGCGGACCGGTTGCCAAACGCGCCAACATGCTATACTATCCGCGCGCCTATGACTACGCAAAGCCAACCGGCGATTCGGTTGCAGAAGGTCAGCAAACGCTTTGCGTTTACGCCGGATACCCCTCAATCGGTGCTGGAATCACTCATCTCGGTCGTGTCGCGCCGTCGCGCCAAGGCCCAGGATCTCTGGGCGGTGCGCGATGTCTCCTTCGAGGTGCAGCCGGGACAATGCGTCGGCATCATCGGCCGTAATGGCAGTGGCAAGAGCAGCCTGCTCAAGCTGATCGCCCGCATCATCCAGCCCACGGGCGGCCAGATCGAGGTGCGCGGCCGCGTCAGCGCCCTGCTCGAGCTGGGGGCCGGCTTTCACCAGGACCTGACCGGCCGCGAGAACATCTACCTCAACGCCTCGGTGCTAGGTCTCAGCCGGCAGGAAACGGCGGCGCTGTTCGACGACATCGTCGCCTTCTCTGAACTGGGCCGTTTCATCGACATGCCCGTCAAACACTACTCCTCGGGCATGTATATGCGCCTCGGCTTCAGCGTGGCCATCCACGTGCGACCGGATATCCTCATCGTCGATGAAATCCTGGCGGTGGGCGACCAGTCCTTTCAGACCAAGTGCATCGACCGGATCGTGGATATGAAGCGCGAGGGAGTAACGATCCTGTTCATCAGCCACGATCTGTCGACCATCGGCAACCTGTGCAGCGATGTGGTCTGGCTGGAAAGCGGGCGCGTCCACCAGATCGGCCCGACCGACCATGTCCTGGCGGAGTACCGCGACCACCTCTTTCAACGCGTGGGGCAACAGCTCAACATCGAGAACGAGGCCGGCGGCTACCGGCGCTGGGGCACGCGGCAGATCGAGATCACCGGCGTGCGCCTGTTGAATGAGGCCGGCGAAGAGACGACCATCTTCCACACGGGCGATAGCCTGCGCGTCGATGTTGCCTACACGGCCCACGAGCCAATCGTCGAGCCGGAATTCGGCCTGGCCCTCTACCGGCATGACGGGCTACACCTGAATGGCCCCAATACGCGCACGGGCGGGCTGGAAATGGGCATCGTCGAGGGCAGCGGCGTGGTCAGCTACACCATCGAGCGCCTGCCGTTTCTGCCCGGCCGCTACCAGTTGACGGCCGCCGTCCACGATAGCGAGCGCCCATTGGCCTATGATTTCCACGAGGAAGCTTACGCCTTCCGCGTTGTCGAGGGCGGCACGCGCGAGAAGGATGGGCTGTTGGCGTTGGCCGCCAGGTGGGAATGGTACTCTCTACCCGTAGACGAAACGGCCGAGATAGCTTATTCTGCAACGGGTTTAGTCGATCACCAACGGTGATCGTTTCATCAAGGCGGGGAGACCGCCCGCCATCCGCGGCTTTCACGCGCCCATCCCCTTGGGCCGCCGCGAGATTACATAAACACGAGGTAGTAACTACAAGATGAAACACAGCAACGTGAGATACCTGTTCGCCGGGCTTGTTGTCGTATCGGCCATGCTTATGCTGGCCTTCCACGCGCTGGCGGCCGGGCTGGAAACCAACGACCGGGCACGACTCGCCGCCGCGGATGTAGCGCAGCAGAGCGATGCGCCCCAGGCCGCAGAGGATGCCATCGAGGCGACGAACTGTCGCTATGGCGTCGGCTATGTGCCCAGCCTGCCCTACTCGCTGAACTGGGTCCCGACGCTGGACGCCGGCTGGTATGTCAACTTCAGCGCCGGCAACTGGGGCCAGACCGTCCGCAGCGCCGACTTCGCGCCGGTCATTCGCGTCCGGCAAGAGCAGATTAACGGCACGCGAACGGACAACTACAATGTCATGCCCCCGCTGACCTTCACCTACCGCGACGCTCAGGGCAACCTGAAGAACGGTCTGGGCCGGCTGGTCAGCAGCAATCCCGGCAACTTCTGGCTGATCGGCAACGAGGTGGATGTCAACAACTACGTCCAGGATAACACGATGCCGCAGGTCTACGCGCGGGCCTATCACGACATCTACCAGTACATCAAACAAGTCGACCCAACGGCCAAGGTGGCCATCGCCGGCCTGTCGATGATGACCCCCGGCCGCCTGCAATACCTGTCGATCGTCTGGGACACCTACCGCAGTCTTTACGGTGAGGTCATGCCGGTCGATATCTGGAACATGCACCTCTACATCCTGGAGGAGCGCAATCTGGCCGATCCCTTGCAGTATGGCGACGGCAAGATCGCCCTGGGCACCGACCCGGCGCTGGCCAAGTTGACCTCGGCGGGCTTTGCTGACCGCTGCCCGGCGCTCGGCGCGGCCGATATCCCCGCCAACGACCCGCGCCCAGACGTCTACTGCCGGTCGGAACATGACAGCGTGCGCATCTTCCGCGACCAGATCTATGCCATGCGCAACTGGATGAAGGAGCGCGGCCAGCAGAACAAGCCACTGATCATCTCCGAGTTCGGTCTGCTCTATCCCTATGTTCTGGACAACAACGGCCAGTACTTCCTGAAGGATGAGCACGGCCAGCCCTTTGACCCGACGCGCGTGACCAAGTATCTGCGCGACACCATCACCTTTCTGGAGACGGCCAAGGACCCCAACCTGGGCTACCCGGCCGACGGCAATCGGCTGGTGCAGCAGTGGCTGTGGTATAGCATCGTCACCGGGCCGGAAACCTCCGGCGGTTCCAGCAACCTGATCAGTTGGGACACGTTCCAGAGCCTGCCCGGCGGCGATCCGGCCGCGCTGACGATGATGGGCCAGGCCTACCAGCAAGCGGCCAACGCCAGCGACAACTGGACGAACCTGATCGGTGGCGTGGCACAGAACGTCGTCACGCTGGCGCGGAGCAACAACCAGGGCGCGGCGCTGCTGACGGCCACCTTCCGCAATAGTGGCACGCTCAGCGTCATCTCACCCATCAAGGTGACCTTCTATAGGGACCAGGCCCTGACACAGGAGATCGGTTCGGCCGTTTATGACCCCAACACCCGTGGCGCAGTGTCCGGCTGCACCTGGGACGGCCGCAACAGCGAGCACGTCTCGATCATGTGGAACAACCTGCCCGTCGGCGCGCACAGCTACTGGGCCAAGATCGACACGCTCAACGCCGTCACCGAGACGCAGGAAACGGATAACGTGACCACCCGCGGCACGGTCACCGTCAAGCCCAACGGCACGTTTATCCCCTTGACCAGCCGCCAGTAGGCGGACGATAGAGCCAATCGAGCGACCCAGGCCGCTCAACTGGACGAAAGAGAAGGGGTCTGGCAGAATTGACTGCCAGACTCCTTTTTATGTGGACTGATGCACGACAAGCAACCGCCTGGGCCATCGTCTGGCTGCTTCTGGTAACAGCCGGCTTTGTGCTGCTGCGTCGCCCCGCGGCCGCGGGGCGACGGTGGCCGCATTGGCCCGTCATCCTGCTGCTGGCCGGCGTTGTCCGCCTGTTGCCGGCGCTATGGCTGCCGGTCGGCGCGGGCTACGACATCGATTCGTTCCACATGGTGACCGATGCGCTGTTGGGCGGCCGCGAGGTCTACGCCGCTTCCCTGGGCCGTCACCCCTATCTGCCCTTCCAGATGTATATCATGGGGGCCATGGCCATGCTGTCGGCGGCGACGGGCCTGCCCTTCGTCGTCGCCATCAAGCTGCCGGCCATCCTGGCCGACGTGGCCATCGCCGGGCTGATCTATCGCCTTGTGGCCGCGCGGCGCGGGCACGAATGGGCCGCGTACCTGGCCCTGCTCTACGCGCTCAACCCGGTCAGCCTGCTGGTGTCGGCCTACCACGGCCAGTTCGAGGCCGTCACGCTGCTGCTGCTGGTCGTTGCCTGGGCGTTGTGGGAGCGGCGACAGGCCGGGGCGTCAGCCACGGCGCTCGGCCTGGCCATCCTCAACAAGACGTGGCCGGTCATCCTGCTGCCGGTCTTCTTCATCCGTCTGGGTAACTGGCGGGCGCGTGGCCTCTATGCCCTCATCGCCCTGGGCATCCCCGCACTGGCCGTCGTCGCCTACCTGCTGGCCTACAACGCCGACCCCATGACCATGCTTGGCCGCGCCCTGACCCACCGCGGCGTGGCCGGCTACTGGGGGCCGAGCGCGGTGCTCTTCCCGTGGGCGGCGGCCCGCCCCGCCCTGCAGCCGCTGGCCGACGCTCTACTGGCGCTGCGCAACCCGTTGCTGTTCGTGGCCGTCCTGCTGGCCCTGGGGTGGACGCAACGCCAGCCGGCGCTGGATGCGCTCCTGACACTGCAACTGGCCGTCTTCGCCGTCACCGTCGGCTTCGGCATCCAATGGCTTGTTTGGCCAGTGCCTTTCGCGCTGCTGGCCGGGCAGTCTCGCTGGCTGCGGGTCTATTCGCTGGCCGCGGCGCTCATGCTGGCCGTCCACCTGTTTGGCCTGCACATGGTGCCCTGGCTACCGGAGCGGCTGCCGGCGTCGGCCGACTGGATCATCCGGCTGAGCGCGCTGCCCGCCTGGGGTGTCGTCGTGGCCTGGCTTGTGGCGCGGCTACGCGACGCCCGCGCGCTCGCTCCGGCCGCCGGGTCGCGCGATGGGTCGGGGGCCGAGCCATGACCCCAGCCGCGCCGCCGTCCTTCACGGCCATCATCCTGAACTGGAACGGCCGCGCCTACCTGGAATCGTGCCTGACGGCGTTGTTGGCGCAGGAATACCCGGTTGAGCGGCTGGTGGTCGTCGATAACGGCTCAACCGACGACTCGCTGACCTTTCTGCGGCAGCGTTTCCCGGCTGTACCCGTGCTGGCCAATGGCGGCAACGTCGGCTTTGCCGCGGGCAACAACCTGGCCCTGCGCGACCTGACGACCGACGCCGCCCTGCTGCTCAATCCCGACGTCATCCTCTCGCCCGGCTGTCTGGGCGCACTGGCCGGGGCGCTGGCCACCGACCCGGCCGTGGCCATCGCCGGCTGCAAGCTATGGTATCCCGACGGGCAGACGCTGCAACACGGCGGCGGCTACATCACCCGCCCTCAGGCCATGCCCGGCCACTACGGCATCGGCGAAACCGACGCCGGCCAGCACGACGCCGCCCGCGACGTGGACTACGTCATCGGCGCGGCCGTGGCCATCCGGCGCACGGCGTTGGCGCAGATCGGCCCATTCGACGCGGGCTTCTTCCTGTACTACGAAGACGCCGACCTGTGCGCCCGGGCGCGCGCGGCCGGCTATCGCGTCGTCTATGAGCCGCGGGCGACGGCCGTTCACGTGGAGTCGGCCGTCGCCGTCCGCGGCAGCTTCAGCTACTTCCAACGCTTCCACACCGGGCGGTGGCGCTACTTGTTGAAACACTTCAGCGCCGATGAGCTGCTGGCCGAGACCGTGCCCGCCGAGACGGCCTGGCTGGAGCGCATCGACGCGAGCGAGCGGCGGGCCGTCTCGCTGGCCTACCTGGCCACGCGCCACGCCCTGGCCGGCATCCGTTACAGCCGCGACGCCGCCGATCCATTGCCCACGGCCGCCTGGGAGGCGCTGGCCGCGGCGCTGGAACAGTTGGGCGCGCGCGCGCGGCAGCGGCCGGAAGACGCGGCGGCGCTGGCGCGGCTGGCCGAGGCGGCGGTCGTGGTCGAGCGGCCGTTCGCCTCCCATGTGCCCCTTCTCGGCCCGCTCATCGCCCGCTTCCGCACCGCCTGGAACAACGTCGCCTCGCGCTGGTATGTCCTCCACGTCGTCGAGCAGCAGAATGCCTTCAACCAGTTGGCCGTCCGGCAGCTGGAGACCTATGAGCTGGAGCTGGCCGAGCAGCTGGCGCTGCTGGAAGAACAGGTCGTGGAGCAGGAAGCGCTGCGCCGCCGCGTGGCGGAGTTGGCCGCGCAGGTAGCCGAGCTGCGTCGCCGGCTGGCCGCCCGTGAATGACGAGCCTGCTCAGAGCTGGGCCGCGTCGCCGGGTGGCCGCGGCCGTCGCTGCGGGTCGGCGCGCGTCACCCAGTCGGGCGCGCCGCCTGGTGTCTGGCCCAGCAGCAGGTTCAGTTGGGCGGTGTGCCCGGCAATGTGGCGCATACTGTAGAGCAATAGCTCGGCAAACGGAACCTCGCCCCAGCCCATCCAGCACAGTCGTTGGGCTTCTTCGTCGGTCGTGCCGGCGATCGTTGTCTGGCAGCGGCGGCGGCAATGGGCCAGATAGCCCAGGAGCTCCGCTTTGGTGTAGGGTCGCGCGGGAATGGGGCCGTATTCGTCCTGCTCAATCAACTCGAACGGCGGCGGCGGCAAAAAACCATCTTCCGTACCGTTCAGGTGGATATCCACCCAGAACAGCGCGTGATAGGCCTGATACCAGACCTGCGCCAGCTCCGGCGGTTCGTCCGGGTGAACCCACAGGCGGTGCAGCCACAGTTCGTCGGGGCAGGCGCGGATGGCGTTGCCGAGGTCGTCAATCGCCGCGCCAAATTGCTGCCAGATGATCTCGCGCCAGGGAACGGTCATAGTCACACTCCTTTGCGCCCACAAGCCAGTTGATAGAGGCCGGCGGTCGCGCTAATCGACGAACTGCGCCGCCTGCCAGCCGCGCACCGAATTGATCAGCCAGATGCTCTCGGCGCGACCCAAGTCCTCTGTTGTCAGCGTCCGCTCCACGATCTCGCCGGCCGCCAGCAGCCGCGCCCGCAGCGTGCCCGCCAGCAGCCCGGCGCTGAGCGGCGGCGTCCACGCCTGACCATCGATGACCAGCACCACGTTCGACGCTACGGCTTCGGTCAGTTCGCCACGCTCGTTCCAGAGCGCCACCTCGTCGCAATCGGGTCGCCCGGCGCGGGCCGCGTCGTAGGCCTCGCGGCGAGTCGTCTTGTGGTAAAGCCAGACATCGGCCGACGACACCGGCTGCCGCGCCAGGCCCACCCGTGCCGGCTGTGGCAAGGCTCCCTCGACCAACGGGCGGGCCTCAACCTCGATCTGGCCGCCGGCATCGACCAGCAGCCGCACCTTGGCCGGGCCGGATAGCCCGGCGGACAGCGCGTCCAGCTGTCGCGCAACGGCAGCCAGGTCGAGCGGGTAGCCGAAGTACTCGGCCGAGCCGGCCAGCCGCCGCAGGTGCTCTTCGCGCAGGGCGTAGCCCTCGGCCGGCGTCCAGCGCAGCGACTCCAGCAGCCGGAAAGGGCGCGCCGGGGCAGCGGTCAGCACCCGCGCCTTCAGCCGGCACTCCTCGAACTCGGCCGCGGCGTCGGAGTCCCAGACGATGCCGCTGCCGACGCCGTAGACGGCCGCGCCGTGCGTCCGGTCGAGCACGACGGTGCGAATGGCGACGTTGAATTGCGCCCGGCGGCCGGGCAGGATGGCACCGATGGCCCCGGTGTAGACGCCGCGCGGCTGGGTCTCCAACGCGGTCAGCAACTCCATCGTGCGCCTCTTGGGCGCGCCGGTGATGGAGGCGCAGGGGAAGGCCGCGGCCAGGATATCGCTCAGGGCCGCGTCGCTGCGGGCGGTCACGGTCGAGGTCATTTGCAGCAACGTCGGGTAACGCTCGACGACGAACAGATCGGGCACGGCTACGCTGCCGACATGGGCCACGCGCCCCAGGTCGTTGCGGATCATGTCGACAATCATGACGTTCTCGGCGCGGTTCTTCTCCGAGCGACGCAGCCAGTCGATTTGCGCCCGGTCGTCGGCCGTCGTCAGGCCGCGCGGGGCCGTACCCTTCATCGGCCGGGCGACGATGCGGTCGCCATCGCGGTGGAAGAACAATTCCGGCGAGGCCGAGCAGATGACGAAGCGGCCCAGGTCGAGATACGCGCCGTAGTCGGCCCGCTGGGCGGCGCTGAGGGCGGCGAAGAGCGCCCAGGGGTCGCCGTCGAAGCCGGCGCGCAGGGGGAAGGTGTAGTTGGCCTGATAGGTGTCGCCGCGGGCAATGGCGGCCTTGATGGCGTCGAGGGCCGCGGCGTAGGCGGGGAAGTCCAGCGGAGACCGCCACGGGCCGAAGCGGTAGCCAGGGGATCTGCCTCCCTCTCCCTCCGGGAGAGGGTTGGGGAGAGGGTCTGCCGCCGTGCCCTCCCCGAGGGAGGGGGATCGGACTCCCTCGCCCTCCGGGAGAGGGTTGGGGAGAGGGTCTGCCGCCGTGCCCCCCCCTAACCCCTCCCCGAGGGAGGGGGACAGGACTCCCTCGCCCTTGGGGAGAGGGTTGCGGAGAG
>WBZM01001243.1_pt1 | contig 26485 bp, 14 predicted proteins | sample 5204271 | NCBI WGS metagenome assembly WBZM01 (sample SAMN12344346, study PRJNA552823) | activated sludge metagenome | biome: Activated sludge suspended growth; feature: Nitrification reactor; material: Wastewater; isolation source: activated sludge from nitrification reactor of wastewater... | reverse complement strand
GCCGCGCCGCGCCCCGCCCTCCACTTCGACCTCGAGTCCTTCGTCGGCGTGAAGCTCTTCTCCTGGATCGCCGGCATCGCCCTCCTCGTCGCCGCCGTCTCCTTCCTGCGCTGGTCCATCGAGAACGGCTGGCTCGGCCCGGCGGTGCGCGCCGCCATCGGCGCCGCGGTCGGCCTCGGCCTGCTGGTGGGCGCCGAGACGCGGGCGGCCCGGCGGTACGCGGTCACGGCCCAGTCGCTGGCCGGCGCCGGCGTGGCCATCCTCTTCTCCACCGTCTTCGCCGCCCACGCCCTCTGGGACCTGCTCCCGGCCCTGCCCACCTTCGCCCTGCTGGCCCTGGTGGCGGCGGTGGCCATCGCCTACGCGGTGCGCCGCGCCTCGCTCACCATGGCGCTGCTCGGCCTGGTGGGCGGCTTCGCCACGCCCATCCTGATCTCCACCGGCCAGGATCGCCCCATCGGGCTCTTCAGCTACCTGCTGCTCCTCAACCTGGCGCTGGCCTGGGTGGCCCACCGCCAGCGCTGGCCCATCCTCGGCGCCGTCACCCTGGCACTCACGGCGCTCTACCAGCTCGGCTGGGTGCTGCGCTTCCTCGACGAGCTGGACGTGCCGGTGGGCGTGGTGGTCTTCCTGGTCTTCCCGGCGGTGGGCTTCGCCTCGCTGGCCCTGGCGCGGCGCGGGGCCCGGCCGGACGCGCCGCTGCCCCCGCTGCTCCGCTGGACCGCGGCCCTCGGCGCGGTGCCCCCGGCGCTCTTCCTGCTGCGCACCGCCTCCGCGGCCCAGCTGCAGCCGCACTGGGCGCTGCTCCTCGGCTTCGCCGTGCTGCTCTGCGCCGGCCTGCTGGTGGTGGCCGCGGTGCAGGGCCCGGAGTGGCTCCACCTGCTGGGCGCCGCCGCCGCCGTGGCGGCCGTGGTGGCCATGCTCGACGGCGGCCTGTCGGCGGTGGCCTGGCCGGCGCTGCTCCTCCCGGTGGGCGCCCTGGCCGCGGTGGTGCTCCTCGGCCCGGCCCTCCTGGCCGCCCGCGGCCGGCCGCTGCGCGCCGAGGGGCGGCTGGGCCTCTTCGCCGTGCCCCTCCTGCTCGGCGCCCTGACGCTGGCCCCGGAGGCCATGCCCGACGCGGCCGGCGCCCTGCCGCTGGCCGCCATGGTGGCCCTGCTGGCCGCCGCCTGCGCCGCCGCCGCGGTGCGCGAGGGCGACGGCCGGCTGCTCCTCGCCACCGGCCTCCTCGCCCCCTGGCCGCTGGTGGCGCTGGCCGCCGGGCAGGTGGCCCAGCCGGTGCCCGCGCTCGCCGCCACCGCGCTGCTGGGCGCCACCGGGCTGGCGGCGATCCTGGCCGCCCGCGCCCGGTCCGCCCCGGCCGCGCCCTCCCCCTGGCTGGCGGCCGGCGGCGCCGCGCTCCTCGCCGGCGCCCAGCTCGCCCTGGCGGCCACCTCGGTGGACCGCCTCGTCCCGGCCCCGGCCGTGGCCGTGCTCCACCTGGCCCTCTGCCTCGGCCTGCTGGCCGTCTCGGCCCGGGGCGGCCGGCCCGAGGTGTCGCTGGCGGCGGCCGTCACCACCTTCCTCGCCACCGGCTGGCACGCCTTCGACCACCGCCACCCGCCGGCCGAGGCGCTGCTGGTGGCACTGCCGCCCTGGGCGGCGCAGGCCGCCGTGGCCTGGGCGCTGCTGCGGCGGGGCGACCGCTCCCGCTGGCCGCTCTGGGGCCTGCTCACGGCCACCGCGGGGGCGATGCTGGTCGCCTGGAACGGCCTCCACCGCCTCGACCTGCAGCACCTCACCGGCCCGGCCGCGCTGCTCCTCGCGCTGGCGCTGGTGCCGCACCTCCTCGCCCTGCTCCGCGCCCCCGGCGGCCTCGAGGCCGAGCGCGGCCGGGTGGCGGCGGTGGCCGGCGGCATCCTGGCGCTGGTCACGGCGGCGGTGCCGCTGCAGCTGGAGAAGGAGTGGATCACCGTGGCCTGGGCGCTCCTCGCCGCGGCCCTGGCCTGGCTCCACGCCCGCCTGCGCCACCCCGGCCTGCTCCTCTGGCTGGCCGGCCTGGCGGTGGCGGTGGTGTTGCGCCTGGCGGTCAACCCCGAGGTGCTGCGCTACCACCCGCGGAGCGGGGTGCTGGTCTGGAACTTCTGGCTCTACGCCTACGGCGTGCCGGCCCTCGCGCTCCTCGCCGCGGCGCGCCTCCTGCCGCCCGACGCCGACCGGCTCCGCGAGGGCTGGCCCCGCCTGGCCCCCTGGCTGGCGGCAGCCGGCGGCCTGCTGCTCTTCCTGCTCCTCAACGTGGAGATCGCCGACGCCTTCTCCAGCGGCACCTTCGTGCACCTGCGCCTCACCGGCGGCCTGGCCTACGACCTCGCCCTCACCATCGGCTGGGCCACCTTCGCCGTGGCGCTCCTCGCCGCCGGCATCGCCCTCGGCGCCAGGGTGGCGCGCATCACCGCCATCTCGCTGCTGGCGGTGACGGTGCTGAAGGGGTTCCTCCTCGACCTCGGCAGCCTCACCGGCCTCTACCGCGTGGCCAGCTTCGTGGGGCTGGCGGTCTGCCTGGCCCTGGTGGCGGTGGCGCTGCAGCGGTTCGTGCTGCGGGACGGGGAGGAGAAGGCCGGATGAGCCAGAGGACCTCGAACTTGACCTCGACTTCGACCCCGACCTCGACCTCGACCCCCACCGTGCTCACCCTCCTCCTCCTCGCGACCCTCGCCACCCCCGCCTCCGCCGAGACCGCCCGCGAGGTCTTCCCCTCCTCCCCCGGCCCCCAGCGCCTCGAGCTCGACGCCGCCGCCATCTCGGCCTCCGCCCGCGCCGACCTCGGCGACCTGCGGCTCGCCGACGCCGCCGGCGCCGAGGTGCCCTACCTGCTCGTCGCCCCGTCGCAGCCGGCGGGGCGCTGGGCCGAGGCCCGGCTGCTGCCGGTCCAGGCCACGCGCAAGGAGAGCGGCCTGGAGGCCGACCTGGGGGCGGTGCGCCAGGTCGAGCGGATCCGGCTGGCCGGGCTGCCGGAGCCCTTCCTCAAGCGCTACCGCCTGGAGGGCAGCGGCGACCGGACCCGCTGGACGGAGCTGGTGGCCGAGGGGACGCTCTTCGCCCTGCCGGCCGACGACCTGCGGCTGCTGGAGGCCGCCTTCCCGCGCGGCGCCTTCCGCTACCTGCGCCTGACCTGGGACGACCGGTCCTCCGCCCGCCTCCCCGCGCCGGCGCGCCTGGAGGCCTTCCTCCCCGAGCCGGCCCCGCCCTCGCCGGCGCCGCTCCGCGTGCCGCTGGCGATCGAGCGGCGCCCCGGCGAGCCGGGGGTGTCGCGCTTCGCCCTGCGGCTGCCGGGGCCGCGGTTGCCGGTGCGGGCCATCGTCCTCGACGTGCCGGGCGAGCGGGTCCACCGCCCCGCCACCGTGAGCGAGGCGCGGCTCGGCCCCGAGCGGCTCGATCCGCACCCGCTGGGGCGGGCGGTGCTGCGCCGGGTGACGCGCGACGGCGCCGGCGCCGAGGCGCTGCGCATCGAGGTGACCCCGCCGGAGGAGCTGGAGCTGGAGCTGGCGGTCGAGGACGGCGACAACCCGCCCCTCCAGCTCGCCGGCGCCACCGCCGAGCTGGCGCCGCTCCCCTGGCTCTGGTTCGAGGCGCGCGACGCCGGCGCGCTGCAGCTCCGCGCCGGCGACCCGGCGCGGCGGGCGCCGCGCTACGACCTGGAGGCGGCCCGCGCCGGCCTGGCCACCGGCCGCCCGGGCGCGGCCCGCCTCGGCCCCGCCGCCGCCCTCCCGCCCGCCCCGGCCGCCGCGGCGGTGGACGCGCCCGGCGCCGCCCTCGACCCCGGGGCCTTCCGCTTCGCCCGCCGCGTCGAGGCGGCGCCGCCCGGCCTGGCCGCGGTGGCGCTCGACGCCGCCGTGCAGGGGCGCACCCGCGGCCTGGCCGACCTGCGCCTCTCCGGCCCCGACGGCCGCCAGGTGCCCTACCTCCTGGAGCGGCGCGAGGCGCCGCTGGTGGTGGCGCTCGGCCCGCCGCGGCGCGAGGGGAAGGCCCCGGCCGGCTGGACGGCCCACGCCCTCGACCTGCCCGAGCCGGCCCTGCCCGCCTCCCGCCTGGTGCTCACCACCACGGCGCGGCTCTTCGACCGGCGCGTGCGCGTGCTGGAGGCGCGCGGCGCGGCCGACGGCGGGCCGCGGCTGCTGGTGGAGGGGACCTGGCGCCACGCCGATCCCGACCACGCCGCCCGCCCGCTGGCCCTCGACCTGCGGGCGGTGCAGGGCGGCCGCCTGGAGCTGCTGGTCGACGACGGCGACAACGCCCCCATCCCGCTCCCGGAGGCGCAGCTGCTCCTGCCCGGCTGGCGGCTGCGCTTCCTCCACCCGGGCCTGGCGCTGACGCTCCACTTCGGCGCCGACGAGATCGCGGCGCCGCGGTACGACCTGGCGCTGCTGGCGCCCCGGCTGCGGGCGGCGCCGGCGAGGGAGGTCGGCCTGGGGCCGGCGCCGGAGGCGGCGGGCGCGCCGCTGGTGCGGCCGGCCACGGTGGCGTGGGGGGCCTTGATCGCGGGCGTGGTGGTGATGCTGGGGCTGCTCTGGAAGCTGGTGAGGAAGGTGGATTCGTAGGGGATCGGGGTCGGGGCAACTCCTCTGAGCAGACCCCCTCTCCCCCGGAGGGGGAGAGGGCCGGGGTGAAGGGGCGCGGGCCTCGGGCGAGGGGTGGGTCCAGGTCCAGGCTCGGGCTCGGGCTCGGCTCGGGCTCGGGCTCGGGCTCGGGCTCGGGCTCGGGCTCGGGCGAGAAACGCAACGGCCGCATCCCGGTCAAGGGATGCGGCCGTGGAACGTCGTGCGCCTGCCGCGCCTAGTTCGCGCTGAGTGTCAGCGGCACCTCGACGTGCATCGGATCCCCCTTGAACTTCGGGAAGATCATGAGCCGCGCCGCGCTCTTCAGGCACTGGCCCATCTCCGTCGGGTTGAGCGTCTGGTCGTCGAGGGTCGGGTAGGTCACGGCGCCGTTCGAGTTGACGGTGAGGCGCAGCGCCACCTTGCGGCCGTCGAGCTGGATGCCGGAGCCCTGCGAGGCGGCGATGCAGCTGGCGAAGGCCTTGCGGTTGGCGCCGATCACCTTCTGCACCACCTCCGGCGTGAGCGCCGCGTCGGCCTCCGGCAGCGTCACGTCGCGGGTCTCGGTCTTCGGCTCCGGCTTCTCGGCCGGCGGAGGCGGGGTCGGCGCGGCGGCGGCCACCTTGGGCGGCTCGGGCCTGGGCTCGGGCTTCTTCTCGACCACCGGCGGCGGCGGCGGCGGGGGCGCCGGCCGGGCCTTGGGCTCCGGCTTCGGCTCCGGCTTCCGCTCGGCCACCGCGGGCGGCGGCGGCTTCGGCTTGGCCGGCTCGGGCGCGGGCTCGGCCCTGGCCGGCTCGGGCTCGACGACCTTCACCGGCTCGGGGGCCGGGGCGGGCGCGGGGCGCTCGGTCTTGGCCACCGGGGCGGGGGCCGGCGCGGGCGGCGGCTCGTGCTTGCCGCCGAACACCGCGAAGGCGCCGATGGCGAGCAGCACCGCCACGCCGGCGCCGATGAGCGCCACCGGCAGCCCCTTCGGCTTGCCGGCGGGCGCGAGCGCGGGCCGGGCCGCCGGCGCGACCTTCGGCGGCGGGGGCGCGGCCCTGGGCGCCGGCGCCGGAGGCGGGGTCGGCGCGGGGGCGGCGAAGGGGCTCGGCGCACCGCTCCCGACGTACCCCTCGGGCAGCGAGGCGCGGGCGGCGGCGGCGAACGGGTCGTCGGCCTTGGCGGGCGGCGCCGGCACCTTGCCCTCGCCGGTGACGCCGTCGGCGAAGAGGTCGACGTAGGGCTGGGCGCCGGGCCTGGCGGCCGGGGAGGCCATCACCTCGGCGGCGGCGGCGGCGAAGTCGGCCAGCTCGTCCTTGTCGGGCGGCGGCGGCGGCGGGAGCGCGTCGCCGGCCGGGATCGGCGCGGCGCCGTCGATGGCGGTGGCCACCTCGGGCGGCAGCGGCGCGTCCACCACCACCGCGTCGTCCATCGGCTCCGGCGCGGGCGGCGCCGCGGGGGGCGCCGCATCGGGCTCGACGTCGAGCTCGATCTCGGGACCCTGGGTCGCGGCGACGGGCGGCGCGACGGCCGGGAGGGCGGTGCTGGTGCCGGCCTGGGCGCGGACCACGATGAGGTGGCCGCAGGCCTTGCACTTCAGCTTGTAGACCTTCCCGGGAGCCGGATCATCGGCGGTGGCGTACTTCTTCCCGCACCGGTCGCAGACGAATTTCATTACGCGAATCCTAACGTTACGAAGGTGAACGACGCAAGGATGGGTCCGCTCCGGCCCGGACTTCCCGGCGGCCCGACGCCGGGACGAGCCGGGCGCGGCGACCGCCCTCCGGGCAGCCTGCTGCCCCCGTTCCAGGCACCGGCGGCGGGAGGGTCCGCCGGCGCCCGCGAAATGGGCGCTCCTCGCTTGCCGCATTGGCTGGACCGGCGCCTTGACCTGAGGCAATGAACTTGCATTTGAACCTGAAGTGGCCTGCCGTGGCGGTGCGGTGCGGCCTCGCCGAGCCCGGACTTCGCCGAAAGGAACCTCCCCTGCGGATCCTCATCCAGCACCAGAGCGTCTACCGCTACCCCACGCCCGCCGCCCTGGGGCCCCACCAGATCCGGCTGCGCCCGGCCTCCCACGCCCGGGCCACGGTGGAGCACTACGCGCTGCGCCTCCCCGAGGAGGCCGCGGTGCGCTGGCAGCAGGATCCGTTCGGCAACCACGTGGCGCACCTCTCCTTCCGCAAGGGGACGCGCCTGCCGGAGCTCTCGGTCACGGTGGAGCTGGCGGTGGAGATCCGGCCGGTCAACCCCTTCGACTTCTTCATCGACGAGCGCTGCGCCCGGGTGCCCTTCGCCTACCCGGCGGAGCTGCAGCGCGAGCTCACCCCGTTCCTCGACCGCACCGACCCCGACTACGCCACCGGCCCGCGCTTCGAGAAGCTGCTCGCCTCACTCCCGCCGGGCGGTCCCACGGTGGGCTTCGTCATCGACGCCAACACCGCCGTCAACAAGGCGCTCCAGTACGTCATCCGCGAGGAGGCCGGCATCTGGACGCCGGAGGAGACGCTCACCCAGGGGCGCGGCAGCTGCCGCGACCAGGCGGTGCTCCTCATCGCGCTCCTGCGGGCCCGCGGCCTGGCGGCCCGCTTCGCCTCCGGCTACCTGGTGCAGCTGCAGGACGAGGGCATGCTGCCCGACCAGCCCAAGGGCGTCTCCCGCGACGTCTGCGACCTGCACGCCTGGACCGAGGTCTTCCTCCCGGGCGGCGGCTGGATCGGCCTCGACCCCACCAGCGGCCTGCTCACCGGCGAGGGGCACATCCCCCTCGCCTCGGTGGCCCGCCCGGCGGCCGGCTCGCCCATCGAGGGCACCGCCGACCAGGCGGCCACCGTCGGCTTCTCCATGGCGGTCGGCCGGCTCGGCCACGAGGTCCGCCCCACCGCCCCCTTCCCCGACGAGGCGTGGGCCAGGCTGCTGGCCGCCGCCGACGCCGCCGACGCCACGCTCTCGGCCGCCGGCCTCGCGCTCACCAGCGGCGGCGAGCCGACGCTCAACTCGCGCGACGACTTCGAGCTGCCGGAGTGGAACGGCGAGGCGCTCGGTCCCTCCAAGTGGAAGGCCGGCGTGAAGCTGGCGCAGGAGCTGGCGGACCGCATGGCCCCGGGCGGCGTGACGCTGCGCCAGCAGGGGAAGTGGTACCCCGGCGAGAGCCTGCCGCGCTGGGCGCTGCAGATCATCGGACTGAAGGACGGCACCGTGCTCTGGCCCGAGCGGCCGGCCCTGGCGACCCGGCCCGAGCTCCCCGCCGCGGAGCGCTTCGTGGCGGAGCTGGCGGCCCAGCTCGGCCTGCCGGGCGGCACCGCCTCGCCCGGCTTCGAGGACCCGTGGGAGCTCATCCAGGACGAGTTCGGCCTGCCGGTGGGCGTCGATCCGCTGAAGGCCGACCTCAAGGACCCCGAGGCGCGCCGCCGGCTGGCGCGGATCCTGGGCGGCGACCCCAACGCGCCGGTCGGCTACGCCCTGCCGCTGGCCCGCTCCGGCGACGGCCTCGCCTGGGAGACCGAGGCCTGGCGCTTCCGGCGCGAGCACCTCTTCCTCATCCCGGGCGACAGCCCCATGGGGCTGCGGCTGCCCCTCGGCGCCCTGGGCGGCCCGCCCGAGGTGCCCCTCGACGAGGCGCGCCTCGACGTGCCCGACCCGCGCCTCGCCGAGCTGGAGAAGGAGCGGGAGCGCAAGGCCCGCCAGGCGCGGCTGGAGCTCCAGGAGGCCGGGCCCGCGGCCCGGGCCGCCGCCGAGGCCGAGGCCCGGCGGCTGGCGGCGCTCCCGCCGGTGGGCGCGCGCGTGCGCACCGCCCTCTGCGTCGAGCCCCGGGAGGGGACGCTCTTCGTCTTCCTGCCGCCGGTCGGCCGCGCCGAGGACTTCCTGGCGCTGGTCCGCGCCGTCGACGCCGCCCGGGCCGCCACCGGCCTCGCGGTGATGGTGGAGGGCTACGGCCCGCCCTCCTCGCCCCGGCTGGTGAAGCTGGCGGTGACCCCCGACCCCGGCGTGCTGGAGGTGAACCTGCCGCCCCAGGAGAGCGGCCGGGCCCACGCCGCCGCCCTCGACACCGTCTTCGAGGCCGGCCTCCACGCCGGGCTCCACTCCGAGAAGTGGATGCTCGACGGCCGGCTGGCCGGCTCGGGCGGCGGCCACCACGTGACGCTGGGCGGCCCGACGCCGCTGGAGAGCCCGCTGGTGCGCCGGCCGGACCTGCTGGCCTCGCTGATCACCTTCGCCCAGCACCACCCGTCCCTCTCCTTCCTCTTCACCGGCCTCTTCGTGGGCCCCACCTCGCAGGCGCCCCGCGTCGACGAGGCCCGGCTCGACACCCTGGCCGAGCTGGAGATCGCGCTGGCCGAGGCCTTCCGCGCCCGGGACCCGCAGCCCTGGCTCGGCGACCTCCTCTTCCGCCACCTCCTCACCGACCTCACCGGCAACACCCACCGCGCCGAGATCTCCATCGACAAGCTGTGGGACTGGCGGACCGGCCACGGCCGCCAGGGCGTGCTGGAGCTGCGGGCCTTCGAGATGCCGCCCCACCCGCGCCTCGCCACGGCGCAGGCGCTGCTGGCGCGCCAGCTCGTGGCCGCCTTCAGCAAGGCGCCCTACAGGAAGCGGCTCATCCGCTGGGGCCCGGCCCTCCACGACCAGTTCCTGCTGCCCCACTGGCTCTGGAAGGACTTCGAGGAGGTGCTCGGCTTCCTCGAGGAGCGCGGCCTGCCCCTCCCCGCCGATCCGTACCGCGCCTTCGTGGAGCTGCGCTGCCCGGTGGCCGGGCGCGTCGAGGCCGGCGGCGCGGTGCTGGAGGTGCGCAACGCCCTCGAGCCCTGGAACGTGCTGGGCGAGGAGCCGACCTCCGGCGGCACCTCGCGCTACGTGGACTCCTCGGTGGAGCGCATCGAGATCAGGGCCGAGGGCATCGTGCCGGAGCGCCACCGGGTGGCGGTCAACGGCATCGAGGTGCCCATGCGCCCCACCGGCACGGCCGGCGAGCAGGTGGGCGGCGTGCGCTTCCGCGCCTGGGCCCCGGCCCACGCCCTCCACCCGCACCTCGGCATCCACCACCCGCTGCGCATCGAGCTGGTGGACGCCTGGGGCCGCCGCAGCGTGGCGGGCGGCACCTACCACGTGTGGCACCCCGAGGGGCGGGCCTTCCTCTCCGCGCCGCTGACCCGCTTCGAGGCCTCGGCGCGCCGCGCCCAGCGCTTCACGCACGTGGGCGCCAGCCCCTGGCCGGTGGTGCCCCGCCGCGTGGCGCCCCACCCCGAGACCCCCTCCACCCTCGACCTGCGCCGCCACGCCGGCGACCGCCCCATGCCGGCCCCCGAGCCGGACGAGCTCGACGAGGCCTGACGCCGTGGACGAGACCCTCCTCGCCGAGCTGCGCGACCAGGACGCGGTGCTCCGCGCCCGCGGCCTGGAGATCTGGGTCGGCGCCGAGCCCACCTTCACCGATCGCCGCTCCGGCGAGCCCTGGTGGCTCGCCGACGCCGAGGGGGGCGACAAGCTGGCGCGGGCCCGGCTGCTGCTCACCTCCCTGGGCGGCCGCCTGCCCGCCGGGGCGCGCCTCCTCAACCTGGTGGGGCGCACCTTCGAGGGCGAGCCGGCGCCGCGCTTCGCCCTGGGGGCCCTCTTCCGCCGCGGCGCCGCCGGCCGCGGCGCCGCCGACGCGAGCGCCCTCGACGGCCCGCCCGTCCCACCTCCCACCCCGGCGATGGCCGAGGGGGAGGCGCTCCTCACCGTCACCCCCGACCCGGCGGTGGTGGAGGTCAACACCGCGCCGGCCCCCGATCTCGCCACCTTCTACGCCGACGCCGAGGCCATCTACGCGGCGGCCGAGGAGGCCGGCCTCTCGCCGGTGCGCTACCGCTACAACGGCCGGGTGGCCGACTCGGGCGGCGGCGGGCAGCTCACGCTGGGCGGCCCGACCCCGGAGCGGAGCCCCTTCTTCCGCCACCCGGCGCTCCTGCCGCGGCTGGTCCGCTACCTCTCCAACCACCCGTCCCTCTCCTACGCCTTCGCCGGCGACTGCGTCGGCTCCGCCTCCCAGGGGCCGCGGCCGGACGAGGGGGTGCGCGAGCGCTGGGAGGAGCTGCAGGTGGCGGTGGACCGGCTGGAGGCGCGGGGCGACCACGTCACGCCGCGCGAGCTCTGGGAGGCCCTGGCGCCGCTCCTGGTGGACGCCTCGGGCAACAGCCACCGCGCCGAGCTGAACGTGGAGAAGCTCTGGAACCCCTACCTGGCCGGGCGCGGCCAGCTCGGCCTGGTGGAGCTGCGCTCCCTGCGCATGTCGCCCTCGGCCCGGCGGCTGGCGGCCCTGGCCTCGCTCTTCCGCGCCGTGGCGGCGCGCCTGGTGGCCGCCCCCTGCGACGCGCCGCTGGCCGACTGGGGCAGCTCGCTCCACGACGCCCTGGCCCTCCCCGCCTGGCTGCACCAGGACCTGGAGGCGGTGCTGGCCGACCTGGCCGGCTGCGGCCTGGCCCCCGGGCCGGCCACCACGGCGCTGCTGCTGGAGCGCCCCGAGCCCCTCGCCGAGGTGCACTGCGGCCGGGCGGTGCTCACCGTGACGCCGGCCGCCGAGTTCTGGCCGCTGCTCGGCGACGTGGCCAGCCAGGAGCGCAACCCGGCCCGGCTGGTGGACTCCAGCGCCGAGCGGCTCGAGGTGACCATCCGCCTCCCGCAGGGGCAGGCCCCCGGGCGGCTGGGCGCGTGCGGCTGGGAGGTCCCGCTCCACGCCATCGACGGCGGCCGCTGCCACGTGGCGGCGCTGCGCTTCCGCGCCTTCGCCCCGCGCCCCGGCCTGCACCCGGGCCTGCCGGTCACCGACCCGGTGGTGCTCACCTGGGAGCGCGAGGGGCAGCGCACCGGCCTGGAGCTGCACGGCTGGCGCCCCGGCGGCGGGGCCTACGACGGGCTGCCGGCCGACGCCACCGAGGCGCGGCGGCGCCGGCGCGAGCGGGTGCGCGTCACAGCCCCCGGCCCCATCTCCCTGGCCTGGCCGCCCGCCGCGGCCGGCGTGACGCTGGACCTGAGACGGCTCGACGTGCTGCGCTCCGGCGCGGTGCGGGCGGGCGACGGAGGCACACCGTGAGCGAGGCGCTGTTCCAGGGGTACCAGCCCATCCCCGGCTCGTACGACGAGCTCTTCGCCGGGCCCGGCGAGGTGCGGCCGGAGTTCCGGCGCGCCGCCGCCGCGCTGGGCCTGCGCGACCGGGTGGAGTTCGCCCGCTCCCAGTCCCTCGCCGAGAAGGCGCTCCTCAACCAGGGGGTGACCTTCAGCGTCTACTCGGACAGCCGGGGCACCGAGAAGATCTTCCCCTTCTGCCTGGTGCCGCGCCTCCTCGGCAGCGCCGAGTGGGCCCGCCTGGAGCGGGGGCTGGTGCAGCGGGTCCGGGTCATCGAGGCCTTCCTCGACGACATCTACGGCGAGCAGCGGTTCCTGCGGGAGCCCCACGTCCCCGCCGACCTGATCCTGGGGGCCAAGGGCTACGAGCCCAAGCTCCGCGGCGTGCGGCCGCCCGGCGGCGTGCGCGTCCACGTGGGCGGCATCGACCTGATCCGCGATCCGGCCGGCACCTTCCGCGTGCTGGAGGACAACATCCGCTGCCCCTCCGGCGTCTCCTACGTGCTGGAGAACCGGCTGCTCTCCAAGCGCATCATCCCCGAGGCCCTCGACAAGGCCCGGGTGCACCGCGTCGACCAGTACCCCGCCAAGCTGGCGGCGGCGCTCCGCTCGGTGGCCCCCTGCGATCCCGACGAGGCCCTGGCGGTGGTGCTCACCCCCGGCCCCTACAACTCGGCCTACTTCGAGCACACCTTCCTGGCCCGCACCATGGGGCTGGAGCTGGTGCAGGCGCCCGACCTCTACGTGGAGGACGACCAGGTCTTCCTGCGCACCACCCGCGGCCCGCGCCGCGTCCACGTCATCTACCGGCGCACCGACGACGCCTTCCTCGACCCGGAGTTCTTCCGGCCCGACTCGATGCTGGGCGTGCGCGGCCTGGTGCGGGCCTGGGCCGCCGGCAACGTGGCGCTGGCCAACGCCCCCGGCAACGGCGTGGCCGACGACAAGGCGGTCTGCGCCCTGGTGCCGGACATGATCCGCTTCTACCTCGCGGAGGAGCCGCTGCTGGAGCAGGTGCCCACCTGGATCTGCGCCCGGCCCGACGACCACCGCTACGTGGTGGAGCGGCTCGACCAGATGGTGGTGAAGGCCGTGGACGAGGCGGGCGGCTACGGCATGCTGATGGGGCCGCAGGCCTCCCAGGCCGAGCGCGACGAGTTCCGCCGCCGCATCGACGCCGAGCCGCGCCGCTACATCGCCCAGCACCGGGTGGAACTGTCCGCCTGCCCCACCTGGATCGGGGAGCGGGCCGAGGTGGCCCCGCGCCGCGTCGACCTGCGCCCCTACATCGTCTCCGGCAAGGACGGCCCCTGGGTGCTCCCGGGCGGGCTGACGCGCGTGGCGCTGCGCGAGGGGAGCTACGTGGTGAACTCGTCGCAGGGCGGCGGCTCCAAGGACACCTGGGTGCTGAAGGGGGTGAGCCCGTGATCAGCCGCGTCGCCGACCACCTCTTCTGGCTGGGCCGCTACCTCGAGCGGGCCGAGTCCTCCGCCCGCGTGGGCTTCGTGACCCGCAACCTGGCCCTCGACGGCGAGCTGACGCCGCGGCAGGCCTGGCAGCCCGCGGTCATCGTCTCCGGCGAGGAGGAGGCCTTCCGCGCCCGCCACGGCGACGAGGCCTTCGCCGACGGCGAGAAGGTGCAGGACTGGCTGGTCTGGGAGGAGAGCAACCTCTCCTCGCTCTCCCGCTCGGTCTCGGCCCTGCGGGACAACGCCCGCTCCATCCGCGAGGTCATCTCCCTGGAGGTCTGGGAGGCGGTCAACGAGCTGCACCTCTGGATGCAGGGCCCGGGCCGGGACGCCTGGCGCGAGGACCGGCACGGCTTCTACCGCCACGTGCGCCAGTCGGCCCAGATGGCGCTGGGGGTGGTCCACGGCACCATGCTCCACGACGACGCCTTCAGCTTCATCCTGCTGGGCGTGATGCTGGAGCGGGCCGGCCAGACCGCCCGCATCCTCGACGTGCACCACCACGCCCTCTCCCGCATGGAGGCCCACCAGGTGGTGGAGGTCTCCCTCTGGCTGGCCCTGCTGCGCGCCTGCTCCGGCTTCGAGCCCTTCATGAAGCGCTTCCAGGGCAAGGCCTCGGCCTCCTCGGTGGCCCGCTTCCTGGTGCTGGACGCCCGCTTCCCCCGCTCGGTCAACCACTGCCTCCACATCGCCGCCAAGCGGCTGGCCCGGGTCCGCGCCCAGGACGCCGATCTCCGCGGCCGGAGCCTCTCCCGGCTCCACGCCCTGGAGACCTGGGTGGTCGACGAGGCCGGGCCCCACATCGACGACGGGAGCCTCCACGAACTGCTGACCCACGTGGTGGACGAGTCCCACGCCATCGCCATGGACATCGGGCGGGAGCTGTTCGGGTATCCGGATCCGGGTGCCAACGGGGCGCCGGGGCGGTAATCTCGCCGCCCCATGCCCAACCTCCTCGCCATGTCGTTCGAGGGTGAGCTCGCGCCCTCGTTCGACCTGACCTGCCTGCAGCCCGGCCGCACCCTCCCCGACGGCTGGGGCATCGGGTACTACCCGGGCGGCGAGCCGTCGGCCGCGGTGCTCAAGGAGCCGGCCCCGCCGGTGGGCTCCATCCGCTCCGAGCTCATCAAGGCCTGGGAGCACCTGGAGTCCTCCATCTTCCTGGTGCACGTGCGCACCGCCACCTGGGGCGCCCCCACCGACGCCAACACCCAGCCCTTCGCCCGCTCCTGGGGCCGGCGCGACTGGCTCTTCGCCCACTCCGGCAGCCTCCGCGAGCGCCCGGTGACGCGCCCCACCCAGCTCTTCGAGCCGGTGGGCTCCACCGACACCGAGGCGGTGCTCTGCGACCTGCTGGCCCGGGTGGCCGAGCGCGGCTGGTCCTCCCTCGCCGACGCCGACCCCGAGGTGCTCCACCAGTGGTTCCAGGCGCTCAACGAGCTGGGCACCCTCACCTCGGTGATCTCCGACGGCCGCGACCTGGCGGTCTACGCCGACCGCGATCCCGAGGCCCGCGGCGTCTGGATCCGCGAGGTGCTCCCCCCCTACGCCGAGCTGCGCCTCTCCGACGACGACCTGGTGGTGGACCTCACCTCGCGCGGCCCCAAGAGCCGCAAGGGGGTGGTGGTCAGCACCGAGCCGCTGGCGGTGGCCGGGGAGACCCAGGGCGCCTGGCGGCGCCTGCCGCCCGGCACCCTGCTGGTGGTGCGGCAGGGGGCCATCCGGGAGGAGCGGCGGCCCGCCGCCGGGGCCCCCCAGCTCTCCCTGGCCCCCGACTTCGCCCGGCCCCACCGCACCGTGCGGCCGGAGCGGGCCCAGGAGCGGAGCTACGAGGTGGTGCACCGCACCGAGTACCGCTACGTGAAGCCGGTGGAGCGGTCGATGCACCTCTTCCGGCTGCGCCCCTTCGACGACAGCCTGCAGCGCCTGCGCCGCTTCCAGCTCTCGGTCTCGGTGGACGGCAGCGCGCGGGAGTACGAGGACGTCTTCGGCAACCACACCCGCCGCCTGCTGGTGGAGAAGCCCTTCGAGGAGATGATCGTGGAGGCCCGCTCCACCGTCGACGTCCTCGACTGCGACCCGCTCTCCTACCGGCCGCTCAAGGCCCGCACCACCATCCCGCTGGTCTGGATGCCCTGGCAGCGGCAGGTGCTGCAGCCCTTCCTGCTCCCCGAGGAGCTGCCGGAGAGCGAGCTGCACGAGCTCATCGAGTACGCCATGAGCTTCGTGGAGCGGAACGACCACGACCTCATCGACACCCTGCTCGACCTCAACCAGTCCATCCACCGCGAGTACAAGTACGTGCAGGGGGCCACCAACCTCCTGACCACGCCCTTCGAGACCTACGTCAACCGCCGCGGGGTCTGCCAGGACTTCACCAACCTCTTCATCTGCCTGGCGCGCCTCCTCTCCATCCCGGCGCGCTACGTCTGCGGCTACCTCTACACCGGCCCCAAGCACGACAACGTGGCCCAGGGCGAGGCCAGCCACGCCTGGGCCCAGGTCTACCTGCCGGAGGTGGGCTGGCGCGGCTTCGACCCGACCAACGGGATCATCACCCAGACCAGCCACGTGCGCGTGGCGGTGGGGCGCTCCTGGCGCGACGCCACGCCCACCTCGGGCGTGATCTACGTGGGCGGCGCCGGCGAGACGCTGGGCGTGGACGTGCGGGTGGTGCCGGCGGGCGGCTTCACGGCCTGACGGCCGGCACCGCCACCGGGGTGGGGCGCCGCACCACGGCGCGCTCCACGGCGTGGGCGCAGGGCAGCGCCACCAGCCGCACGTAGCCGCGGTCCTCCGGCGCCACCGCCCGCGCCACGTCGAACCCCACCAGCAGCACGCCCAGGGTGCGCCCGCTGGCCAGCAGCGGCACCAGCCCGCAGGAGGCGATGCCGGCCGCCGCGCGGTTGGCGTCGAGGTGCGGCCAGCGCGCCGCGAAGGCGGCCGGCTCCTCCAGCCAGGCGGCCCGCCCGGTGCGCGCCACCTCGGCCACCGGGTGATCGGCGTCGAGGGGGAGGGGCGGCGGCGTGGGGCCGCCGCAGGCGAACCCGAAGGCCCCGGCCCGCACCACCGTCTCCGGTCCGGAGAGGGCGTAGAGCTCCACCACCGTGGCGCCCAGGATCTCGAGCGCCCGGCCCGCCGCCTCGGCCACCTCGCCGCCGGTCATGGCGCCGGAGAGGGTGGCCACCGCCGCGTGCATGCCCGAGAGGCGCCGCGACAGGCGGGCCTCGGCCTCGAAGTGGCGGGCCCGCTCCAGGGCCTGGGCGCACTGGAGGGCCAGCGCCACCACCAGGCCGCGGTCGTCGGCGCGCAGGTGGGCGCCGGCCGGGGCGGTGAAGCCCAGGGCGCCGGTGGCCTTCCCCTCCACGGTGAGGGGCGCGGCCACCCAGGCGCCGTCGCCGCGGCGCGCCAGGTCGGCCTCCAGCCCGGGGTAGCGGGCGCGGATGGCCTCGGCCCCCTCCAGCCAGACCACCTCGCCGGTGCGGGCGGCGTCGGAGAGGGGCGCGGCGGCCTCCAGCGGCAGGTGCTCCAGCCGGGCCACCAGCCCCGCGTCGTCGCCGTGGGCCGCCACCACCTGCAGGTGGTCGTCGGCGGTGCGGTGCGCCAGCACGGCCTGCGCGGCGCCGAGGCCGAGCAGCTCGCGGAAGACCACCGCCGCCACCTCCCGCGGCGTGGCGGCCGCCGAGAGCGCCGCGGTGGCGCGCTGGAGCAGGGCCAGCCGCTCGGTCTGGGCGCGCTGGGCCTCGTAGAGGCGCGCCCGCTCCAGCGCCTGGGCGCACTGGCGCGACACCGCCAGCAGGAAGTCGCGCTCCTCGGCGTCGAAGGCGTGGTCCGCCTCGAAGCGGAAGCCCAGGCCGCCGCGGGGCCGGTCCACCACCAGCGGCAGGCCCACCCAGGCGGCGTCGCCCACCGCGGCCACCATGGCGGCGTGCTGCGGGTAGGCGGCCAGGATGGCGTCGCGGTCGCCCAGCCAGACCGGCGCGCCGGTGCGCCAGGCGTCGATGGACGGGATGTGGGTCTCGGCCGTGGCGACGCGGACCGCCGCCTCGAACTCGGGGGGCAGCTGGTAGGCCAGCACCAGCCGCAGCGTCCCCTCGGCGTCCTCCCAGAAGAGGTTGCCGGCCTTCGCCCCGGAGGCGGCCAGCCCCTCCTCGAAGATGGCGCGCCCCACCTGCTCGGGCGTCAGCGCCGCGGAGAGGGCGGCCGTGAGCCGCTGCAGCCGCTCCAGCCGCTCGAGGCGCAGGGCGGTGGCTTCAGCGGGCGTGGGGGGAGCGGCGGGCGACATGGGCTCGTCGGTATCACACCTCGGGGCCAGGCGGCGGTCCCGCCCGCTCGGGGCGAGCGCCCGTTCCGTCACGTCGGGGCGGGACATCCGCACCGTCCGTGGCGGCGGGCCACGTGCCCGGGCCCCGGCGCGGCGTGGACCCACCCCGACGCAGTGTCAGCGCGCGGCCGACGGGCCGCCCGCCTCGTCGCCGAAGAGGAGGCGGACCCACTCCTCCTGCTCCGCCAGCTCCACCCGCAGCTCCGCCAGGCGGAGCGGATCGAGCCCGAGCGCCCTGGCGCTGTCCACGGCCTCGGCGGGCGCGGCGGGGTGGAGGCCGGGCTCGGCGCGCAGCAGGCTGAGCGCCGACGCGAGCCGCACCAGGTGGAGCGGCGCCAGGTCGCGGCCGGCGGGGATGGTCCGCTCGTGGTGCCGGGCCGCCAGCACGGTGAGGTGGCCGGGCAGGCGCCACTCGCGGTGCACCTCGCTGCCGACCTGGACGTGGACGCGGTGGAGCAGCCGCGCCACCACCTCCGGCGCCGGGGCGGCCACCTTCCGGTCCAGCACCAGGGCCGCCAGCGAGCGCAGCGCGATCGACTTGCCCACGTCGTGGAGCATGCCGCCCACGTAGGCCTGGTCGGCGCCCGGCGTGCGGAGCGAGGCGCCCAGGCCGGTGGCGGTCCGGGCCGTGACCACCGAGTGGTAGAAGAGGCCGTTCCAGGTGGCGCCGAAGGTCCGGAACTCGGCGCGGACCTCGGGCCGGAAGAGCGAGCGGGTGGAGAGCGCGGTGGCGAGGCGCGCCACCTCGGTGGTGCCGAGCCGGGCGATGGCCTGGCGCGTGGTCTCGACGCGGTCCACGCCCCGGTGGATGGGCGAGTTGGCCAGCACCAGCACGCCCGCGGTGAGCGCCGCGTCCAGCTCGATGAGCCCGGCCAGCCGCCCGATCTCGGCGTCGGGATCCTGCGCCACGTCGTAGACCTGCATCGAGATGGCGGGGAACGAGGCCGGCCCGGGCCGGTGGGTGTCGAAGTGGGCCAGCACCGCCTGGGCCAGCGCCTCCTCCTCCGGCGCCAGCGGCGCGTCGGCGGCGTCGAAGGCGGCCGGATCGATCCCCAGCACCGCCGCCCAGGCCTGCGGTCCGTGCGCCTCGACCGGCGTCGGCGGGGCCGAGGACGCGGGCGCCGCGACAGGCGGCGCGCTCGCCACGGACGCCCGGTCCGCCAGGCCGCCGCCGGCGGCCCGCGGCTTCCCGTCGAGCAGCCTGAGCAGCCAATCGAGCACGGGGAAGGCATACCACGCGTCCAGTCGGCGGCGTGAGACCGGGCGGCCGCCAGGACGGGGAGTGAGGTGGGCGTGAACGCGCCCGAGCCCGAGCCCGAGCCCCAGCCCGAGCCCCAGCCCGAGCCCGAGCCCCAGCCCCAGCCCCAGCCCCAGCCCCGGCCCGACCCCGGCCCGACCCCGGCCCGACCCCGGCCCGACCCCGGCCCGACCCCGGCCCGACCCCGGCCCGACCCCGACCTCGACCTCGACCCCGACCCCGACCCCGACCTCGATCCCGACCCCGATCCCGATCCCGATCCCGATCCCGCCCCACCACCCATGCTACCCACCAACCCATGCCCCGCTGGCCCCTCCCCGCCAGTATCGCCTTCGCCCTCGCCTGGTCCGCCCTCGTGGCCCACGCCCCCCCGGCCTTCTACCCGGCCGCCGCGCTCCTCTGCGCCCTCTGGCTCCCCCTCTCCGCCGCCGCCGCCCCGCCCGGCCTCGCCGATCGCCTCCGCCCCACCCCCGCCGACCTCGCCCTCGGCGCCGCGACCGGCGTCCTCCTCTTCCTCGCCACCCGCGCCTTCCTCTGGCTCTTCTGCAGCCCCCTCTCCTCCGCCCTCTGCGCCCCCACCCTCGACCTCTTCGACCGCTTCCACCCCGGCAGCATCGGGCGCGCCGCCCTGCTCGGCCTGCTGGTGGCACCGGCCGAGGAGCTCTTCTGGCGCGGCGTGGCCCAGGCCTGGCTGGCGCGGCGCCTCGGCGAGGAGCGCGGCCTCGTGGTGGCCACGCTGGCGGCGGCCGGCGTGGCCCTGGGCTCCGGCGAGGCGCTGCTGGCCCTCGCCACCCTCCCCACCTTCGCCCTCTGGGGCGCGCTCAGCGCCTGGCGGCGCAGCCTGGTCCCGGCGCTGGTGAGCCACGCCACCTGGACGCTGCTGGTGGCCACGGCCCTCGGGCCGCGCTGAGCCGGGTCCCGCGCCCCGCCGCCCCGGGGCCTCAGCGCCCGCGCACCCGGTAGAGCGCCCGCAGCGCCCGCTGCCGCGCCTTCCCCTCGCGCCGCTCCGCCTGGCGCGCCGCCGCGTCGTGGCGGGCCGCCAGCGCGGCCGCCTCGCGGGCCAGCTTGTGGAAGCTCTGCAGCCGCTCGGCCGGCAGCGACCCGGCCTCCACCGCCGCCTGCACGGCGCAGCCCGGCTCGCCCTCGTGGGCGCAGTCGGCGAAGCGGCAGCCGGCGGCCAGCTCGGCGAGGTCGGCGAAGGCCGCGGCCAGGCCGGCGCCGTCCCAGAGCTGCAGCTCGCGGATGCCCGGCCCGTCCACCAGGAGCGCCCCGCCCGGCAGGCGCCAGAGCCGGCGCCAGGCGGTGGTGTGGCGCCCGCGCCCGTCCGCCGCCATCTCGCCGGTGGCCTCGGCCGCCTCGCCGAGGAGGGCGTTGACCAGCGTCGACTTGCCAGCCCCCGACTGGCCGAGGAGCACCGCCGTCGCGCCCGGCGCGAGCAGGGCCCGCAGCGCCTCCAGCCCGGCCCCGCCGCCGCCTTCCTCGGCGAGGGCGCTCACCGCCACCACGCCGGCGCCCGGGGCGAGGCGCGCGGCCGCCTCGACCGCCGCCTCGGCCTCGCCCGGGCCGCAGCGGTCGGCCTTGGTCAGCACCACCGCCACCTCGGCGCCGGAGGCGCGGGCGGCCGCCAGCGTCCGCTCCAGCCGGCGCCAGTGCTCCCCCTCGCCGAGGGGCTCCACCAGCAGCACCAGGTCCACGTTGGCCGCCAGCACCTGCTCGCCGGTGGCCTCGCCGGCCGCCTGGCGCGAGAGGGCGGTGCGCCGCGCCAGGACCCGGCGCAGCACCGCCTCGCCGCCGGGGAGCGGCTCGCAGAGCACCCAGTCGCCCACCGCCGCCTGGCCGCGCAGGCCGGCCGGGATGAGCGCCAGCCGTTCGCCGCCCTCGTGGCCGAGGCCGAGGCGCAGGCGGGCGCCCAGGTCGGCCAGGACGCGAGCCGGGAGGAGGCCGGCGTCGGCCTCGAGGTCGAGCTGCTGGGAGAAGAACGGGCCGTAGCCCAGGGAGACGAGATCGGTCACGGGGTGCCTCGGGTGCGGCGGGGACGCTGCGCGGCGCCCGGCGGGCTCCGCGAGGAGCCCGGGGCGCGGGAGGCGGCGGCCGGGAGGGCCACCGACGCGGCGCTAGGAGGCACGATCGATCATCTGGGACGACGCGTACCGCGCCGCGGCGCCGCCGGCAAGGGCGCCTCCCCGAAGAGGGAGCCCTGCGCGCCGGAGCGCACCGCCCCCTCGGCGTACCGCGCCAGGTACCCCTTCACGGCGTGCTTGCGGGCCTGGTTCTCGCTGCTCATGTACCGGACGGTCCCGTAGACCGGCCGCTCCGGCGCCCAGGGGCGGTCGTGGCGCCCCAGGCACCAGAGGATCCCCGTGTACGAGTTGGGGTCCCGGCCGTCGAGGGCGTAGCGGTCGTTCAGCTCCAGCAGCGCCGCCAGCGCCGCCTCCGGCGAGGCGCTCCACTCCAGGATCTTCTTCCCCCAGAGCATCCGCAGCGTGTTGTGGATCAGCCCCTCGCGGAGGAGCTGGCGCTGCGCCGCGTTCCAGAGCGGGTCGTGGGTGCGGGCGGCCCGCAGCGCCTCCAGGTCGTAGTCCGGCCGGCGCGCGTCGCCGGCGTGGCGCGCCAGCGTCTCCTGGGCCCAGCGCGGCAGCGAGGTGAGGGCCAGGTTGTCGGGCCGGAAGGCGGCCCAGCCGAAGCCGAGCTCGCGCCAGGTGATGAGCTGGTCGAGGAAGGCCTCGGCCGCCGGCGAGGCGCCCCACCAGCCCTCCTTGGCGCCGTCGGCCTTCGGCCCGAGGCGCAGCGGCGACCAGCCCTCGCGCTCCAGCACCGCCCAGGCCACCTCGTGGGCCGAGAGGTGGCCGAAGTGGAGCCAGGGGCTCAGACCCGAGGAGGCCCCCTCCAGGTCCGGTTCGTCGCGGTCCTCGTGGTACCGGTCGAGGCCGCCGTCGAGGAAGGCGCGCAGCCGCGCCTCGGCCGCCTCGCTCCCGCCCAGGCCGGCGGGCGGCACGCCGTGGTCGATGGGGAGCGCAGCCGCCAGGCCGGCCGGATCGGCCAGCTCCGCGCCGGTCGCCGCCGGCCAGCGGCGCAGCAGCGCCTCCGGCAGGGCCTCCAGGCGCGGGAGGCGCACCCCGCGGAGCGGATCCTCGGCCGGGCGGAGCGCCAGCCAGGGAGGCAGCGCCTTCTGGAGGTGGCGTCGCAAGAGGTACGCGGTGGGGAACTCCCGGCCGGCCAGGCGGAAGGGGTAGACGGTGGCGCCGTCCACCGCCTCGAGCCGCACGTCGAGGGCCGCCCCGGCGGCGGCCACCGCCCTCGGCAGGAAGAAGGCCGGCCAGTCGTCGGTGACCACCGCGCAGGCGCGCGCGCCGAGGGCGGCGAGGAGCCCCCTCCCCTCCCCCCTGGCCCGTTCCACATAGGGCCAGTAGGCCACCGGCCGGCCCGCCAGGCGCCGGGCGTTGTCGGCCATGCCGCGGAGGACGAAGGCGTGGAGCCGGTCGGAGGCGTACGGGTAGTCGCAGCGGAGCGGCTCCAGCACCAGCAGGGGCTTCCTCAGCTCCCGGGCCAGCGCCACCGCCCGCTGGAGCGCCCAGCTCCAGCGGGTGCGCCGCGCCGCGATCATCCAGTAGACGACCCACTCCCGCTCGCCGCGCACGGGGGCGGCGTTGACGGCGCGGATCCGCTCGGCGGGGACGCTCACGGGGCCCCGGCTCAGGCGTGGTTCCGGAGCATCAGCTCCTTGGGATCCGGGTCGAGGTAGGTCTGGCCCGCCAGGTAGTCCACCTGGTGGCGGCGCACCTGCGAGCGGAGCAGCGTGAGCGGCACCACCAGCGGCACGTGCCCGCGGCCGTAGTCGCGGATGACCTCCTCCAGCTCGCGGCGGTCCTCGGCCGGCGCCCGCTTGAAGTAGCCGGCCATGTGCTGGAGCACGTTGACGTGGCGCCCTCGCGTGGCCGGCCTCGCCAGCGCCGCCATGAAGCCGGCGCCGTACTCGTCGGCCAGCGCCTGGGAGGCCCGCCCCTTGGCCCCGGCCACCACCTTGCCGAGCTTGCGGTAGGCGTCCGGGCTGTGGGCCAGCAGCGCCAGCTTGTGGGCGGTGTGGAAGGCCACCAGGCCGCCGCGGGTCAGGCCGCCGGCCAGCAGGGCCTTCCAGCGGGCGTAGGCGAAGATCCGCTCGATGAAGCTCTCCCGGAGCAGCGGGTCGACGAGGCGCCCCTCCTCCTCCACCGGGAGGAGCGGGAGCCGCCGGGTGAGCTCCCGCACGAAGAGGCCGACCCCGTCGCGGCGCGGCACGCCCGTGGTGCCGTCCCGCTTCACGGGGTAGACGCGCACGCGCGCGAGGCCGCAGGAGGGCGAGTTCTTCTTGGTGACGAAGCCGGAGAGGTCCTCGCCGGCCAGCGCCTCGACCCGCGCCCGGGCCAGCGCCTCCATCCGGGCGGTCCAGTCCTCGCCGGTCCGCTCCGCCACCATCCGCGGCGCCTCGCTCTGGCCGACCAGGCGGACCGAGGGGCGCGGCGTGCCCATGCCCACCTCCACCTCGGGGCAGACCGGCACGAACTCGACGAACGGGCCGAGGACGTCCACCACGAAGGCGTCGCGCTTGTGGCCGGCGTCGTAGCGGACGGCCCGGCCGAGGAGGCAGGCGGAGACGCCGAGGCGGGGCTTCGGGGCGGTGGCGGCCATGGCGGTCGAGCCTACGCCGGGCGCGCCCCCGCCGCAGCGGCCGTTCGGGGACGGGTCGGGGCGGCGGGTGAGGAATGCCGCCGCGGCCGCCCGCGGTTATCATGCGTCGGCCCGGCTCGTCGGGCCGGCACAAGGGGATCCGCTTGCGCAACGCCGTCGTCGGGGCCATCGCCGCCATCCTGCTGCTCACCGGCGGCGCCCTCTGGTTCGTCACCTCGACCACCCGGGTCGATCCGCCGCGCGGCGCGGCCACGCGGGCCGCCGGCGCCGCCGATGGCGCCGGGACCGGGGCGGAGGCCGGAGGCGCCGGCCCGGGCGCCCAGGCGGCGGCCGGGGGCGCCCCGGAGGACGGCGAGGGCGCCGCGGCGCGGCCCGTGGGCGGCGGCGCGACCGCGCGGGCCACCCCGCCCGACCCGCGCGCCCCCGTCCCCCTGGTCCCCTGGAACGAGGTGCGGACCTCCCGGCTCAACGCCATGCGCGGCCCCGAGCGTGACCCGGTCATCTTCGGGATGCAGAACCTCCAGGACGACCTGAAGGCCTGCAGCCAGCCCCACAACCAGCCGAAGGACGGCGCCCCGGTCCCGGCCGCGCCCGGGGCCTGGGAGGAGCAGGAGGAGGGGCGCACCGTGCTGCTCCTCAGCCTGGAGGCGCGGCGGGGCGAGGTGGTGGTGGTGGACGTCGCCGTCCAGGTCCGCGGCGGCGCCGCCGACGGCCACGTCGCCTGCGTGCAGCGGCTGCTGCAGGGCCACGCCTTCCCCGCCCTCGACGCGCGGCCGGGGTGGCGGCAGAAGGTCAGGTACCCGCTGGGCGGGTAGGGCGGGCGAGGTTGGAGGGCCGGCGTCCGAGTCCGATCGCGAGCCCGGGTCCGTGCCCGAGCCCGGGTCCGAGCCCGTGCCCCTGAACTCGCCCCCTCACCCCAGCCCCCTCCGCCTCCGGGGGAGAGGGAGGGGACCATGGCGGCGAACTCGACCTCTGACCGCGACCCCCGACTTCGACCTCGACCGCGATCCCGATCCCGACCGCGATCCCGATCCCGGCCGCGACCCCGATCCCGGCCGCACCAAAATGAAGAGGGCGGACCCTCGCGGGCCCGCCCTCTTCTACTTCGGTGGTGCCGGGGGCCTCGCGGCCCCCGGCGCCTCAACTACTTGTGCATGTTGGTGATGGCGACGATCTTGCCCTTGCCGTGGCAGATGAGGCACGCCTCGGTCTGGGCATCCACGCCCGAGCGGGCCTTGTAGAAGGCGCCGCCGTTCAGCTCCATGTGGGCGATGGCGGTCGGCGCGTCGTGGCAGGCCGAGCAGGCCGACACGATGGGCGACTTCACCAGGTTGGTGCCGGCGGCCTGGGTGGTCACGCCGGTGGCGGCGTTGAACGAGAACCCAGCGCCGTAGTTGGTGACGACCGGCGCGCCGCAGGTGACGTCCGTCGGATCGGCCGGGTTGCAGTACACGGTGCCGGTCACGTAGGGCGAGATCGAGAAGTAGCCGGTCGGGTTGGCGATCGGGTTCTTGTCGTAGGTGCCCGTGCCCACGGCGCTGTCGAGCATGCTCGGGAGCGCGCTCAGCGTGGCCGTGGCGGTGAAGTCGTAGGTCTGACCCTCGTGGCAGGCCTTGCAGGTGTCGAGGGCCGACGGGAAGCCGACGCCCGAGAAGTCCTGGCCAGGCGCCACGGCGTGCCAGTTGAACGGCACGGTGCGGATGCGGCCCGCGTGCAGCGCGTGGAGGAAGTCCTTCGAGTTGGCCGACCAGCCGGAGCTGGTGCGGTTCGGGGTGTGGCACCAGGCGCAGGCCGGGGCGTCATTGCGCTGGCCGGCGTGGAACGTCGGGGCCGCGCCGATGGAGACGTGGCAGGCGTTGCACTTGGCGTTGGAGACGATGACGCGGCGGCCCGTGAAGCCGGTGCCGACCTTGTACATGTCGAGGGCCGGGACGATGAGGCCGCCGTAGCCGATGATCTTGGCGGCCGGGACGGAGACGGCCGCGCCGTTGACGATGCCCGAGGCGCCGGGGGCGACGTACGGGTAGGCCGGCAGGTCGATCTGGGTGATGGGCGGGGTGCCGGACAGCGAGTAGGTGAAGCCCACGCCGCCGGTGTACATGGCCGCCGAGGCCGGGACCGTCACGCCGGTCAGCGTGATGGTGTAGTAGCCGGCCGTCGGGCCGGCCACCAGGGTGCCGGCGCCGGCGCCCGTGGCGGTGCCGTTCCAGATGGTCTTGATGTAGCCGCTGGCCGAGGCGTTGAAGTCGGACGGGGCGGCGATCGAGCCCTGCGGCACCGACCAGACGAAGTAGACCGACGGCGAGCCGCGGTACTTGGCAGCGTCGATCAGCTCGGTGGAGGTGGCCGGGTCGGCGAAGACCACGTCGGTGGTGTTGCCGTTCACGGTCTGGGTGAGCTTGAACTCGATGACCGGGTGGCGGGTGGCGTCGAGGCTGACGGCGTTGACCACGTAGTTGAACTTGGTGGCGTCGGCCGGGACGAAGTTGGCCGCGGCGACGTAGCCGGCGTTGGTGTTGTTGTTGCCGCCCGTGGCGAAGAGGACCGAGGCGTCGGCGGCCGGCGGAGCGACCGGCTGGTGGTAGCCCTGGATGGTCGCCGCGTCATGGCAGTTGGTGCAGTTGTTGTCGTTGGCCTGCACGCCGCCGGAGTGACGGCAGTCGGCCTTCAGGCCGGAGGTGGCGTCGATCGCCCCGACCGAGCAGGAGGTCGGCAGGGTGGCGGCGGTGGCCGTGAAGGAGACGTAGTCGTGGCAGGAGCCGCAGGCGCCGCGGGTCGGACGGGTCAGGTACTGGCCGCCCTGGGCCGCCGCGGAGGTGTGGCAGGTGTCGCAGTGACGGATGTCCTGCGGGTAGGTGGCCTCCATGCCGTGGAACCAGTTGGCCGGCTTGACCATGATCTCCGAGGCGTGCAGGCGGTGCACGAAGACCGAGGAGTCGGAGCCGCCGGTGAAGGCGTTGGAGCGGGCGTCGTTGTGGCAGACGTTGCAGTAGGGGGCCTCGACGCGGCCGCCGCCGTGGAACACGTTCAGGTTGGAGGCGATCTCCGGCTTGAAGCCGTTGTGGCAGGCGTTGCAGGCCGCGGTGGTGACGAGCTCACGCTTGGCCGGGGT
>WBZM01001242.1_pt1 | contig 26520 bp, 23 predicted proteins | sample 5204271 | NCBI WGS metagenome assembly WBZM01 (sample SAMN12344346, study PRJNA552823) | activated sludge metagenome | biome: Activated sludge suspended growth; feature: Nitrification reactor; material: Wastewater; isolation source: activated sludge from nitrification reactor of wastewater... | reverse complement strand
GGAGAACTGAGCCTGGCCTCCTGGGTTTGCCGGTGAGGCGGTCGAACCGTTGCTGGCGGGTGGCCAGCGCGCTGAGGTCTTGCCCTGCGCGCGGGCTGGGCGTGGCCTGCCACGCCGCGAGCCTGAGTGTCCGCCCGCGCGACGGTAGCCGATTCGCCGGCACTCTTGCTGTAGAATGCCGGTTCCTGGGGTTCTCGATCCACGTACTCGACTGACTCGCTCGGCCATGCGCGCGATCGGAGCTTCTGCAGTTATTCACCTGCCGAAGGAGAGCGACGTGCGAATGCGCCTTGCAACGCCGTGCGACCGACGTGCGCGGCCCGCCCGCGAGCGGCTTCGCGTCTGGGACGGACGGCTGATCGCTCTGTTTTGCGCTTGCTGCGCAACATCTGCGCAAGCTTCCTGCCCTGACCCGACGACCTTCACCGGCAATGTCTGCAGCCGCTTGTCAGATACCTGGAACGATGGGCAGGGAGAATTGCTCGTCCCCTTCCATACCTACCACTTGCCCTTTGCCTATACGCAAGAAAAGATCGATTCCTTCGTCGAGAACACGTGGGGACTGGGTTACGGACGAAGTCGGTACGATGCGCAGGGAAACTGGCATAGCCTCTACGCGATGGGTTTCCGCGATTCGCACGGCAAGTTCGAACCCGTCCTGGGCTATGCCTACCAATGGATGTGGGGCGAGCCCAAGGGCGCCCATGCCGGTCTCGGGTACACGGTATTGCTCACTGCGCGCTCGGATATTGGTCACTACACGCCCATTCCCGGGGTATTGCCGATCGCGTCGCTGGGCTACGGGCGCGGCGGACTGAGCATGGCCTATGTCCCGGGCGGGAAGGGGAACGGGAACGTCATCTTCCTTTGGGGGCGGTTCGCTTTCTGAGCTTGCGTGGTGCCCCACTTCGCCTGCGCGGCGTGCGGGCAGGATGACGTGGCGCGTGCGATTTGCCGTCTTGCCGACTGTTCGGCTGCGCGGGCAGAGGGAAGCTTGCCGCTACTCGCTTGGCGAACCTTGCGATTATCGGCGGTGGACTGCCTTGCCGTCATGCTTCAAGCGGCATCGCGTGCATCTTCGTCACTGGCTACCTGTTGCAGGATCGCGCGTGCTCGGCGCGCGATGTCGTCAAGCGTGTCGAGTTGATTGATCAGTCGATGCTCGACATGGACAAGCTCGTCGATGCGTTCTTCAAGCGTGTCGGTTGCCTGATGGATACGCTTGATGCTCTCCAGACGGCGCTGAAGCTGGATCTGGTGTTCACGAATCTGGATCTCGAGCGGCGCCATGATCGACTTGAGCCATGATTCGGTGTCGCGGTTGGCGCGTTCAAAAACCTTTCTGACCTGTACGGCAACTTCCTCGAAAAACCTTTGTGTAAGTTGGCTTTTCTCATGCGTCAAAAGCTGGAACAGCGTATTGATGTGTCTGCCACACCATCGGTCGAGCCGGTCGAGTTCCTTTTCGTAGCGCGACAGCGAAAAACCGCCAGGCGTGCCAAGTTTGAGTCCATGCTCAACCGCGAACTTCTTGTAGATGGCCTCCATCATCGTCAGAATCTCGCCGACCTTGGTCTTCGAGTCAGCCAGGTTGCCTCGCGCCACCGAAAAGAAATCGTTCATCGCGGCCGATAGCGTATGCGAGAAGGTCGCGTTGGCCATCGCTTCGCGCGTTGTCGTCGTCAATAGGCGCAATGAATCGAGTCCAAGATGCGCGAAGAGGTTGTTGGTCAAGCGCGAAAAGACGCTGCGTACCGCGTAATAGTGCTGCAGCCCGGTTTCGAACTCCTCCTTTTCCTGTCGGACCTTGCCCATCATGTATTCGACGACGCCCTTGTTCTTGCCGCGCAGTTCGGCCAGTTCGGATACCTGCTCGCGCAAACCTACCAGGCGCGACTCGAGCAGGCTGCGCGTACGCTGACAGCAATCGACGAACTCGCTTTCCGTATTGTCGCGGATGATCTCCTGCTTGGCCGGAATGAGTTCGCTGGAGAGCGCACGTTCCAGCGCTGTCAGCCGGCTACGCAAAAGCAGGTCTTCGTCGCCGTTGATCTTTGCCAGCAGCGCCTTCTGCGCCGAAACCGGAAAGACCTGTCCGCTGGGCAGCGACAGTGTCCACGCGCAGTTGTCGATCTGCTTGTTGATTTCGGCCTCGATTTGCGCGCGCGACCTGAGCTCGTCCCACAAGGTGTCGATCTTGTTCAAGACGACGATGCGGCCCTTTTTCCGACCACTCGAGGCGCCTATGTGCTCGCGCCAGACGGTCAGATCGGACTGGGTGACGCCGGTATCCGCGGCCAGAATGAACAGCACCGCATGCGCGTTGGGGAGCAGCGAGAGCGTCAACTCAGGTTCGGTGCCGATGGCGTTGAGGCCCGGCGTGTCGAGAATGACCAGACCCTGCTCGAGCAGCGGGTGCGGAAAATTGATGATTGCGTGCCGCCAACACGGGATTTCGACCGAACCGTCGGACTCCACCTGAAACGCGGTGCAGTCACCGTTGGCTACGGTGAATCCCAGCCGCTCGGCGCTTGCCGGGTCGACGCGCGTGGTATCACTGACATGGCGCAGAGTCTGCTGCATGGCTTCCGCGGAGTCCACCGGCAACGGCAGCGAGATCCATTCATCGGGACGGCGCTTGTACTCGCTGATGCTGGTCGTCGACGCGCGGGTTTCGATTGGCAGTAGTTCAATCGAGGGTGGACGCTGGCGGTCGAACATCAGTTCGGTGGGGCACATGGTCGTGCGGCCAGCCGTCGACGGCAGTATGCGATGGCCGTAATCGGCAAAAAATATGGCGTTGATCAGCTCGGATTTGCCACGGGAGAACTCGGCCACGAAAGCAATGTGTAACCGGTCCTCGCGCAGGTTCTCGAGCAGATAGGCTAGACGGCGGTCGGTCTGGGCGTCGCTCAACTCGTTGTCGGACAGCCAGCCAGCGAACTGTTCGAGGACATCGGAAAGATGGGTGCGCCACTCGCTGTAGGCGGCAAAACGTCGGACAAGCATTATGGATGGTTCCAGCCCAGCACAAGGTCTCGTACTCTACCACACACCTTCTGACAATCAACGACTTGCCGGCTCCAGCCGGGAGGTGGCAGGAGCGCCCAGTCATTCGTCATGGGGCGCGTCGGCGAGCGCTGCTCAGCGCGTCGGCCGACTCAATGGCTGACTCGCGTTTCGCCGCGCCCGGAAAGTAGACGTACCCGCTCGCCGGGCAGAAAACGCTCGTCGGCTTCCTGGACGACGGAGACGAGTTGGCCGTTGTCGAGCCGAACGCTGATCTCGAGGCCAATCCGGCGCGTTGTCCCCTCCTCGACAGCCGAGCCGGCCAAGCCGCCGACCAGGGCGCCCAGGATGGCGCCTACGATCTGTCCTTTGCCGCCGCCGACATTGCTCCCGGCAACGCCGCCAACGGCCGCCCCTGCCATCGTGCCAACGCCCGACTTGGTTCCTTCCAGGCCGACTTCGCGCACGCTTTCGACAATGCCTTGGCGTATCGTCATTTCGTGTCGCGCTTGCTCGCGCGTGTAGACGCTACCGGACTTGCTGCTGGCACAGCCGACGAGCAGCGCGCAGATTAGTGCAATCAGTAACCGGTTGGCTATGTTCACGGCGGTCTCCTTCAACAAAGTGAGCTGCCAAAACTCCGGCTCAGGCATTCAGCGATTTCGTCGCGGCTTGGCCGATGGTTTTGTCCGCCGCGCTGCGCAATCTTCAACGAGCCCATCACGGCGGCCAGTTGCCCAACCTTCTCCCACGGCCAGCCGGCGGCAATGCCGTGCAGCAGACCCGCTCGGTAGGCATCGCCGCAGCCCGTCGGATCGACGACCGCCTCCGCCGGGACGCACGGAATGTTGTAGCAGGTGCTGTCGGCGTAAATGCGCGAGCCTTCTCCGCCCAGCGTGACGATCAGTGCTTTGAGCTGATCGGCCAGTTCGGCCAGCGACCGGCCGGTCCGATCACACAGCATCTTGGCTTCGTAGTCGTTGAAGCAGGCGTAGTCGGCCATCTGCACGAACTCGAGTAACTCGGTGCCGGAGAACATCGGGAGACCCTGACCGGGATCGAAAATGAAAGGAGTGCCCTGCTGTGCCAGGTCGCGCGCGTGCTGCAGCATCCCGTCACGGCCGTCCGGGGCGACGATCGCCAGGGTCACGCCGGTTGCATCGGAAACCCGGTTGGCGTGCGAGTGAGTCATCGCCCCGGGATGAAACGCGGTGATCTGGTTGTCGTCCAGGTCGGTCGTGATGAATGCCTGGGCCGTGAAGCTTCCGGCGATTCGGCGCACATGGGTGCGCGTCAAGCCTAGCTGGTCGAGGCGCTGCAAGTAGGGATCGGCGTCGTCGCCGACCGTCGCCATGATCAGCGGATCACCGCCGAGCAGCTTCAGGTTATAGGCGATGTTGCCGGCACAGCCGCCGAATTCGCGCCGCATTTCAGGAACGAGAAAGGCGACGTTGAGGATGTGAATCTGCTCGGGCAGGATATGGTTCTTGAAACGATCATGGAAGACCATGATATTGTCGAAGGCGATGGAGCCACAGATCAGGATGGGCATGGAGTTCCTGCAAACGTGCGTGAGCGTTGACCGGCGGCAAGTATAGCATTGGCGCCAGCGTAGACCGGCCGGTCGGCCGGCCGTTCGCCGCCCATCAGGGATAGAACAGGTACAGTCGGTAGCCGGCGGCCTCGATCGACCGGGTCTCCAGACGAAGGCGGATGTCGAGATCGGACCTGGCCGGAAAAGACCCCGCCGCCAGGGCGTCTGGCAGGAGGTACTCCTCCGGGAAGAGGACACGCCGGGCAATGACCTTGTCTCTCGTATCAGTCAGCGCAAGTTCGATTAGCGGATACGCCTGAGCATGGTTCGCCTGGTTACGCACCGTCATTTGCAGCGTCAGCAGCGCCGCCCGACCGGGTTCACTCTGCAGGTCCGATGCTTCGATTGTCAGCAAGTCAGAGCGCTGCGGCAGCGGAAGCTCGCTGCCGATGAGTTCGCACAGCGCACTCAGCCACGGGTGCAGACCTGGCACAGCCAGGCTGATCGTGGTGCGCAACTGGAAAATCAGTTGCGCCGCCAGCAGTACGGAGAACAGCCCGACAAGCACGCCGAGGAGCAGCTTTTCCCGCCGCTGGCTGGCGGCGCTGCGCGCTGGGCGGCGCGCGTCTCCCAGCCAATGCTTCTTGCTCTCCTGGTCGCTCTCGCCAGGCGAAGATAGGGGCGCGAGAGGGGTAGCCGTTGTCGCGGTAGTCAAGACCTCCGTCGATCGCTCTGCCGCAGCCTGCGCTGCGCGATCGGCGACTTCGGGTGCCGGCGAGCCAGGCAGCCAACCGCCATCCCGTTCGCCCCCGAGGCCGGCGGCGTCGCTTGCCGCCAGGTCGCTGGTCAGCGCAGCCGGGCTTGGATCCTGGCCGAGTGGAGCCGTGGACGCGGTCGGCGGGAGAAGCGGTGCGGCATCGTCGGACAGTTCGTCAAAGGCATTGAAAACGGTTCGGCAGCGACCACAGCGAACCTGCCCCGAGCGCGCGCGCAGTTCGCCGGAAGTGATCCGGAAGACCGTCCGGCAGTCCGGGCAGGCCGTTTTCACCGGTTAATCCTTGCTGCCGGTCAGGCATACCCAGCCGTCCCGCGCGTCGTGCACGGCGAGATGCAGGTAGGGGGCGTAGGCGGCAATCATTTCGTCGGCCTGCTCGACAAGTATGCCGGACAGCGCCAAGCTGCCGCCCGGTCGGACGTGCGCACAGAGCGCCGGTGCGAGAACCTTCAGCGGATTCGCCAGAATGTTCGCGACAACGATGTCGAACTCTCCTGACAAGCCTTCCCGCGCGTCGTAGAAGCGTGCATTGACGGCATTGCGCTGCGCGTTGCTGGCCGACGATGTGACCGCCTGGGGGTCGAGGTCAACACCGATCACCACGCTTGCCCCGAGCTTCGCTGCCGCGATGGCGAGGATCCCTGAACCGCAGCCGTAATCGAGTACGGACACCCCGCTGCGCACGCTGCGCTCGAGCCATTCCAGGCAAAGGCGCGTCGTAGGGTGCGAGCCGGTGCCGAACGCCATGCCCGGGTCGACGACGAGCACCGTTGCCTGGGCGTCCGGCGGCGTATGCCAGGAGGGAACGATCCATAAGCGCGGTGAGACGCAAATCGGCTCGAACTGCGACTGGGTCACCTGCACCCAGTCCTGTTCAGCGACCTCTTCCTGGGTGAATTCGGGCAGTTCGGGAAGGCCGGCGCGGGCGGCGCTGGCACTGACCAGTTGCGCAACGTCTGACGACGGCGCGACGAGTGCAAGCACGCGCGAGCGCTCCCAACCCAGCTGTGTCTGTGCGCCTGGCTCGCCGAACTGCGGTCTTTCTTCAGCCGTTCCGGCGTCGGCATCTTCTATGCTGACCGACAGCGCGCCGTACTCGAGCAGCGCATCGGCCAGCGCTTCGGCGTGTTGGCAATCGGTGTCGATGCTCAGGGACAGCCAGCTCATCGCGGTTATCGCTCACCGTCGGGCAGGCAGGCAGCGGTGGCGCTGGTCGAGCTTGACCAGGGTGCTCCGCCGATGGGGCAAAGCGGACGCGCAGCCGCGTGCGGATTGCTCATGCCTTACCTGCCGAAGGCTGGCGGAGAAGAGGGCGCACGCTGATTCAGCCGCCTTTTCTGACCTCGTCCTTGGCAGCCAGCCGATGCTCCAGGTAGTGAATGCTCGTACCGCCTTCCATGAAGCGAGCATCGTGCATCAGTTCCTGGTGCAAGGCGATGTTGGTGCGAATGCCTTCGATGCTCATTTCCGAGAGCGCGGTGCGCATTCGGCGGATCGCCTGTTCGCGGCTGTCGCCGTAGGAAATCACCTTGGCGACCATCGAGTCGTAATGCGACGGGATTGTATAGCCTTGATAAATGTGCGAATCGACGCGAATCCCCGGACCGCCCGGCGGATGGTAGAAGCTGATCTTGCCCGGTGAAGGGACGAAGGTGTACGGGTCTTCAGCGTTGATTCGGCATTCGATCGCGTGCCCGCGGAAGCTCAGGTCGCGCTGACGGAAACGCAAACGCTCGCCGGCCGCAATGCGAATCTGCTCGGCGACCAGGTCGACGCCGGTGATCAACTCGGTGACCGGATGCTCGACCTGAATCCGCGTATTCATCTCGATGAAATAGAACTCGCCGTTTTCGTAAAGGAATTCGAAGGTTCCCGCGCCACGGTAGTTCAGGCGCCGGCAGGCCTCGGCACAACGCTCGCCGATGCGCACGATGTGGCGTGTGGCGATGCCCGGCGCTGGTGCTTCCTCTATGATCTTCTGATGGCGGCGCTGCATCGAGCAATCGCGCTCGCCTAGATAGACCGCCCCGCGAAAACTATCGGCGAGTACCTGTATCTCGATGTGGCGCGGGTTTTCGAGATACTTCTCCATGTACACGTTTGGATTGCCAAAGAAGTTCTGCGCTTCGGCGCGCGTCAGGTTGACCGCATTGATCAGTGCTGCTTCGGTGTGGACGACGCGCATGCCGCGTCCGCCGCCGCCGCCCGCCGCCTTGATGATGACCGGATAGCCGACCACTTTGGCGATGCGCAGGATCTCCTTCGGATCTTCGGGCAAGGATCCTTCTGAGCCGGGAACACAGGGGACTCCGGTGACTCGCATCGCTTCCTTGGCGGAAACCTTGTCGCCCATCAGGCGGATCGTCTCTGGACGCGGGCCAATGAAGACAAATCCGGATGACTCGACGCGCTCGGCAAAATCCGCGTTTTCCGAGAGAAAACCGTAGCCCGGATGAATCGCCTGCGCGTCGGTGACCTCGGCCGCCGAGATGATTGCCGGCACGTTGAGATAGCTCTGCGCTGAAGGGGCGGGACCGATGCACACCGACTCGTCGGCCAGGCGGACATACTTGGCTTCGCGATCCGCCTCGGAATGAACGACGACGGTTTTGATCCCGAGTTCGCGGCAGGCGCGCTGGATGCGCAGCGCAATCTCGCCGCGATTGGCAATGAGGACTTTCCCGAACATGGCAGAGGCTTCCTTTTCAGCCGATGACGAAAAGCGGCTCGCCGTATTCGACGGGCTGGCCGTTCTCGACCAGGATGGCCTTGACCGTACCGGCCGTTTCAGCTTCGATCTCGTTGAGCAGCTTCATCGCTTCGATGATGCACAGCGTCGCGCCCGCCTTGACGACGCTGCCGACTTCGACGAATGGCTCGGCGCCGGGGCTGGATGCACGGTAGAAGGTGCCGACCATTGGCGCTTTGACGATGTCACCTTCCGGCAGTTCGGGTTCGGCTGGCGCACTGACGTTCGCTACCGCGGCGGCGGTCGGCGCAGCCGGATGCGCCGGGGCAAGCGGCGGATAGGCGTAGGCCTGGGCGGGCGCGGCGCCGTGTTTGACGATGCGCACCTTTTCCTCAGCGTCGTTGATTTCAAGTTCGGTGATGCTGGACTCCTCGACCAGGTCGATCAGTTTCTTCAGTTTCCGCAGGTCCATCGATATACTCCGGGAAATTACGCTTGCAGGGTTGAACGCTCGCCATCAGGGCCGATGCTGGTCTGGCGATGAGCGGTGGCTTACTCGGTGGCGATCCTGCGCAACAGGTATTCGAGCGCCAACAGGTATCCTTCGCTGCCGAGGCCGCAGATGACACCGATTGCGAGGTCGGAAAAATGGGAGTGATGGCGGAACGGCTCGCGCGCGTGGATGTTCGACAGGTGAACCTCGACGAAGGCAATGCCGCTACCGGCGACGGCGTCACGCAAGGCAATGCTGGTATGCGTATAGGCGGCCGGATTGATGATCATGTAGCGAATGTTCTGCTCGCGCGCCGCGTGTACCCGTTCGATCAGCGCGCCTTCGTGGTTGCTCTGGAAAGTTTCGAGAACGACACCTGCGCGTTCGGCGCGCTGCGCCAGCGCGCGGTTGATTTCGGCGAGCGTCGTCGAGCCGTAATACCTGGGTTCGCGGGTCCCCAGGAGATTCAGGTTGGGTCCGTGCAGAACCAGCAGCCGGGTTTGTTCCGGTGCTGTCGTGGGGTCTGGCGAAGCGTCCTTTTGTTTCCTCATGCCCGCAAGTTTGCCGCAAATCGCCGCATTTTGTCCAGTCTCGGGTCGGCTAGGCGGAGCCTGGGCGGGCTTCTTGCCGATCCCGCGCACGCCCCGCGGGAAAGAAAAAGGCCACCGCGTCGGCGATGGCCAGTGGGTTTGCGCTGGACAGCAACTCGTTCAGCCGATCTTGAACATCAGCGAAGGAGCGGCCGAGTTCAAGGCGACGCTGATCGGCAGTTGGTGTGTCGTCGGACCCCAGAACTGGCGCGGCCCAGGCGACGCGAAGCAGTCGCCGGCCGCCCATTCGTCGCGCCGCGAGACGAAGAACTGCATGGCCGGCGAATCCATCCTGACCAGTGCTTTCTCGATGACGAACTCGTTCTGGCCGTGCCGGCGCTCGATGTTCAGTAGTCCGGCAAGCGGGATTGCCTGCGGCGTTCCGCCGCTGGTCAGGCCAGTGATCGTTGCCATGTAACCGGTACGTCCATCGAGGATCAGCGAGCCGGCGGTCAACCCGAGGTTGAAGGTGTAGGCCGCGTCAAATAGCGTCGGGGCGCCACAACGTCCCTCGTAGCCGAGGAAATGGCTATGTGCCGCGAACGGCACGTTCGGGTCGATTTCCTTGACCCGCGCCCTGGCCATGTCGATCAGCAGTTGTTCGGTTGGAATCAGCGAAACCTGCAGGTTGCCGTGCGAGTCGCGTTCGGCGAGCAGCATGCGCACGATGTACGACGGCAGCGAGGCAAGCAGCCCGGCATTCGCTGGGCTGAGCTTGCTGCCGATGAATCCCGGCTTCGCGTCGTCGCTCAGCGTGGCGAACTCGCCGGCGTGGTGCGCCAGGACATCGTTGAGTTCGGCGATCATCCGGTTCATTTCCGGAATGAACTCGATCAGGCCTTCGGGTGCGAGCAGCACACCGTAGTTCATTCCCTTGTGCGAGCGCTCGACGATGACTTGCGCAATGCGCTCGATAATGCTGGCGAGCGACATCTGGCGGGCGGCGATTTCCTCCGAAATGAGCGCGATCGCCGGTTTCGTCTGCAGAGCGACTTCGAGCGCGACATGCGAGGCGGAGCGGCCCATCAGTTTGACGAAGTGCCAGTACTTGAGCGACGAACTGGTATCTTGCAGGATATTGCCGACCATTTCGCTGTAGATGCGCGTCGCCGTGTCGAAGCCGAACGAGATCGAGAGCAGTTCGCTGATCTGCAGATCGCCGTCGATCGTCTTCGGGACTCCGATCACCTGGACGCCCGACCCATCGGCCTTGACGCCAGTGAACAGGGATTCGGCGAGCACCGCAGCGTTGGTATTCGAGTCGTCTCCGCCGACGACGACGATTGCGTCAAGCTGGTACTTGATGCAGGTTTCCCGTACCTGGGCGAACTGCTCGGCGCTCTTGATTTTCGTCCGGTCTGAACCCAGGAAGTCGAAGCCTCCGGTGTTGATGATGAAATCGACGTGTGCATCGCTGATTTCGAACAAGTTTCCCTTGAGTAGACCTTTCGGGCCGGCGCGCACGCCGAACAGCGTGTTGCCGGTGCCGAGGACTCGCTTGAGGCCGCAGACGACATTGTGCCCGCCGGCTGCCGGGCCGCCCGAGAAGAGAACGGCAACGCGCTTGCCGTGGACTGCTGCGCTGCGCGCGCCGCTCGAGGCGAGAACGACATTGCCCGAGGCAGCGACGGTGCGCGGAAACTGCTCGCGCACGCCTTCGCTATCCTTGGTGCTCAGGATGCGGCTGGTATTGGTGAAACCGACCGGCTGCGGGTTGCTCGACGAGCCGAAGGCAGCACAGACCGGCAGGGGGAGCTGGCGCACGGCGGATTCGAATACCGACTTGTGCGCTTCTGTCTGGATGAGCTGTTCGACGAGTGTGCTCATGGTGTGATCCTCGCTAGGGTGTTCATATCTTGACTGGACTTGCTGTGCAGGGTGGATCGGCAGGGCGCTGCGGAAAGCAGATCGGCAACGCCCCACCGGGTTCGTGGTGAGCGATCAGGCAAGTGTCCCGACGTTGTTCAGATCGGCAAATGCCTGCTTGAGGCGGGCGCGGAAAGCATCCTCACCCTTGCGCAGCCAGGCGCGCGGGTCGTAGTACTTCTTGTTCGGTTTGTCGTCGCCTTCCGGGTTGCCGATCTGGCCCTGCATGTAGCCCTCATTCTTCTTGTAGAAACCCATGACCCCGTCCCAGAAGGCCCACTGCAGGTCAGTGTCGATGTTCATCTTGACGACGCCGTAGGAGATGGCTTCGCGAATCTCTTCCAGCGTCGAGCCTGATCCGCCGTGGAAGACGAAGTTGATCGGGCGGTCCTTTGTCGCGAACTTCTTCTGCACGTAGTCCTGCGAGTTCTTCAGGATGATCGGCTGCAGCTTGACATTGCCAGGCTTATACACGCCATGCACATTACCGAAAGCGGCGGCAATGGTGAAGCGGTCGCTGACTTGCGAGAGTTGCTCGTAGGCGAGCGCCACGTCTTCCGGCTGCGTGTAGAGCCGGGAGCTGTCCACGCCGGTGTTGTCCACCCCATCCTCCTCGCCGCCGGTGACGCCGAGTTCGATTTCCAGGGTCATTCCCATCCTGCTCATGCGCTCCAGATAGCGCTTGCAGATCTCGATGTTCTCCTCGATCGGTTCTTCCGAGAGGTCGAGCATGTGCGAGCTGTAGAGTGGCTTTCCGTGCACCTTGAAATACTGCTCGCCAGCGTCGAGCAGCCCGTCAATCCAGGGCAGCAACTTCTTCGCCGCGTGGTCGGTATGCATGACGACCGTTGCCCCGTAGAGTTCGGCGAGCTGATGAATGTGGTGGGCGCCGGAGACTGCACCAGCGATGCAGGAGCGCTGGCCCGTGTTGTCGAGGCCTTTTCCGGCAAAGAACTGCGCGCCGCCGTTGGAAAACTGGATGATCGCCGGCGCATTGAGCTGGCTGGCCGTCTCCATGACGGCGTTTACCGTGCTCGTGTTGATCACGTTGACGGCAGGTAGGGCGAATTGCTTTGCCTTGGCCAGGTCGAAGATGACCTGCAGGTCGTCGCCAGTGGCGACACCGGGTTTGATGTTTGTAGCGTTCATGGTTTGCGTTTCCGGGGGGGTGGTTGATCGAGGAAGGCAGGGGCGTAAGACGAGTCAGGCGAGCCAACGGAGGCGACAACAGCGGGGGCCGTACGAACACGTGTGGGAAAAAGATGCTGGTGCAGCCCGCTTCAGCCGAAGTATCTCTGGCGTGTCGCGGCGCGTCAAGCGCCGTCTGGCGATGGCTGCACGTGCGCGGTTGCAGCGCTCACCAGCCTGCTCTCCAGTTCCTCATGCGGGGGTGGCAGCGCCTATAATTGACGTCTGTCCTTTCCCTACACTCTCCATGGAGGAAACATGGCTTCGGTCAACAAGGTGATACTGGTCGGCAATCTTGGCGCTGACCCGGAAACGCGTTACTCGGCAAACGGCGACGCCGTGTGCAACATTCGCATGGCGACGACCGATCGTTTTCGTGACAAGGCAAGCGGCGAACTGAAGGAGAGTACCGAGTGGCACCGGGTCGTATTTTTCGGCAAGCTCGCCGAAACGGCCGGGCAATACCTGAAGAAGGGTAGGCAGGTCTATGTCGAAGGACGCATTCGCACCAACAAGTGGCAGGACAAGGATGGCAACGAGCGTTACACGACCGAAATCATCGCCAACGAGATGAAGATGCTCGGCAGCCGGGAGGGTATGGGCACGCCGTCGCCGGCTGACGGTGAGTACGGCGGCGCCATGCCATCGACCGGCGCGCCGGCACGCTCGGCGCCAGCCAGGAAGACGCCCAGCTTCGACGACATGGACGACGACATCCCGTTCTGAGGCGGGTCGGGCTACTGGTGCGGGCTGCGGTCCAGGGTTCGGGCAGCAGCTCGTGGCGCTGAACGGCGCGGCGGCCGCGTACTTGCCCTCGCGCGCGCCGCATGGGAAACTGAACTCACGACTAACCGCTAGGAGAAATCCATGAACGCTCAGGACATCACGCGTTGGCAGGAAATGGCGCTGCAGTATGGCTCGGAACTGGGGGTAAAGGTTCTCGCCGCAATCGCCTTCTGGGTCATTGGTCGCTGGCTGATCGGCCAGGTGGGAACGCTGGTGCAAAGCGCACTCGAGCGCCAGAAGGTCGACGCGACGGTCATGCGTTACCTCGGCACGGTAATCAACGTGACGCTGAACATTCTGCTGGTGGTCGGCATTCTCGGCTACTTCGGGATCCAGACGACGACCTTTGCTGCGTTGTTCGCCGCCGCCGGCGTCGCCATCGGACTCGCCTGGTCAGGGCTGCTGGCCAACTTCGCGGCTGGTGTCTTCCTGATCATCCTGCGTCCGATCAAGGTAGGTGATTTCGTCACGGTCGCCGGTATCACCGGTACGGTCAAGGAAGTCGGGCTCTTCGCCTCGGCGATCAACACGCCGGACAACGTCCTGACGCTGGTCGGCAACAACAAGATATTTTCGGACACGATCCAGAATTTCTCGCTCAACGCGTATCGTCGGGTTGACCTGAAGGCGCAGTTGTCGGGCGCCGCCGACCATGCAGCCGCCATGGCGCTGCTCAGGGAAAGGATCGCCGCCATTCCGAACGTGTTGGCCAGTCCGCCGGTGGATGTGGAGATTCTCGAGTTCAATCTGGTCGGTCCGGTGCTCGCGGTGCGCCCTTACTGCCATAACGATCACTATTGGCAGGTGTATTTCGACACCAACCGGACGATTCGCGAGTCGCTGACGGGTGCCGAATTCCCGGCACCGATGCCGGCCCAGGTGGTCTTCGTCAACCAGCCAGCCAGTGGCGCTTGACACGGTTTGACGCGGAGGCAACGCCGGCTGTCCGGTCCGGCGCGCGCAGCGACCTTGGGCGGCTTGCCGCTCGGTGCATGTGCGCGCTCCGGCCGGCCTCTGGTGTGCCGTTTGCCTTGCAGAGAATGCTGCGACCCTCGCCTCTGTCCAGGTCGTAAAGCGCCATGGCTGCCCGGTTTCTGAGCGGGAATCTGCTCACACTGCTGAACAGTGGTACCGAGTACTTTCCGGCACTGATCAAGGCGATCGACGGCGCGCGGCATGAAGTGCATCTGGAAAGCTACATTTTCGAAGACGATGCGACCGGGCGTGCGGTCGCCGACACGTTGTCCAGGGCCGCGCAGCGTGGCGTCACCGTGCGTGTCCTGGTCGACGGCTTCGGGGCGCGCGACTTTGCCGACCGCTTGCTGCCGGAGCTAGTTGCGGCTGGCGTGCAGGCGATGGTCTATCGGCCTGACATCGCGCGCTTTCAGTTGCGTCGGCATCGCCTTCGTCGTCTGCATCGCAAGCTGGTCGCGGTGGACGGCGAGATCGCTTTCGTCGGTGGCATCAATGTCATTGACGATCTGAACACACCACATCAGGTTCCGCCACGCTACGATTATGCGGTGCGCATCGAAGGGCCCCTGTTGACGCCGATTCAGCAGGCGCTGCACCGCTTGTGGGAAATCGTCCTGTGGGCCAAGCTGAACCGCCGCTATCGCCTGCTGCCGTCTGTCCAGAAAGCGCCTGAGGCGCGTGGCGAGCAGACGGCTGCCTTCCTCGTGCGCGACAACATACGTCACCGGCGCGACATCGAAGAAGCGTATCTGGCGGCCATCGCTGCGGCAAGCCAGGACATCATTCTCGCCAACGCGTATTTTCTTCCCGGGCGGCGTTTTCGCCGCGCTTTGCAGGACGCCGTCAAGCGTGGTGTGCAGGTCGTCATTCTGCTCCAGGGTCGCATCGAGTACCGCCTGCTGCACTACGCGACACAAGCGCTCTACGGCAAGCTGCTCGGTGCCGGGATTCGCATCTTCGAGTATCGGCGCAGTTTCCTGCACGCCAAGGTGGCGGTGATCGACCACCACTGGGCAACGGTCGGCTCGTCGAACATCGATCCTTTCAGCCTGCTCCTGGCGCGCGAGGCGAATGTGGTCGTCAAGGACCGAAAGTTTGCCGACGAATTGCGGCGCAGCCTGCGGCAAGCGATGCAGAACGGTGCCCGCGAATTGCCGTTCGACAGCTGGAAACGCCTGCCCTGGCATTCCCGGCTACTGCGCTGGGCGAGCTACAACCTCGTTCGCATTCTGGTTGGTATTGCCGGTTACGGGGGCAAGCGATAGGCTGCGGGGAAGGGCGCGCACAGCCGGGACATGAGCGATCGACCAGGCGCTTGTTGCCCAGTGCCAGAAGTCGCGAATGGGCGCATGGCGGATTTCTTCGGGCACGGCGTGCCCGAGAAAGCTCAAAGCGGCCGCCAGCAGCGGGCTACCCTGCGCCGCGTCGATGGCCGCGGCGCGTGTTTGTTTAGACAGTTTTTCGCCGGCAGCGTCGGTGACGACGGGCAGATGCGCGTAGCTGGGTGTGGCCAGCGCAAGTCTCTCGTGCAGCCAGATCTGCCGCGGCGTCGAGTCGAGCAGATCGGCGCCACGGACGACCGCGGTGACTCCCTGTTCAGCGTCGTCTACGACCACGGCCAACTGATAAGCAAACTGCGCGTCGGCGCGCAGGACGACGAAGTCGCCAACTGCCTGCGCCAGATTCTGTCGAAAGCGGCCTTGCACCCGATCGTCGAAGGCGATCTCACAGTCTGCGACACGCAAGCGCCAGGCGGCCGGGTGGTGCCGCCGAGCGCCGCCAGTGCGGCAGGTTCCGGGATAGATGCGCCCCCCATCGTGCGCCGACGCCAGCGCGCGCGCCGCGATGTCGCGCCGCGAACACGAGCAGGGATAAACTTCGCCGGCCAACCGCAGACGCTCGAGCGCAGCCTGGTAAAGGTCCACCCGCTGGCTCTGCACGGCGACCGCCCCGGTCCACTCGAAGCCCAGGCGGTCGAGCGCGTGCAGGATGGCGTCGCTAGCGCCACGTACCGTACGCGCTTGATCAAGGTCCTCGATGCGCAGCAACCACTCGCCGCGATTGGCGCGCGCGTCGAGGTAGCTGGCGAGTGCCGCGACCAGCGAGCCGAAGTGTAGCGCACCGGTTGGCGACGGTGCGAAGCGGCCCCGATAGTCTCGGCGACCGCTACTGTCCTGGCGCATGCTGGGGTCCACGGACTGTTGCCTTCCTATTTCCGCCCTTGCCGAGTAGAATAAGTCGGTGATCACTCGGATTTCAGCCATGCCCGATCGTACTTTCACAGCCAATCACGAGGCCGCCGTTCTCGCCGAGGCGCTGCCTTACATCAAGCGCTTTCACGGCAAGACCATCGTCGTCAAGTACGGCGGCAACGCAATGATAGACGAGAACCTGAAACAGTGTTTCGCACGCGATGTCGTGCTTCTGAAGCTGGTCGGGATGAACGTCGTGGTTGTTCATGGCGGCGGCCCGCAGATCGAGAGTCTGCTCAGCCGGGTTGGCAAGAAGGGTGAGTTCGTGCAGGGGATGCGCGTCACCGACGCCGAAACAATGGAAATCGTCGAAATGGTCCTCGGCGGCCAGGTCAACAAGGATGTGGTCAATCTGATCAACCAGGCGGGGGGCAAGGCGGTTGGCCTGACCGGCAAGGACGGCAGTTTCATTCGAGCGAAGAAGCTGTTGCTGGCCGACCGAGATACTGGCGAAGACTTGATTGATGTCGGCTTGGTGGGGGACATCACGCAGATCGATCCGTCACTGATCGGCCACCTGGAGTCCGGCGGCTTCATCCCGGTGGTGGCACCGATAGGTGTCGGCAAAGGCGGCGAGACCTACAACATCAATGCCGACGTTGTGGCGGGCAAGATCGCCGAAATCCTCAAGGCTGAAAAGCTGGTCTTGCTGACCAACACTCCCGGCGTCCTCGATCAGACGGGCCGCTTGATTACCGGCATGACGCCGAAGCAAATTGTCGACATGGTGGCGGACGGTTCGCTTTCCGGCGGCATGCTGCCAAAGATCGCTTCGGCGCTCGAGGCGGCGCGCAACGGTGTAAGAAGCGTGCACATCATCGATGGGCGCGTCGAACACGCGCTGTTGCTCGAAATTCTTACCGATCATGGGGTTGGCACGATGATCAAGTCGCACTGAGCGGTGCCGATGCCGGCAAAAACTAGCGCACCTGTATGGCTTTTTGATCTGGACAACACGCTGCACGACGCGCGACCAAATATCTTTCCGCACATCAATCGTTCGATGGTCGCTTACATTCGCGACCATCTCGGCCTCGACGAAGACGAAGCGACGCGCCTGCGCGAGGGTTACTGGCAGCGCTATGGCGCCACCTTGCTCGGATTGGTGCGTCACCATGCGACCAATCCACACCATTTCCTGGAACATACGCATCAGTTTGACGATCTTGCGCGCATGCTGGTTTTCGAACCCGCGCTCAAGACCATCCTGCGGCGCCTCGTTGGGCGCAAGCTGATCTTCTCGAACGCGCCGCTGGACTATACATACACCATTCTCGATAAAATGGGTATAAGAAACTGTTTTGCCGCCGTTTACTCGATCGAACGACTTCGTTTCCAGCCCAAGCCGACGCTTGCGGCGTTTCGCTGCCTGCTGTCTGCCGAAAGCCTGCACCCTGCCCAGTGCATCATGGTCGAGGACTCGCTGGCGAATCTGCGCACGGCGAAGCGGCTTGGTATGAAGACTGTCTGGGTTAGCTCGAACACCCGGCAGCCGGCGTGGGTTGACTGTAGGCTGGCTTCGATAATCGATCTGTACCGCCATCGGGCGCCGCGCTAGGCGACAATCGCTGATTGCACGTCGCGTGGCGGAACGGATTTTCGAGGTCTGTTCGCGAAATAGGCCACACGCGCCATGGGTGGCCGATACTCTCATTACCGGTAGTCAGGTAGACTCCGGGCAAAAGAACTTTCGTCAGGCACCATGAAAGATTCAGGCATCCCCGAGCAGGAACTCGCCGCATGCAGGGCAATTCTCGATTGCTCCGGCATTGCGGTGGTGTTCACGCGCAGGCGCCGGATCTACTACTGCAACACGCGCGCCGAGGAGCTTTTCGGCTGGTCGCCGGGGGCGCTCCTCGGCCAGCCTGAACTCGTCCTCTTCCCCAGCCTCGCGATCTGGCGTGCGGTGCGCAGGCGCACACGTTCCCGCCTGCTGGGTGGGCAGACGGTTGCCATGGAAAGTCAGTTGGCGCGGCGCGACCGCACTACGCTCGATGCCCATCTGATCGTACAGAAGCTTGATCCACACGAGCCCGGGACGAGTCTCGTATGGATCATCCGCGACATATCCGAGGAAGCGCTCGCGCGGACAACGAGCGCTCGCCTTCTGCGCGAGCAGCAGCTCATTTTTCAGAATGCCGAGACCGGTATCGTCGTTCTGCGGGATCGTGTCATTCAGCGCTGCAACCGGCGTTTTGCCGAACTTCTGGGCTATGCACCGGAGGAGTTGATCGGCCAATCGACGCGCGTCTACTACCCGAGTGACACGGCCTGGCGGGAGACTGGAAACAGGGCTTACAGGGAGATCTCGGAAACCGGCATTTTCCGGGGTGATGTGGTTTTTCATCGACGTGACGGGCAGGCTTTCTGTTGTCACATCATTGGCAGCATGATCAAACCTGGCCATCCGGACGAGGGCTATGTCTGGCTTTACGAGGATGTAACCGAAAAGCGACGCGCGGCCAGGGAACTGCGCGCGCTCCTGCGCGAACAGACGCTGATTTTCGAGCGGGCGCCAATCGGCATTGCTTTTCTCCGCGACCGTGTGATCAGGCGCTGCAACCCGAGCTTTGAGCGCATGTTCGGTTATCAGCCAGGGGAACTGATCGGCCGTTCGACGCGGGTGATCTTTCCGGACGAGGCGGCCTGGTTGACTGCTGGCGAGTCGGCCTATCGTGTGATCGACGAAACCGGCAAGTTCGTCGGGGAAGTCGCCTACTGCAAGGCTGATGGAACCCCGCTTTGGTGTCAGGTCACCGGCAGCCTGTTCGATCCTGCTCGGCGCGAGGAAGGGCACGTCTATCTGTTTGAGGACATTACTGCCCGTCGTGCCGCCGAGGAGGCGTTGGTGGCAAGCTTGTGGGAACAGCAGTTCATCTTCGACAACGCAATGATCGGTATCTCGTATCAGCGCGAGCGAACCATCCTGCGCTGTAATCGTCGGCTGGAAGAGATTTTCGGTTATCCGGCAGGCGGTTTGAGTGGCCGGTCTACGCGTGTGCTGTTCCCGAGTGGCGAGGCCTGGGACGATGCCGCCCGCCAGATCGTCGAACGCTGCACCGAAGGACAAGGGACCGTCGACGGCGAACTGATGCATTGCCGGCTCGACGGCACGCTGATCTGGGTTCATCTGATCGGACGGGCGATTGGCCAGAAGGAGGGCGGCGATGTCTGGATCTGGACCTACCAGGACGTGACGGCGCACCGGGCCGCCCAGCAGGCACTCCGCGACAGCCACCTCGAACTCGAGCGGCGGGTTGCCGAACGCACGCTGGAACTCGAGCAGCAACTGCATTTCATGCGTCAGTTGATCGAAGCCATTCCTGGACCGGTCTTCTACAAGGATAGACAGGGCCGCTATCTTGGCTGCAATCAGGCTTTCCTCAAGCTGATTGGGCGTTCGCGGGAGGAAGTGATTGGCGCCAGTGTTTATGATCTGGCGCCCCAAGAACTGGCCGATGGCTACCGATTGTCCGACAAGCAGTTGCTGAAAGCAGCAGGTTCGCAGGTCTACGAATCGCGCGTGGTCGACGCCGAGGGTAATTTCCGGGACGTCGTTTTCCACAAGGCGGCCTACGGCGGACCCGGTGAGTCAGGTGGCGGAGTGGTCGGCGTAATGCTCGACATTACTGAGCGCAAGCGCATGGAAGATCGCCTGCGCCAGGCGGCGACGGTCTTCGACAGCAGTGCTGAAGGAATCACGATTACGTCCCCCGATGCGGCGATCATCGCGGTCAACCGTGCTTTCACCGAGATCACCGGTTATCGGGAAGACGAGGTCATCGGGCAGAACCCGCGTTTCCTCCAATCCGGCCTGCACGGACAGAGCTTCTACCGCGAGATGTGGGAGACGCTGGCGCTGCACGGACGCTGGCAGGGCGAGGTCTGGAACCGGCGAAAGGACGGACAGGCTTTCCTTGAATCCCTGACCATCAGCGCTGTGAAAGACAACGCCGGTAGACTGACGCACTATGTGGGTGTCTTTTCCGACATCACGGAGTTGCGCAAAGCGCACGACCGCCTTGACCACCAGGCGCACCACGATCCGCTGACCGGACTGCCCAACCGGCTGCTGCTTGGCGACCGTCTGCACAAGGCACTGCAGCGGGCGCATCGCGATGAGTCTGGCCTGGCGGTTTTCTTTATTGATCTTGATCGCTTCAAGAACATCAACGATACCCTGGGTCACCAGGTGGGCGATCGCGTCCTCTGCGAAGTGGCTTGGCGCCTGAGTCGATTGATGCGCGAATCGGATACGGTCGGACGCCTGGGCGGCGACGAATTCCTGATCATAATCGAGGACATAAGCGACCCATCGGCGGCTTCGCACATCGCTGAGAACATTCTTGGCGTGCTGCAGAATTCTCCGGTGATCGTCAACCAGGAGTTCTTCGTTGGTGCCAGCATCGGGATCAGCGTCTTCCCGCAGGACGGCATCGACGCGGAAACCCTGATGAAGAACGCCGACGTTGCCATGTATCGGGCCAAGGAACGCGGTCGCAACACTTACGAGTTCTTTACCGGGAGTCTCACGCAGTCTTCGTTGGCCCGCCTGCGCCTGGAGACCGACTTGCGCCGAGCGCTTGAGCGCGGCGAGTTGCGGGTATACCTGCAGCCGCAGTTTTCTCTGATCACCGGCCGGGTGCTGGGCGCCGAAGCCCTTGTGCGCTGGCTGCACCCCGCGCAGGGCATGCTCCTGCCGGCCGACTTCATTCGCTTGGCTGAGGAGTCCGGACTGATCGTCCAGATCGGCGAGTGGGTGCAGCAAGTCGCCATGGCACAGTGGGCGGCGTGGAGTGCCGGTGGCTTGGCTCCCGGCGTTCTTTCGATCAATGTCTCGGGCCTCGAGTTTGCGCGTGGTCGTATCCAGGAGACCGCGCGCAAGGCGCTTGAGGCCTCAGGCCTGTCGGCGCAGTTTCTCGAACTGGAGATTACCGAAGGCGCGATCATGAGCCATGCCGAGAACAGTCTTCAGGTTCTCAGCAATCTGCGGGCGATGGGGTTACGCGTGGTGATCGACGATTTCGGGACCGGGTACTCGTCGCTGGCACACTTGAAACGGCTGCCGTTGGATAAGCTCAAGGTTGATCGGAGCTTCGTGCTTGGTCTGCCGCATGGTGCCGAGGACTGTGCGATCACCCGTGCGGTGATCGGTTTGGCCCACAGCCTGCAGTTGACCGTGATCGCCGAAGGTGTCGAGCGCGACGAGCAACGCGAATTCCTGGCGCGCGAAGGCTGTGACGAGATTCAGGGCTACCTGACCGGGCGGCCGATGCCTTTCGACGACTACGAACGTTCGTTTCTCCAGCACTGACCGCGCGGCTCAGCGGTATGCCTGGGCAGACCTGGTGTGCGGTTGCTCGGCTGTCCGCCTCGCGCCCTCGCTCATCGCCCACCAGATTGACGCGCCGGCTTCCTGGCGGGCTGGTAGCGGACGGCTAGGCCCGCTCGCGACGAACGTTTCTCGAGCGCTCAACCGTCGGCCTTGAGCCAGGCTGCTGCGCTCAGCGCGAAATAGCTGAGAACTCCGTCGGCACCGGCCCGCTTGCAGGCCAGCAGGCTCTCCATGACGCACGCCCGCTCGTCGAGCCAGCCGTTCTGTGCCGCCGCCTTGAGCATGGCGTACTCGCCGCTGACCTGGTAGACGTAGGTCGGTACGGCGAACTCGTCCTTGACGCGGCGAACGATGTCGAGATAGGGCAGGCCTGGTTTGACCATCACCATGTCGGCGCCTTCAGCCAGGTCGAGCGCGACCTCGCGCAATGCCTCGTCGCTATTCGCCGGGTCCATCTGATAGGTTTTTTTGTTGCCCTTGCCGAGGTTGCCGGCTGAGCCGACTGCATCGCGGAAGGGGCCATAGAAGCTGGACGCGTACTTTGCCGAATAGGCGAGGATGCGCGTGTGAATCAGCCCGGCGGCGTCGAGTTCGCGCCGAATCCGTCCAACGCGGCCGTCCATCATGTCAGACGGGGCGACGATGTCGGCGCCGGCTTGCGCGTGGATCAGCGCCTGCCGCGCCAGGACAGCGAGCGTCTCGTCATTCAGGACATAGTGCTGTGGGTCGTCGGCAGCAATCAGACCGTCCTGTCCGTGACTGGTATAAGGATCGAGGGCAACGTCGGTGATCACCCCGAGTTCCGGGAACTCCCGCTTCAAGGCCATGACCACGCGCGGGACCAGACCATCCGGGTTGTACGCTTCCTCGGCGTCCGGCGTCTTGTTAGCGGCGTCGACGACCGGAAACAGCGCTAAGGCTGGGATGCCCAGCGCCAGAGCACGTTCGGCCGTCCGGAGCAGGCGATCCAGGCTCTGTCTCTCCAGACCCGGCAGCGAAGGTATCGGTTCAACCCGATCGTTGCCCTCCAGGACGAAAACCGGGTAGATCAGGTCGTCAGCCGAGAGTCGCGTTTGCCGCACCAGGCGGCGGGAGAAATCGTCGTGACGCATGCGGCGCATGCGGGTAACCGGAAATGCGGTGTTGTGATCCATAAGCTTCGCCAGTTCAGAATAGACAAATTTAATGGGCCGGCCCGCTGTTAGACGGGAACTCGCCGCTTTGCTGCTTGCTCCAAGTTTTCAGATGGCCACGCCATCTCCCGCTTCACCTCCCTGAGCGGGTGCCTTATCCCCTGTAAGGCATCGACGCCCCCGGCCCCCCCTTGCCGGGGGCGTTTCTTTTGTGCGCTTCAACGCTTGTTGGTGGAAACCGCTTGGCGGGCGGTCCAGCCGACTGCCGCGCGCCGTTTCGCCGGTGTTCGCCGGCCGCTCCGGACACCCGGCGGCGGCAACGAAGACTCGTCGAATGGCAGATCCAGCCAGCCCGCGAGCACAGCCTCGGCTTCGCGTACGCCGAACTTCTTCAGCCCGGAAAAGACTTGTGCCGAACAATGCTCAGCGAGCTCGGTAAGCGCCGCCTGCACGTGCCGGCAGACCTGGGTTTGCTCCTGACGGCTCAACTTGTCGGCCTTTGACAGGAGGACGTGGATCGGCTTTCCGGTTGCGGCGAACCAGCGAATCATCTGCTGATCCAGCTCGGTCAGCGGGTGACGGCTGTCCATGATCAAGAGCAGGCCGCGCAACGCCGGCCGCTGCTGAAGATAAGGGCCGAGCAAGCCCTCCCATTGCGCACGGATGTCCTGCGGTGCTTTTGCATAACCGTAACCGGGCAGGTCGACAAAGTACTTTCCCTCGTCGATTCGGAAGTAGTTCAGATGCTGTGTTCGACCCGGCGTCTTGGAGACGAAGGCCAGCCGGGTGTGATTGGCCAGAGCGTTGATCGCGGTCGACTTGCCCGCGTTCGAGCGGCCGGCGAAAGCGACTTCGCACAGTGCGTCGGTCGGCAGCTCGCGCAGGTCGGCAACCGTCGTGTGGAAAATCGCGTGTTGGAAGAGTGGCATAAGTCAGGCATGCGACGGTGGGTGAGAGAACGGATGCGTGCCCGCGCTCGAAACTGCGATAGAATATCAGCTTTCGGCGCTCGGCTTCACCGGCTTCAGATCAGTCAAGGTTGTGTCAATGTTGTCTATGGGAGTTTCGACATGATTCGTACAACGGCGCTTGCGGTTCTCCTGGCCGCCAGTATCCCGGCCTTCGCAACAGAACAGGCTAAAGCAAAGGTTGACCTGGCGAAAGCCAAGGAGATCGCCGAGACCGTCTGCGTCGGCTGTCACGGCGCTGATGGTAACAGCCCGGCCGCTGCCAATCCGATCATTGCCGGCCAGGTGCGGGAGTACCTGTATAAGCAGCTCGGCAACTTCAAGGCGGCGGACGGCAAGCCGGCGTTACGCACCAACCCGATCATGGCCGGTATGGTCGCCGCGCTGTCGGACGAAGACATGCACAGTCTGGCGGCGTATTTTTCCCAGCAAGCGATCAAGCCTTCGCTTGCCCGCGACGAGAAACTGCTGGCCGAAGGCAAGGCTTTGTGGCGCAAGGGGGATTTCGAAAAAGGCATTCCCGCGTGTGCAGGCTGCCACGGACCCGCGGGGGCTGGACTGCCAGCGCAGTATCCACGCCTGGCCGGGCAGTACGCCGAATACACGGCAACGCAGTTGAAGACATTCCGTACCCACGAGCGAGCCAACGATCCAGAGAAGATGATGCGCGTGATTGCCGGCAAGCTTTCCGACGCTCAGATCAGCGCCGTAGCCGAGTACGCCGCCGGGCTGCGCTGAGCGCTCATCACCGAATCGTCCCGAGCCGGGCGAGATCGAGAAAGGATGGATGCGTTATGAAGACAATCAGGCAGTTGCTCGCCAGCAAGAGCGGGCCCTTGGTAGCCGTCAAACCCGATGACGCAGTTTTTCACGCCCTGCAGGTCATGGCTGATCACAACGTCGGCTCGGTCCTTGTCCTCGACGACGGCAAGCTGGTTGGCATCTTCACCGAGCGCGACTATGCGCGCAAGGTGATCCTGCACGGAAAGGCTTCGAAGGATATCCCGGTGCGTGCGATCATGAGTGACAGAGTCCTCTATGTCACTCCCGAACGGACCGTCGACGAATGCATGGCGATCATGACCGAGATGCACTTTCGCCATCTGCCGGTAATTGCTGATGACCAGGTGGTCGGCATTGTCTCGATCGGCGATGTGGTCAAGGAGACGATTTCCCACCAGCAGTTCGTCATCGAGCAGATGGAGAAGTACATCACCGGCTAGTTGGCTAGGGTAGTTCGTCGAGCCCGAACTGGTTCAGATGGGCGGTCACGCCCCACGCTTCAAGACGCCATGCTTCGCCGTCGCCGGTCACCCAGTTGATTCCGGCGTTGGGAATCAGGAAGTCGCGCGGGTTCGACAGCGCGTTTCCGCGCGCCAAGCGATTGACGATGTCGAGAACGCCACCGTGCGTTACCACGACGATGGTCTGTCCGCCGTGCTCGACGGCAAGGCGTGCGAGAGCAGTGCCGACGCGTTCGTGTAACTGCTGCAGGCTTTCACCGCCAAACGGAATGACGAACGCTGGATCGCGCGTCTCGAACAACCGGTATTCGGCCGGGTAGCGGGCGCGTGACTCGTCATAGGTGAGGCCTTCGAAGAAGCCATAGCGCCGCTCACGAAATTCGGCAAGAAAGTGCGGCTGCAGTCTGAGCCGAACCGCGATACGTTCTGCAGTCTGACGTGCGCGCAGCAGATCGCTGCTGTAGAGCGCCGCGACCGGCTGCCCGGACAGCCATCGGGCGGCTGCCTCGGCCTGCACCAGGCCGGCTGAGTTGAGTCCGATGTCGATTTGCCCCTGAATGCGCTTTTCCGCATTCCATGTGGTTTCGCCGTGCCGGACGAGACAGATACGGGTTGCTTTCATGGCCGGGATCTTAACCGATCTGGCCGCTTCGGCTGGAGCCACCTTGCCCGGCGAAGGACGGTGCGGCGATCGCGTGCTTCGCAGTGATCAAGGATGCGCTGCCAACCGCCGTAGAAGCCAGGTGGTCGGCGTTGCGCGTTTCGTCGGCAAGCGCACCGACAGGAAGGAGTGTGGACCTCTCTATGGGTGAGACGATTGGCGTGGTCGCGAGCGAGCTGGCCGGCAGGCCTGCGGGGGGCGACCTGGCGTGCGCGGCGGCCGCGCGACGGCGTCCTGCGGCTTGGCTGAGCGTGCTGGATGGGCACAGCGCCTTTCCCATTGTCGTTCGGTAGCAGCATGCGGCACGTCATCATTGGCAGCGGGCCAGCCGGGGTGGTCGCGGCAGAGACCCTGCGGCGGCTCGACCCATCCGCCGAGATCACCGTGATTGGGGACAAGGCGGGCTTCGCGCAGTCGACGGTTCGCACCGCTTCGCGCTCGCGCGGCGCGCTCGATGAAACACCAAGCTGTGTGCGCTCGGACGCCGATCACTTGGCGCGCTTGCGGATCGAGTTGAGACATTCGCGTGTCAAGGCGATAGATACCGCTGCGTGCAGCGTGACCCTGGCCGATGGGCGGGTCGTGCCCTACGACCGGGCTTTGATCGCTACGGGTTCTCGCCCCGTGCGACCGGCCATCGTCGGGATCGACTTGCCACAGGTGTTTACTTGCTGGACACCCGCCGACGCGCAGGCCATTGCGGCGGTGGTCAGTCCAGCCGCGCACGTGCTCCAGATGGGCGCCGGGTTTATCGGCTGCATCGCCATGCAAGCGCTGGCGGCACATACGGCGTGCTTGACGGTCGTCGAGGTGCGCGAGCGCATGCTTGCACATCTGCTCGACGATGTCGCGGGGGGCTTGATTCGGCGCTGGTGCGAGGACCAGGGGGTACGGATATGTACGGGTCGGCGCGTCGTAGCGGTTACGCGGTCGGGCGAACGATTGCGCGCCGAGATCGATGATGGCGAGATCATCGAGGCTGATGTGCTGATCAATGCGACGGGAGGTCAACCCAACGTCGC
>WBZM01001239.1_pt1 | contig 26582 bp, 24 predicted proteins | sample 5204271 | NCBI WGS metagenome assembly WBZM01 (sample SAMN12344346, study PRJNA552823) | activated sludge metagenome | biome: Activated sludge suspended growth; feature: Nitrification reactor; material: Wastewater; isolation source: activated sludge from nitrification reactor of wastewater... | reverse complement strand
GAGCAGCAGGCCACGCTGTTCGGACTCTCGGTGCCCAAGCAAGATGAGGAGCTGATCAAGAGCGCATCGAGCTTCTGGCTGACGCCACCCAGGATTCGTAACCTCATCGAGCGCTACTTCTCGGCACTCGAAGGAGGGCGTTCGTACAAGTTACAGGGTCGCCAGCCCGTGGTGAGCGTTCAGCTCAATCAGGAGATGCGCAACAGGCTGATCGAGGACTTCAAGGCGGTATCGCAGTTTGGCGCCGTGGATCGTTCCTGGGAGCGCTGGCTCAAGGGAAGCGATCCGTATCTCAGAGTCACCTTTGACCCAGCTACAGCCGACGAAGATCGGTCGGCGACGTTCGTTACCCCGACACATCCACTGGCAAGGCAAGCGGCCAGGTCTCTGGACCCCTCCGCAACGCTCTCGTGTTCGGTGTCGGCGAAATCGTCCAACGTCGCACCTGGCCGCTATCCGTTCGCGATCTACCGCTGGAAGATCTTGGGCGTGACGGAGTCCTTCGCCTTCCAGCCCGTCTGCGAAAGCGAAGAACATGCAAACGCGCTTCTGGGACTCCTCGAAAATGCGATCGCCACTCAAAATACCTCGGCAACAAGCGCTGCCGAAGAGGAACGTCTCGAAGCCATTCACTATCGCGTCTGGATGAGTAGCCGCGGCGAGCACATCGAATCGGTGACTCGGTCCGCCGAAGTGAGGCTGGCATCGCTCAAGGCGTCCCACGATGCGCGAGTGGCGCTGCTCGAAGAGCAGCGCGATCAGGCCATTGACGCTCGCATCAGGCGAATGAAGGAGGGACAACTCGAAGCGGCCAATCGCGACTACGAGCGGCGCCGTTCCGAGTTGGAGCGCGTGGCCGGGCAGGCAGAGATCGTGGCCGAAGCGGCGGTCCTGGGTGTGCTGTACGTCCAAAACTAGCGGGCCAAGCATGCCGACCGACTACCGCGCAATCAGCGCCTACAATGAGGAGATGCTCGGGAAGGATCGAGCCTCCCGGATGTCTCAAGTCTCGATGTACGCGGACACCGCGCACTTCGTCTTTGAGGTCCTGCAGAACGCCGACGACGCCGGTGCCACTGAGGTCGTGTTCGAGGTGTCAGAAGACCGGCTCGTCATTGAACACAACGGCAAGCCGTTCAGTAGCGATGACGTGAAGGCCATCAGCTATTTCGGGAAGGGCAAGACCGACATAACGAAGATCGGACACTTCGGCCTGGGGTTCAAGTCAGTCTTCGCCTACACGGCATCTCCACGGATTCACTCGGGCAACGAGAGCTTTGAGATCACGGATCTGTACAAGCTCCGGGCGGTGCCGTTGCCCGCGGACCTTGAGCGAAACAGAACTCGCTTCGTGCTGCCCTTCGACCATGAGACGAGTCGGCCCGCTTACATCGAAGCGGGACGCCTGAAGAGGGGCACCACTGCCAGAATGGAGATCGCAGCGAAGTTGGCCAAGCTCGGTCCGGAAACCCTGCTATTCACCCGCAGCCTTGCTGAGATCCGATGGGAGGCCGATGGAAGGCCCGGACACTATCTGCGGGAGGAGAGGCCGCTGGCCGGCGGAGGTAGGGAGCTGTTCATCATCACCGCAGACGGCGAAGAGAGTTGCTTTCTGGTCTTCGAGCAGCCTGTAGATACCGGTGGCAGTGAAACGCCGCCAACGGGCCGTCTCGTACAGATGGCCTACAAGTTGACCAAACGGCTGTCGGATGATGGGGCGATCAGTCCAGTAGTGGGTGCGAAGCTCTTCGTCTTCTTCCAGACCGACAAGGAGACCCACACCGGACTCATCTTTCAAGCCCCGTACTGCACGACACCTGCCCGAGACAACGTTCCCGAAGATGACGAGTTCAATCGCCAACTGGTGCGGCAGAGCGCTGATCTTCTCGTCGAATCGGTCCAGCAGCTCAAGAAGCTGAAGCTCCTCTCTCTCGAAGCTCTCTCCGCTCTCCCTTTGGATTTCGAACGTTTCGCGGAAGGGTCGTTCTTCTATCCCGTGCATGCCGCAGTCAGGGATGCCTTGCAGCGCCTGCCCCTATTGCCTACGTCAACGGGCGGATTTGTGTCCGCTCGCCAGGCGAAGATGGCCCGTGGTGCTGAGCTGACAAAGGTCTTTGATACCGAGCAGCTGGAGACCTTGTTCGGTATTGAAGGCGTTCGCTGGTTGAACCCGGCCTTGACGAGCGCCAGGTATCCGGCGCTGTATCAGTTGCTCGTAGGGAGGCGACGTTCCCAACCCGGTTACTTTCACAAGGCTGAGTGGGCATCGGAGCCCTTGGCCGTCGACATGGAAGTGTCTGCCGAGAGTATGGCGTCCCGATTGACTGCCGGCTTCTTGAAGGCGCAGAGCGATGAGTGGCTGATGCGTTTCATGAGCTACGTCGCAAAGTCGAGCATCTATACGTTCCACAGCATCGCGATCGTTCGTCTCGAGAGCGGGGAACATGTTGTCCCGAAGGGTAAGGATGGCCAGCCAAACGCCTACTTGCCGCCGAAAGACGGTTCTGTCGAGCTAAACGGCCTTCCGATGGTCAAGGCATCCCTGCTGACCAAGCAAGACGTCGTCGACTTCCTGCAGGACGACTTGGATCTCGGCCCTCCCGACCTCGCCGACTTTGCCCTGACCAGGATCCTTCCGAAGTACCGAAAGCCCGAGAAGGAAGTCAGTGTCTCCCCTTGGAAGAAGGACTTCCGAATCGTCTTCTCCGGGCTCGCCACCGACTCGTACGAGAAGAAGCAGCGGCTTCTTGAAGCCATCAGGACCACCGCATTTCTGATCGGGGTCCTTTCGAGCAACAGGACCGATCTGAAGCTCGTCAGGCCTTCTCAGCTTTACTTGAGCTCGCCCGAGGTCGATGATTACTTTGCGGGCAACGAGGCGTTCTACATCGCTCCGCCGGCGTGCTATGAACAAGGTGATCCTGAGGCTCTGGTTTCCATGGGAGTCGCAAAGATTCCCCGCGTCACCCGCCGCGCCAAGGACTATCGCGGGCACGTGTCTATTGCGAACTACCATGGTTGGCACACGCGCGGAATTGACGGCTTCGATTCGGAGTGGACTATCGAGGGACTTGCTGGCGCGCTCCAGAATCCGACCCCGGTTCGCAGCAAGCTGATATGGCGGCTTCTTCTCGCGGACTCGAGCTGCATCCGTGGCGTGGTCGAGTCTTCAACTCGACAGTCGTTCGAAAACCCGAAGCGTGAGGAAGTCATCTCGGCCACGGGGCGTCTCTTGATGGAAGCCCCTTGGCTCCTTGGTGATCGTGGCGCCTTCGTCAGGCCGTGCGACATCGCCCTCGACGAGTTGCCGTGTGGGTTCGAGAAGGCGTCAGCGGAGGCGCGTTCGCTTGCCGAGAAGCTCGGCATGAAGAAGTCCGAGGAGCAGGAGGCGATCGCCGTCCTCGCGCGCGGTGACGCGAGGAAGCGGAAGATCGCCGAATATCTGATGAACGCCTCCGATGACGTGATGGAGAAGTTCGAGAAGCTCATACCCAAGCAGCGGGAGTTGCCGGAGTTCAAGAGCTTCAAGGAAGGCATCCAGAGTCTGCATCGCGTCGCAGTCGGCAACCCTGCCGAGGGGCGCGGAGGACCGGTGCCGGTGTCGAATCCGGAGCGCTATCGCAGGACTGCCGAGGACGCAGTGCGTGAGGCCGTGATGACTCAGCGGACGAGCCCGGGGATCGTTACCTTCTCGGTCGCACGCGACTTATCATCGAACAAGCTAGCGCGGGAGTTTCTCGAACAGGAGTATCAAGGACGCTGCCAGGTTACGGGTCAGACGTTCCCGAAACGCGCAGGTGGAAACTACTTCGAAGCTCTCAGCCTGGTAGGGCGCCTCGATGCCGAGCACTTGAACGATCCGGGAAACATGCTCTGTCTCTGCGCGGATGTGGCGGCGCAGTTCATGTACGCCGAGTTCACATGGCTCGATAGCGTCGAGGAGAAGATCCTGGGCTTCAAGGCAGAGAAGGAGGGTGGCACCGAAGCGATGCGGAGAATTTCCGTGAGAGTGGCGGGCAAGACGCTCACCATCATGTGGTCGGAGCGACATTTCCTACGGCTGTGTGCACTCTGGAATGCCGCGTGAACTCGCTGCGGTCGGCTATTGACCTGCGCGCCCGGGCTAGTCTACTTCCCTACGCCGACGTGTGGCAGTCGTTCGGGAACGGTCTTCCATCGTCCTCTTGGGCGCGGCGCGGCGCGGCGGGCGGATTTGCCTGCCGCATCGTTACGGCGAACGTCGCCTCAGCGACTCGCGAATCTCCCGTCTCCCGCACGCGGGAGAAGGGTCGAGGGGAACAGTCATGACTTTCATCGTCACGGGTGTTTCAACAGTTATGACCGTCGGCGCCGAGTCCTTGATCGTGCCACTGGCGAGTCGCGCCGCTCTGCTAGAACCACCGGCAATTGCCTTGCTCGCGGGCGCCGCCGCCGCGCGCCCGCCGAGCAGCACGCCTCGCGTTCATGGCTGCTGGTCGAGGCGCGCCAGCAGGCCGAGAAACTCCTCGGCACTCTGGAAGCCGACGACGCGGATGCCGTCGATCTCGCGTCCCTGGCGGTCGAAGAAGATGATTCCCGGTGGGCCGTAGAGCTTGAAGCGTTGCAGCAGGGCCTGGTCGGCTGCGGAGTTGGCGGTGACGTCGGCCTGCAGCAGGGTCCAGCCCGCCAGTTTCGCCTGCACGCGTGGATCGGCGAAGGTGAAGCGCTCCATCTCCCTGCACGAGACGCACCAGTCGGCGTAGAAGTCGAGCATCACCGGCCGTCCGGCGCTGGCCAGCCGGCTGTCGAGTTCCTCGACCGTGCGCACGCGCTCGAACGGCAGGTGCCGGGCATCGGTGCCGGCGGCGCTGCTGCGCAGCACCGAGAGCGGTTGCAGCGGGTCACGCGAACCGGCGAGCGTGCCGAGCAGCATCGCGGCGCCGAAGAGCAGCATGACGATGCCGATTCCCTTCCAAAAGCGCTGCCAGCCCTTCGCGTGTGGTGGCAGCGGGTCGAGCGCGTGCAGGTAGATCGCCGGGACGATCAACAGCAGTGCCCAAGCCAGCATCTGCAGCACTGGCGGGATCACCGGCGACACCAGCCAGACGGCGGTCGCCAGCAGGATGACGCCGAAGGCCTTCTTCACCGCCTCCATCCAAGGTCCCGACTTCGGCAGCAGGGTGCCGGCGCTGGCGCCGACGACGAGCAGCGGCGCACCCATGCCGAGCGCCAGCGAGAACAGCGCCGCGCCGCCGAGAAGCGCGTCGCCGCTCTGGCCGATGTAGAGCAGTGCTCCGGCCAGCGGCGCGGCGACGCAGGGGCCGACGATCAGTGCCGACAGCGCGCCCATCGCCGCGACGCCGGGCAGCGAGCCGCCACGGATGTGGCTCGCTTCCTCCGATACCCGGCTTTGCAGGAAGGTCGGCAACTGCAGTTCGTAGAAGCCGAACATCGACAGCGAGAGGAGAACGAAGACGGCGGCAAAGGCGCTGAGAACCCAGGGATTCTGCAGCGTCGTCGCGAGCAGGGTGCCGGTGAGGCCGGCGGCGACACCGGCGGCGGCGTAGGTCACCGCCATGCCGAGCACGTAGGCCAGCGAGAGCAGGAAGCCACGCGCATGCGAGACGCCATGACCGTTGCGCCCGGCGCCGACGATGATCCCCGAGAGGATCGGGATCATCGGAAAGACGCAGGGGGTCAGTGACAGCAGCAGACCGAAACCGAAGAAGCTGCCGATCAGCAACCAGAAGCCGGCATGCCGGAACAATTGCGCAATGCGGCCGGACTCGTCGCCGGCTGTGGCGGTGGCTGCCGCTGCGGCGACCGCGCCCACCGCCGCCGGATCGGGCAGCTCGACGGCGAGCGCGTGCTGCTGCGGCGGATAGCAGATGCCGGCATCGGCGCAACCCTGCGAGGTCACGCGCAGCGTCAGCGGCAGCGGTCCGGAACTGAAGCGCTCGACAGGAAGCCGGATGAGCACCTGGTCGTAGTACACCTCGACACGGCCGAAGGTCTCGTCGTGTTTTTCCTTGCCCGGTGGCAGCAGCGGCGTGCCGAGGCGGATCGTCGCCGGTTCGGCGGCGAAGCGGAACCTGTCACGGTACAGGTAATATCCCTTGGCGATGCTGAAGCGCACCTCGAGCGTCTGCCCATCGAGCGCGCGCACGCTCGGCTTGAAGGCCACCGCCGGGTCGAGGAACTCTTCCGCCTGGGCCAGCGTGGCGAGCAGCAGCAATAGCGAGAGCAGGCAGCGGAGCATGGGCACTTCCGATTGCTCAGGTCGACGGCGTGGTTTCGGCCGCCACCCAGGCGAGATACTCCGGCAGGCCAGCGGCAATGTCGAGCGCGACCACTTCCGGCAACTCGTACGGATGGCTGGCGCGGATGGCCGCCGTCAGCTCGGCGAGGCGCGCCGCGCTGGTCTTGATCAGCAGTGGCACCTCGTCGGCTGTTTCGACCTTTCCCTGCCAGCGGTAAACGGAGCGGCACGGGGCCAGGATGTTGACGCAGGCAGCAAGGCGCTCTTCGACGAGCCGTTCCGCCAGCGACCGTGCGGCCGACTGGTCGGGCAGATTGGTGAGGACGAGGAGGGCGGTCACGCGGCGCATTCTACCGCATCGGCGGTGACCACTGCAGGCCGGCCGGTGCCTGCCCTGTGCACCCCTGATCGTCAGGCCGGCACGTTCGCTCCTGCCGTCTGCCGCGCCCTTTGGCGCCGCCTGCACTTCGTCTCAGGAATCATGGCACGGATTGGTGCGCGCCAGGCGGCGCAGCAGCGCCGGCCACGCCAGTCCGCCGCCGGCACCGCGCGTCACCTGCTCCCACTGCGCCTGCGCGCCGTCGATGATCGGTTGCGCGATGTACCGCAGCGGCTGTCCACCGCTCATCGCGCCGACCTGCATGCGGCAAGTCGTCTCGAAGAAGTACATGGCGACGAAGGCTTCGGCGACCGATCGGCCGACGGTCAGCAGACCATGGTTGCGCAGCATCAGGAAACGCCGGTCGCCAAGGTCGCGCACCAGGCGTGGCTTCTCGTCGTCGACCAGCGCCACCCCCTCGTAGTCGTGGTAGGCGAGCGACGAGAGAACGAAGATCGAGTGTTGCGACAGCGGCAGCACGCCCGCCTCCTGCGCCGAGACGGCGACGCCGTTGACGCTGTGCAGGTGGAGGACGCAGATGGCATCTTCACGCGCCGCATGCACCGCGCTGTGGATGGTGAAGCCGGCCGGGTTGATCTCGTGTGGCGTGTCGTCGAGCTTGTTGCCGTGCACGTCGACCTTGACCAGGCTCGATGCGGTGATCTCGTCGAACATGAAGCCGTAGGGATTGATCAGGAAATGGTGCTCGGGGCCGGGGACGCGGGCCGAGATGTGGGTGAAGATCAGGTCGTCCCAGCCGAACAGCGCCACCAGGCGATAGCAGGCGGCGAGATCGACGCGCTGCTGCCATTCGGCATCGCCGACGCGGGAGCGGAGCGTACTTGCGGAAAGGTTCATCGTTTTCTCCTCGTTCGGTTCTCGTTCTGTCGTATCGTTCGGGCAGGCGCCTGGCTGCGTGCTGCCATTGAAAAATCCCGTCGCGCGTGTTCATCGAGTGAATCGCCTGCGCCGAGTCTTGCACCAAAGCGATGCGAGCTTGCGTCGCCGAGGTTCGCTGTTGCATCGCAGAGATGAAAAGTTCCGCTTGCGACATCGAAGTCTGCACCAGATCGGTGCAAGCTGGTATCGAGGGGGTTCGTCGCTGCATCTTGGCGATGAAAGATTCCACCTGCGGCATCGAAGTCTGCACCCTGTCGATGGAAGTTTCCATGTGTGAGGTCGGGCGTTGCATGCTGGCGATGGAAGGTTCCACCTTCGGCATGGCAGGTCGCACCTGCGGGGTCCATCGTTGATGTGAACGTGGCTTTGGCGCTGTTGCGGTCGAGAGGCCCATACTGGAGCTGTTTTCAGGTAGCCTGCAATGCCGGTTCGATCAGCGTCGTGGCGAGACGTTCCTGCTGCGCGCGCGATTCGGCAAGGTCGGACTCTAGGCGGTCGACGAGAGCCAGCAACTCGTCGACTTTGGCGACGATGCGCCGTTGTTCGGACAATGAAGATGAATGGCGTAGCAACGGAATTTGTCCAACTGATCTTGTCCACACCGGGGGAACGCCATTGCTCCGCCCGGTGGGGACTAAAAGATTCACCGAAAGGACTCACTGGATTCCTGTTCCACGCGAGTCTGACGCCGCGCGACAGATTCAGGTGCGGCGCGCACGGCCAGCGTGAACCGGCGAATCTCGTCGAGCCAGCGTAGCCGGTCGATGATGGGCAACGCGCTGTAGGCAAGCAGGCGCTCGTCCGAGATCTCGTAGCCAAAATCCGCCGCATCAATCCTGGCCGGCGCTTTCACGCCCGCCCCAATGCCTGCAAGCGAAGCAGCGCCTCGGCATCGGTGGCGTCGCGCTGGTGACCTGTCGCTCGCTTGAGGCGGATCAGGTCGTCGATGCTCGCCAGCGATATCGCCGTACGGCCGAGCTCCCCTGGCGGCTGCGACAAAGCGCTCGGGATTGTCCTCATCGGGGGCGAGCATCAGGTCGACATCCATCCGTGGCACGCTCGCCGCCATGGATATTCAATGCCAGGCCGCCGACCAGAACGTAGTCAACGCCATGGTCCTGCAGGGCTGCGAACAAGTCGAGATAGAACATGCGACCAGTGTACCCCGACCGTCCTTGGCAGGAGAAGAGCGATCCGGCTTGCGGAGCTCGCGCTGGCTGCTGAGCGTCGGCGCTGTGCTGGTGACGAATGATCAGGCGTTCGGCCAGGTAGCCGGTCGGCTCCTCGAATCGAATCTGCCGAGCATCCTGTGACGCACTGCGGGCCGTCGGAAGCCGCGCGACCTGCTCACTGCCGATCTTCAATGGCGGGGGAGGGCCGGGGCCGGTAGCCATCGGCGCGAGCGGCAGCGTCGGTCGCTGCTGGGCGCTGCCGCCGCCGGGGCCTCCCGATCATCGTTCAGTGCCGCTGGCCAGCGACTTGCAGCTACCCGCCGGCGCAGCGTGCGTCGATCCCCTGCCGGCGTTGCTGGATCAGCGCCGCCCGTTGCCTGTCGTCGAGATAGACGGGCTCGCCGCGGTCGTCATAGCGGGCGACGGCGTTGGCATTCTGCAGATTCTCGAGGGACTTTCTGGCGAGCAGGCAGTCGCGCTGCAGTCGCTTCGCCGCCGCGTCCTGCTCCTCCTGCTTGCGGGCAGCGGCATCCCGTTCGATCTGCCGCTGGCGAAACTCCGTTTCCTTCTCCTGCCAAGTCTTGCCCGCCGGCCTGGCGGCATCGTCGGCACTGGCCGGGGCTGCTTGCGGCTGCCCTTGTGCTGCCGGCGGCTGCCGGGGTTTCACCGCCTGCTGTCCCGGTGGCGGCAATTCCGAGAAGTGGGTCACGCCCTTCTCGTCGACCCACTTGTAAACCTCGCCACCCGATACCGCCGTCGTCACGACGAGCAGGGCGAAGAGCAGGGCTTGCGGATACATCCATCACCTCTCTGGCGACCCGGATGGCAGGAAGGCGGTCATGACCGTTGACGGCGACGAGCCCAACGACAGGACCGCCACGTCGCGGGAATCCTCCGGCGCAACGGCAAGGCGCCCGGAGTGGCGGTACCGCATCCGGCACCCGGAAAAATCATTGCGGCCATGAGCAGCATAGAATCGCCCGGTAGCGGCGTCAAGTCGCTCTGGAAGGACGCAGATCGGCCGTATGGCGGACGTTTCTCGGGGTGCGACAACGTGTCTCGTCGGTGCCGCCGCGATGCAGCGGGGTGCGGCGCTGCCGCTTGCGGCATCGCGCCCGACGCCCGGCCACTCTGGATTGAGGTCGATTCTCCGCCCGACCGGTCGGCGCCGGAATTCTCACGGCGCACCATCGTGCGCCATGAACCGGCGGGTCTTCCGAAGGAGCAAGTCATTCCTCGCCTCATCGGCAGGCAAGGCCCTGGCCAGGGCCTTCCTCTACAGCCGTTCGGCCGAGGGTGACGCCCGCTGCCGCTCGATGCCGCAGTTCAAACAGAGAGAGAGTCAGGCGCCCGAGATCGCCAACTTGCTCACATACGCGTCGAAGATCGACACTGCCAAGTGGCCACCGAACATCCTGGGTTGAGGTCGCAAGGAAACGAACAGGCAATACCAATCGCAAGCGGATGCCACACCGTACTTCCTCGCTGATGATCAGCGGTGTGTCGACAGTCATGGTCATCATCATTATTCCGGGGACGGTCGCGTGTTCGTCTCTGCTCGCTGCCGTCGGACTTGTGGCTGCCTCCCGGCACACCGCACCGCGGCCTGCCGGCCGGCAGGGAGCAGATGACGACGAAGTCGAGGTTGCTCAGCGTGGGACCCGCAGCAAGGGTGGCGATCTGCACCGGGCTCGCACCGGCGTTGCCGCTGGCGTCGTAGGACAGGGCGCCGGAACCGCTGTCGCAGATCGTTCGAGCTGAGCCGCACGCGCAGGCGTGACGCTTGGCCCGCGAGGCGGATCATGAAGCAAAGCGCCTCGCGGGCCAAGTGCCATGCCGGAGCGGGTCGGCTCGAGCGCGGGGTGGCGCCTGGTGGGGTAGCGCAAAGCTGCCGCTAGAGCTAAGCTGTGTGACTGACTGCCGATGTTCCAGAAGGTTGCTCTGGTTCGGGTGCAGCCGTTTGGAGCGAAAGGACTGCATATGCTGGCCAACGCATCCGTGACCACCATGCTTCCGGTAAAGGACATGGCCCGGGCCCGATCCTTCTACGAGGGCAGCCTTGGATTGAAGCCAGGGAACTTCAAGCCCGACGGCAAGTTTGAGTATGCGGTGGGCGGGACCACGCTGGCTTTGTTCCCCAAGCCGGAGGGGACCAAGGCCGAACACACGGCAATCAGCTTCCGAGTCGCCGACATCGCCGCCAGCGTCGCTCAACTGAAGCGGGCAGGCGTGGTGTTCGAAGACTACGACCTGCCGGGTTTCAAGACCGTGGAACATGTCTGTGTACTCGGTTCCGAGAAGGCTGCGTGGTTCAAGGACACGGAAGGCAACTACCTCTGCCTTCACGAAGACCTGCCGTAGCTCGCAAGGTCGGTTGCCCACCGTCTCCGCCAGTGTCACTGCCTCGGGATCGTCAGGCACGTCCTCTACCGTCCATTCGCAGAACGAAGCCATGAGCGCAGCACGTTCGACGGAGAGCTTTTTGACTCCAACAACCCAGACTAGATGATGGGGATCAAGGCTGCCGCGGCCCTGACGCGGTTCATCTCCGAGGTCGATCGAGAAGTTTGATTCGACACGCGAGCACTCTAGCGAGAACCTAGCTGGACACCGGCGGACTATGTGGTGCTCACAGCCAAGATGATCGCTGCTCGCAATGCAGCAATCCCTCCGAGGCTGGACTTCGGGCGCGTTCGTGTTTATACGAGAACTGAGTGAATCTCAGTGAAGGAGAGGCTATGGCGGGTTGGCTCATTGTCATTTTGTGTGCCGTTGGTTTTGCTGTCTGGCTCTTGTGGTCTCGCAAACGCGCCACACCGCAGGATGAACGGGCCAGTAACCAGACTGCCTCGCTCTATCGCAGCGTTTCGATCAGACCCACAAAGGATTCCTGCGCGGGCGCGAAGAGTCTTCAGGATCAGCGGTTTCTGACCCGGGAAGCACCACCTTTGCCGTTGCCAAACTGCGACGCTGCAGTATGTCAATGCCGGTATTCGCACTTCGCAGACCGCCGGGACGATGACCGCCGAAGTCTGCACGCGGTGCAGCGCGGCCTCGGTTCTGGTCCGAGCAATATCGAACATCGTAGCGGAAGGGACCGCAGGAGATCATTGGCGTTTCCATCCCAGGCTACTTGACGCCAAGCGTCCAGCCGCTGCACGTCTCTGCGCGAGCGACACGGACCATTTGTTGGAGCGTCTTGTCATTTGCTGAACTCCACTCTCTCTCGCAGTTCCTTCTCCGGCGTGAAGTGCGGCACCCTTCGGTGGAGCATGCGCGACGCCGAGGTGATCGCGAGGTGTGTACCGTTCATTCTGGATGGTCGGCCCAGGCGGTCGAAGCGCCCGCGCAACGTCTTCAGCGCTGTCTCTTGGGGGGCAACGGAACGTATGTGCGCCCGGGAAGCGGGCCTCCTGTTGCGCTGCAGCAAATGCTATGCAGACTTCTTCGTGCTGTCTTGCGAGATTCCCCACTCGATCCGCTCAACCATCGGGGGCAGCGCATGGCGCTGGGCGGGCACTTCTGCGCGCGAAGAGGTGATCGCAAGGCTGCCGTCGGGTCGTGACGGCGTCTCCGTGGAGCCGCAACGGAAAAGATCCCTGGCGGGATTGATCCACGGTCGGACGGCTGGTGACCGGACTGCAGGCGGGTGTCAGGACTCAGGGCTCAGGGCTCGAGTCTGCTTGCGAGTTGATGAAGCATCGGGAGGTGATCGAGGTATGTTGCTTCGGGAGGGCGCGAATGCTCCTTGATCTGCAACAGACGGCCACGTGCTGCGACCGGTTCGACATCGATTGAGAAGGCAAAGCGAAGGCGGTTGGCAAGACCAGGCGAGGGCGTGCGCAGGAGAGGCGCAGCGACTGTTCGTTGGCCCAGTTTGGTGCTCGACCGCATTGGCTTTGTCCGGCGCCCACAGACCCTTGGCGGCAATACCCTCGAGCCCGGCACCCTGGCCTCGCTGCTGGACGGACTGGGGGACACCGGCGGCAGCGCGCGGGGGGGGCAGAAGGTGTGCCGGCATGGCCCCCTCGCGGGCTTGCCGGTCGCCTGTTCGACAAGCCCTGTGGCGATCAGCGGCCGCCGCTGGATGCCCTACCGATGCTTGCGCGACCAGCCGAGACCGGCGAGCGACAGACCGACGAGCAGTGCCGAGGCGGGCTCCGGCACCGAACCCGGTTGGGCGGTGATGCGCACGTTGTCGAGCGCGGGGCCGTAGCAGCAGGTGCCGTTGAGCGCCGAAAAGCTCAGCGTCGTCTGCGCCGTGTCGGCAGTGAACTGGAAGCTGTAGTCCAGCCAGCCCATGTTCGATCGTGACTTGCCGCTCTGGTTGAACGAAAACTGGTCGTCCTCGTCGCCGGCGACGACTTCCAACAGCTTCGTCGCCGGACCGCCGTCGGTGTTGCCGGCCATCGCGAACTGGACGGTGTACAGCCAGCCGACCTGGGTGTCGAAAGTCTGGCTGATCGTGCCGAGGGTGTTGCCGGCGAGGTCGATGCTGCGGTTCCCCTGGGCTGCCTGCCAGTAGGTGCCGATGTAGTCGATGTTGCCGCCGCTGACGGTCCAGCCGGTAATCTGGCTGTTGTTGAGTCCGAGTGTGGTAAAGGTGCCCGGGTTGAGTGAAGCGGTTTCGAAGCTACCGTTCTGGAAGGGTGCAGCCTGCGCCAGAGCGCTGGCCGACAGGGCGCCGACGAGCGTCAGCAGGCGGGCGATGCTACGTGTGTTCATCCGGAATTTTCCTTTGTCGTGTCGTGAAAGAAGTCGCGACTCCTGCCGCTCCGCTTCGCGCAGCATGACCTGGTCGGCAGCGAGCGGCGAGCGCGGCGCAGACGCGGTGCGCGCTTGCTCGCCACGTTCGACCGATGTTCAGCACGTTGCGGCGGGAAATCAGGGCCTTCGCGAAACGCCATCCGAGGCCATGGCTCGCAGCATCCGTCGTTCCCCGCCGGTGCTGCGTGCGAAAGCGCACGGCGGGGCTCATTCAGACGCGGCGCTGCGCCGCCGCCCGTTCGCGGTGCCCCGCGAGCCGGGTTCCGTCACTCACACTTGCCAGCGCAGGGCCACTCGCCGCCATCGAAACAGCACGTGATCCGGTTGTTGCTGTCGCAGCAATGATGATTTCCCGATCGTCATCTATGTCGGCCGCTCGGGAAGGGCTAAATTCTGTCCGTCGCATCAGGACCCTGCCAGATGGAATCGATCGCCACGCAACCAGCCCTCTTCGTACCGCACGGCGCGCCGACCTTCGCGCTGCACCCCGGCGCTGCCGGCGCGGCCATCGCCGACCTGGCGGGCACGCTGCCGCCAGCACGCGCGATCGTCATCGTCAGCGCCCATTGGGATACGGTCTTGCCGACGGTCGGTTTCGCCGAGCGCCCGCAGACCCTGCACGACTTTAACGGCTTCGCGCCGGCACTGTACGCAATCCAGTATCCCGCCAGCGGCAGCCGCGAGGCGGCAGAGGAAGTCGTGGCGGCGATCCGCGGCAGCGGGATGGCGGCCGAACGTGCTCCGGCGCGCGGCCTCGACCATGGCGCCTGGGTCCCGTTGCGCCTGATGTTTCCGCAGGCGGATTGGCCGGTCATCCCGCTGTCGATCCAGAGCCGTGGCGGACCGCGACAGGCCTGGCTGCTCGGCAGGGCGCTCAGCCCGCTGTTGCGACGCGGCTTCCTGGTCATCGCGTCCGGCAACGTCACGCACAACCTGCACGAATACCAGCGGGCGGCGCGCGACGGCGGCCCGATCCCGGACCATGTCCGCCAGTTCGCGGCGTGGCTGGCCGAGCGCCTGCAGGTGGTTGACACGTCCGCCGTGCTTGACTACCGCCACTTGGCGCCAGGCGCCGTTGCCGCTCACCCGAGCGAGGAGCACCTGCTGCCGCTCTTCGTCGCGCTCGGGGCGGGCGGCGATTCGCCGCGCGTGCAGCGCATCCACGCGGGCGTCGACGATTTCGTCATTGCCATGGACGCCTATTCCTTTGCCCCCTCCGGGCAGTGATGCGGCGATGCCGCCAGCACTGCCATCGATCCATCAGCAGCGCCTCGTCGCTGTCACCACAGGAGAAGCCCATGTTGCAGATACGCAAGGCGGAAGATCGCGGCCACGCCGACCATGGCTGGCTGACCAGTCATCACTCGTTCTCGTTCGCCGACTACCACGACCCGGCGCACATGGGCTGGGGCAACCTGCGCGTCCTCAACGACGACCTGATCGCCGTCGGCGGTGGCTTCGGCATGCACGGCCACCGCGACATGGAAATCGTCACCTATGTCACCGCCGGGCTGCTTGGGCACAGGGACAGCCTCGGCAACGGCACCGACATCGCGCCGGGGGACGTGCAGCGCATGAGCGCCGGGCGCGGTGTCCGCCACAGTGAGTTCAACCACGCGCCGGATCAGGCCACCCATCTACTGCAGATCTGGATCGAGCCGCGCCGCGAGGGGATCGAACCGGGCTACGAGCAGCGGCACTTCCCGGCCAGCGAGAAGCGCGGCCGCCTGCGCCTGATCGCTTCGCCGGACGGCGCTGCCGGCTCGCTGACCATCCATGCCGATGCCGCCATCCACGCCGGGCTTTTCGACGGCGCCGAATCGGCGCGCCTGGCGCTCGACCGGACACGCAAGGCCTACGTGCATGTCGTCCGTGGTCGGCTCGTCGTCAATGGGCATCTGCTGCAGGCCGGTGATGCCGCTTTGCTGGCCGCTGAGGAGCATCTCGCTCTCGGCGAAGGGGACGCTGCCGAAGTCCTGGTTTTCGATCTCGCCCCCTGATTTCCCCACCCCGACCACGAGGCTCGCCGCGAGCGGGATCGGCATCGCCTTCCACTCCGGCCATGACCAGACGCGAGGAAGCGGTGAGCGCTCGGGCCATCGATGCGCAACACGGCAGCGCAACGGGCGCCAGGCGAGGTCGTGTCCGTCGCCGTGACGACGCGGTCGCGTGACGAGAAAAAAATCACGGTCTGCCGCATGGCATGTGTCGGATTCCTTTACAGCACAGCGCAGGCGCTGCCCGAACCCCTATCCAAGCCACGGAGTTAATGGCGATTGATGAGCGGTTGAGTGGCTGGCCCGGAACTTGCTAAGACGACTACCGTAACATTTCCTGGGCTGTTCATCCGGGGTTCGCCGGACAGCCATGATTGCTTTCTTGAGGAGTCAACATCCATGAAATCGAAGCTTCTTGTCGCTGCTGTCGTTGCCGCGACCGTTACCGGTAGCGCGCATGCAGCGCCATTCTTCAGCGATGACTTCCAGTCGAACGGTGTCGGTTTCAATATCGCACCGAGCGGTTGGACGGTGTCGGGTGGCACCGTCGACATCGTGGGTCCCGGCTATTTTCCTGGATTGTGCGCTCCGGCGGGCGCCGAGAAGTGCATTGACCTCGATGGCAGCAGCAGCGATGCGGGAGTCCTGTCGCGGGTGTTTTCGCTCACTGGCGGCAACACCTACACGCTGAGCTTCGATCTTGCCGGAAACCGTCGCAGCGCGGGTACCGAGACGGGGACGGTCACTTTCGGGACATCGGTACTGGGCTTCAGCGTGCCGGCCACGCAGACCGCGTACGCCAATCTGTCGTTGTTGTTCACGCCTGGATCGTCGGGCAACTACAGCCTGTCGTTCGCGAACGACGGTGGTGACAACATGGGCGCCATCCTCGACAACGTGGTGATCACGGTCGAGTCGAATGACGTGCCGGTACCAGGCACGCTCGGCCTGCTGGCCGCCGCGGTCATTGCCGGCATCGCCGCGAAGCGTCGGCGCAACTGAGCGTACGCCCTGATCGATCGACTCCGCACGGCGGGGATGCGCCCGGGTTGGTCCGCGGTGACCTCGCCGAAGTGGAGACCGGCGCGCCGCGGCTCCGGGCCGACGTCACAGGGCCGGCCGGCGGGCGCTGACAGCACTTGGCACTTGACCCTGGCCCGCCGTTCCCCCCTCGACGCCTCGATCACCCGGACAAGGCTGGAGGCCCGCGCGTTCGCCACCGACGGGCATGGCTCCTTGCCATGGCACCTGTCCAGAGGCAAAGCCTCGGCATCCTTGCCGAGGCCCTCCATCTCCACTGCGCCGCCACGATTCGCGCGGCAGTGATCACGGTAGATTTCCGGAACCACGCGCTCGACCGGCGCCGAAGCCACTCGTTGACTTCAAACGGCGACACCACGAGAGACCAAGCCATCGCCTCACTTCGTTCCGGCAGCGGGCGCACCCTGACCAAACGCCGCGATCACTCGGCATCTGTAAGGATTGGTCGATCAGTTCGTCCAATGAGCGGACCACGCTGCCGCGAATGGTCCATCGACCCATTTGACCGATCGAGAAGGAGTCTCACCATGCACCAGAACGACACCACCCGCCACGCTTCCGCTGCCGCTCTTGCCCTTGCCCTGGGCGCTGCCCTGACCATGTCCGCCGCGCCGGTGATCGCCGCCGATGCGGCCAAGGAAAAGTGCTACGGCGTCGCCATGAAGGGCAAGAATGACTGCAAGGCCGGGGCCGGCACCTCGTGCGCGGGCAGCTCGACGAAGGACTACCAGGGCAATGCCTGGACCTACGTCCCCGCCGGCACCTGCGAGAAGACCGCGTCACCGACGTCGCCGACCGGCATGGGGCAGCTCAAGGAATTCAAGGAGAAGAAGGCCTGAGCGGCCGATCCGGGATCCGCGGGGCCTCTTCGTGTCTGACGTGGGCAACCCACGGGCGGCGTTTGTCGCCGCCCGCTGCGGAGAGGCCTCGCTGCCCGCCGCAGCGGGCCTCGGCCTCAAGCCCGAGCACTTCCTCGACGTGCTCGAAACGAAACCGGCGCTCGGCTTCTTCGAGATCCACGCCGAGAACTACATGGTGCCGGGCGGCCCCTTCCACCATTACCTCGGCCGCATCCGCACCGACCATGCGCTGTCGATCCATGGCGTCGGCCTGTCGATCGGCGGTGAGGCGCCGCTGGACGAAGTCCACCTCGACCGCTTGGCCGCGCTGATCGACCGTTACCAGCCGGAATCGTTCTCCGAGCACCTGGCCTGGTCGTCGCACGGCGGCACGTTCTACAACGATCTGTTGCCGGCACCGTTCAATGCGGCGACGCTGCGGCGCGTCTGCGAGCACATCGACCGCGTGCAGAACCGCCTCGGGCGCCGCATGCTGCTCGAGAACCCTGCCACCTATGTCGAGTTTGCCGCCTCCGATCGTGACGAAGCCACGTTCATCGGCGAAGTCGTCGCACGCGCCGGTTGCGGCCTGCTGCTCGACCTGAACAACGCCTACGTCTCGTGTACCAACCACGGGCGCGACGTGCAGGCCTACCTGCGCGCGCTGCCGCTGGCGGCGGTCGGCGAAATCCACCTCGCCGGTTTCGCGCAGCAGGTCGACAGCCTTGGCGCGCCGCTCCTCATCGACAGCCACGGAGCACCGGTGGCCGAAGCGGTATGGGCGCTGTATGACGAGGCGCTGCGGTTGACCGGTCCGGTGGCGACGCTGCTCGAACGCGACAACGACCTGCCTGCCTTTCCGGTGCTGCTGGCCGAGGCGCTGGCGGCCGGCCGGAGGCTCGACGCGTGCCGTGCGCTTCACCCGATGCCGGCGCACGCGGCATGACCGGCGTCGCCGACAATGCCGCATTCGCCGCCGCGCTGCTCGACCCGCGGCGGCCGGCACCGCCCGGCCTCGTCAGCTGGAATGGCTCCGACCCGGCGCAGCGCTTCGCCGTTTACCGCAACAACGTCACCGTCTCGCTGATCGATGCCCTGTCGGAGACCTTCCCGGTCGTTCGACAACTGGTCGGCGAAAGCTTCTTCCGCGCCATGGCGCGCGAGTTCGTGCGCCGGTCGCCGCCGCGTTCGCCGGTGCTGGCCTGGTATGGCGATGCCTTTGCCGATTTCGCCGCCGCCTTTCCGCCCGCGGCCAGCCTGCCCTACCTCGCCGACATGGCGCGGTTGGAATACGCACGCGTGCTTGCCTTCCACGCTGCCGATGTCGCACCGGCTGCGCTGGCCGATGTCGCCGCGTGCCTTGCGGCACCCGTGATTCTGCCCAGCTTGCGCCTGCACCTGCAGCCCTCGCTGCGGCTGATCGACTCGCCGTTTGCCATCGTTTCGCTGTGGGGCGCGCACCAGGGCGTCGGTGACCTCGCCACCATTGACCCGCTGCAACCGGAATGCGCGCTGGTGCTGCGCCACGGGCTGTCACTTGCCGTGATGACGGTGCCACGGGCAGCCGGCCGCTTCATCGCCGCGCTGCAGTCCGGTGCGGCGCTCGGCGACGCCGTGCAGGAAGCCTCGATGCAGGACGCCCCCTTTGACCCCGCGCCTGCTCTCGGCCTCCTGATCGGCCACGATCTGCTGGTCGGCATCGGGCAGTCCCCTGGACAGCAAGGAGAACAACCATGACCGCCCACCATTCCCACCGCTGCCTGGTGCGCCAGTCCGTCGATCTGCTCAGCTGCATTCCCGATTCGCTGATCGCCTTCCTCGCCCGCTTCGCGCTCGCTGCCACCTTCTGGTCGTCCGGCCAGACCAAGGTCCAGGGCCTGACCATCAATTTAGTCAGCGGCGAGTTCGAGTTCGGCTGGCCACGGCTTGCCGATTCGGTGGTCGAGCTGTTTCGCGACGAGTACCGGCTGCCGCTCATTCCGCCCGAAGTGGCCGCACCGATGGCGGCCTTCGCCGAACACCTCTTCCCGCTGCTGCTGCTGATCGGGCTGGCGACGCGATTTTCCGCGCTGGCGCTGCTCGCGATGACAGCGGTGATCCAGATCTTCGTCTACCCTGATGCCTACGCGTTGCACGGCACCTGGGCGGCCGGCCTGCTCTTCCTGGCTGCCAGGGGAGGCGGAGCGTTGTCGCTCGATGCGCTGCTCGCTGGCCGGTATGCCTCCTCCTGCCCGGCACGGACGGGCCGGCAAGCAGCGGCGCAACCCGGCCGACCCTGAGCGAACTCGACCCGCTGCGACGAAAACGCGTTTGGCCTCACCGTCAATCCGCCTCGCTTGGCTGTTCCCCATGACGCAGCGGGAACAGTCGATAGGGGTCCCCATCGGCCGGCAAAGCGTGCAGGAAGCAAAGCAGATGTCGGATATTCTTACAAGCACTCAGCAGCCGCCATGATCTGCACCTTCGCGCGACAGAGTAAATCATCAACAATCAATTTGTTATCGATTCTGGCCTGAAATGTGCTTGCGTTTTCTTGAGGCAACCGGAAAACAAGCGGCAGCCTGACGCGAGCCGCGCCGGGAGAGCCAGGCACACAGGAGGAGAGACGATGGGCATGAGGAATGATCCTGCCGTGAGCGGCAATGCAGTTTCCCGCGGGGCTCGGAGCGAGCGATGCGACCGACGGGACGGGGCGCGGCCGAGGCTGCGCCAGCTGACCGTTGCCGCCGCTCTCGCCATTGCCGCTGTCCTGCCGGCCGGCCGCGCGCTGGCCGCGAACATCGACACCACCGCGGTGGTTGGGGTCGGCAACGTCTACCCGTTCGGCATAGGCCAGAACGCCACCCCGACCTATGGCCAGACTTTCACCGCGGATGCGACGCAGACCAACCTGACGGGCTTCTCGCTGTTCCTCGACCTGCGGCGGGACAATGCTCCAGGGAACCCGCCGCTGAACAATGGCCCGCTGAACCTGCGCGGCTACCTGGCGATCTGGGATGGCAGCAAGGCTGGCACGCTCCTGTACACTGGCGACCTGCGGACGAAGCCAGACACGGACGATCTGGTCGAGTTTGCCTTCGCGACCAGCGAGTCGCTGGTCGCCGGGCAGAGCTATGTCGCGTTCCTCAGCGTGCTCGGCGAGAGCCAGGCGCAGGGCGTCACCAGCAGCGCTTTCCGCGCACCCTTGCCCGCGACCAGCAGCGTGCTCGCTGGCGGCGGCTTCGTCTACAACAACGTGGCATCGTTCAACGACTTGTTCGTTGGCGGCTGGAGCACGGCTGGCGGGGTGGACCAGTTCTTCCGGGCCAGTTTCGCCGACGGCACGGGAACTTCGGTAGCGGAGCCCGCGTCGCTGGCGCTGCTCGGAGTGGGACTGCTTGGCTTGGCCTGCCGGCGCCGCGGCTCCCGCACCGGCTGACCCGCGCGAAGGACTGCGGCAGCGCAGCGCGCCTCGGCCGCCACCAGTCGCGCCCGCATCTCGGCTGTCGCGCGTTCAGCCCGCGGTACTGCTACGCCTTTCTCCGACGGCAGCTGCTGGCCATCCGAGCGCAGGGCTGCGAGTTGTCCGCGCAGGTGCCGGTTCGTCGCGCCCAGTGCCGCCAGCTGCCGCCTGACGATCTGCTGGCTCACCGCTGGCGGCGGCCGGCGTGGCATCGATCGCTGGTTGACGAAACGCCGCGGTGGCCGGAGGATCCGGGGCAGGCCGCCACGCGCCCAGGCGACGACGAGGCGGAGGCTGAGACCTGCGCTGGCTGCGCCGCAGCGCCCCTTCGACAACGCCTCGATCACACCTTTGGAGGAAATCGGCATGAACAAGGAAAACCCCGTCCGCTGGTTCGAAATCTACGTCCAGGACATGCCCCGCGCCAAGTCGTTCTACGCTGCCGTTCTCGGCGTCGAGTTCAGCCGGCTCGATAGTCCCGGCATGGAGATGTGGGCCTTCCCGATGCAGATGGACGCCGGTGGCGCGTCGGGATCGCTGGTGCGGATGGAAGGGATGCCGTCAGGCGGCAACGGCACGCTCGTCTATTTCGGTTGCGCGGATTGCGCCGTCGAGGTCGGGCGTGTCGTCGAGGCTGGTGGCCAAATCTGCCAGGACAAGTTCTCGATCGGCCAGTACGGTTTCTGCGCGCTGGCCAAGGACACCGAAGGCAACCTGTTCGGCCTGCACTCGATGGCTTGAGCTGAAAGTCGCGTCTGCGACGCGCGAATCCCCCGTCTCACGCGCGCGGGAGACGGGGCGGGGATGCGGGAGACCGTCATGACTTTCATCATCCGGGGTATCTCGCCAGTCATGACCGCCAGGCGCGTCGCGGGGACGTTCGCCGCCGGCGCTCAGAAAGGCGCGAGCACGGCCACGACGCGGCCCGCTTCGATGCGCACCGACTTCAGCAGCCAGCGCGCGGTAGCTTCCTGCGTGCTGCCGTTCTCGCGCAGGACGTAGACCGGCTTCGAGCGGAAATACGAGGCGAGCAGTTGCGAGGCGGCCTGGCGAACGAGCGGATTGGCCTCCTTCCGCCGCGACGGTATCGTCACCGAGTCGATCACCGGATTGTCGAGAAAGAAGGCCTTCTGCTGGTCGTCGTAGCGAAGACCGGCACGGCCGGCGACGGTGACGCGGAGTGGCTGGTTGCCCGGTATCTCGACGTCGACCGCGGCGGCGATGCCGGCGCGGCCGTCGTCGCCATCGAGCCGGATCGTCGGCGGCTCGTTCAGGGCGACCGAAATCAGCCCGCCGTAGGACAGTTGCAGCGGCTTCGCCCTGGCCAGGGCCGCGTCGACGTCCGCCTGCGAGAAGACGACTTCCCTTTCGAACAGGCTGGCACTGCAGCTCAGGGTGCTGGCCAGCAGGGTGGCGACAAGAAACAGTGCGCGTGCGAGTTGCATCAGATTCCCGGTTCGCTTCAGCCAATGCGCCATCGTCTGCCGATCGGCCGATGAAGGCAAGCCACTTCGTGCCGTTGGCGGCGACCGCCCGTCCGCTCGCCGCCGTCGAACGGCATGCCCCGCGCTCCCGCTGCGGGCAGCGCGCGCCCTGCAGCCCCCTTCCGACGGACGCACGGTGAGGCGGTCTCCGACCCTCGGCCGCGGTACGCGGCGGGAGTTCCTGGCCGCACCGATGGCGCCGGGAAATTCAGCAAGAAGCGGATTGCGCGCCCGCCCGCCCGTGTCGCACACTCAGGCATCCTTTCTCTTCGCTGGTGGTGATGGTGCCATGAACGATGCCAGCCTGATTCGCCTTCTGGTACTCTCCGCGATCTGGGGCGCCTCCTTCCTGTTCATGCGTGTCGGGGCGCCGGCGATCGGCCCGGCAGCGCTCATCTTCCTGCGCGTCGCACTGGCGGCGGTCTTTCTCTGGTGCGTTGCCCTTGCTCTGCACAGGACGCTGGCTGCCGGGGTCCACTGGCGGCACTATCTCGTTCTCGGGCTGTTCAATTCGGCGCTCCCGTTCCTGTTGTTCGCCCATGCGGCACAGACCGTTTCGGCGTCTCTGCTGTCGATCCTGAATGCGACGGCGCCGCTCTGGGGCGCCTTGATCGGCGCCGTCTGGTTGCGCCAGCCGCTGTCGCCAAGGCAGTTGATCGGCCTGTCCTGTGGCGTTGCCGGTGTCGTCGTCCTCGGCGGCAGCGAGGCCGCCCAATTGCCACCGGGTGGCGGCCTGGCCATCGCTGCCGCCCTGCTCGCGGCATTCTCGTACGGCATCGCCACGACCTACACCAAAGCCGCGGGCGCCGTCGACCCCTTCGCCAACGCGCACGGCAGCATGTGGGCAGCGACCCTGCTGCTGCTGCCGACGCTGTTCCTCCTGCCGTTGCCGGCCACCACGCCGACGACCGGCGTCGTCGCCGCGGTGATTGCCCTCGGCGTGCTCTGCAGCGGTGTCGCCTACCTGCTCTACTTCCGCCTGATCGCCGACATCGGCGCCACGCCCGCGCTGACGGTCACCTTCCTGATTCCCGTCTTTGGTGTGCTCTGGGGCTACCTGTTCCTCGATGAACCGGTCGCTTGGCATACCCTGTTCGGCGCCGTGCTGGTGCTGTCCGGCACCGGCCTGGTGACCGGTTTCTCGCCGACATCGGCGCTGGCTTCATGGAGGCTCCGGCATGTCCGGTCGTGAACCCGACGAGCAGTCGAGAAACTTTGCCGTCGTCGCGCGCGCCATCGAATACATCCGCGCGAACGCACGCGGGCAGCCGACTCTGGAGGAGATTGCCGCGGCTGTCCACCTGAGCCCCTTCCACCTGCAGCGGCTGTTCTCCGCCTGGGCCGGCATCTCGCCGAAGCGCTTCCTGCAGTACCTGACCAAGGAACATGCCCGGCACGAACTGGCCCGGTCGCGCGACGTCCTGGCGGTCGCGGCCGACAGCGGTCTCAGCAGTGGCAGCCGCCTGCACGAGCTGATGGTCAGTTGTGAAGCCCTGTCACCCGGCGAAATCCGGTCCGGCGGCCTCGGCATCACGGTCTCCTGCGGCTTCGCGCCGTCGCCTTTCGGCGACGCACTGATCGCGTGGACGGCACGCGGCGTCTGTCATCTCGCCTTCTGCTCGATGGCGGAGCCGGCGATGCTCGCCGAGCTGCTGGCACGCTGGCCAGCGGCGACGATCGTGCGCGATGACGAGCAGGCGCGGCTGCTGCTTGCCCGCGTGTTTCCCGCCACGCCGACACGCGGCACGCTGCACCTGCTGCTGCGCGGAACGAACTTCCAGATCAAGGTCTGGGAGGCGCTGATCCGGGTCGAGCCCGGTACGCTGATCTCCTATGGCGAACTGGCGCGGCGGGCCGCAGCAGCGAATGCCCAGCGGGCAGTCGGCAGTGCGCTGGCGGCCAACTGCATCGCCTACCTGATTCCCTGTCACCGCGTCATCCGCGAGTCGGGAGAGATCGGCAGCTATCGCTGGGGAAGCAGCCGCAAGCTGGCGCTGCTCGGCTGGGAGGCGGGCATCGGCGAGCGTGGGACGCGTGCCGCCGCCGGCGACGAAGCCTGATCGCCGCTGCCCGGCGGTCGTCGTCCGCCCGGAAGCTCGCTGCTATTCCCTGCCGACCGAGAGCACCGGATGGGTCTCGCTCTCCGAGACGAGGACCGTCATCAGATTGGTGACCAGCCTGACGCGGTCTTCGGCAGACAGCCTGACGAGTCCTGCGGCTTCCAGTTGCTCGATCCCGAGCTTGACCATGCCGACCGCTCCGTCGACGATCCGGGTGCGGGCGGCGACGACCGCTTCCGCCTGTTGCCGGCGCAGCATGGCGCTGGCGATCTCCTGCGCATAGGCGAGGTGGGAGATGCGCGCCTCGACGACCTCGAGACCGGCGAGCGCGACGTGTTCCTGGATGCGCGTCGCCAGCAGTTCGGCGACGGCGTCCATGTCGCCGCGCAGCGAGTTCCTGCCGTCGGCATCGCCGTCGTACCAGCGCGCGCTGACCACCGAGCGCACCGCCGACTCGCTCTGGATGACGATGTAGTTGGCGTAGTCCTCGACGTCGAACGCGGCACGCGCCGTGTCGGCGACACGCCAGACGACGACCGCCGCCACTTCCACCGGGTTGCCGGCGCGGTCGTTGACCTTCAGCGTCGGCGTGTTGAGGTTGTTCGCGCGCAGCGACATCTTCTGCCGCTGGTAGAAGGGATTTACCCAGTAGAAGCCGTCCCGGCGCAGCGTGCCGGCATAGCGGCCGAAGAAGGTGAAGATGCCGGCGATGTTCGGCTGCAGGATGCCGAAGCCCTTGCCGAGAAAGGCGAGCAGCGGAATCGCCAGGATGCGGGGCAGCGAAACCTGGCTCGGGAAAGGCAGTGCCAGGCCGATGAGGTTCCACGCCACGAGGCCGATGAACGGCCAGATGGTCCACACCAGAAAGGCGAACCACAGGGGCAGGGCCAGCCAGCCGGAGATGCTCGCAGCCGGTCTTTCTTCAGCGATCTCGCGCACCGGATACTCCTCGTCAGTGTTGCATTGCGTCGCTCATTGTAGATGCTTCCGGCCAAGCTGGGCGACCTCGCTTCACGTCGCTGCGGCTGCGGGCAAGCCGTCAGGGTGAGCGCTGCCCGTTCCAGCGAGAGCGGTGGCGCGCTGCCGCCAGCAGCGGCCTGCGCGCGCTCGGCGTCGTCCCGACGCTGGGTTTGCAGTTCGCGACTCCGAGGCTCGATCGCACCTCCTGCAGAAGTGTCGACATTCTTTACAGCGAGTCGCCAGCGTACGCCGCCAAAAAAGGAAAAAGTTGCTTCGGAACAGATGCTTGCGGAGCATGGCCCGAATATTGCTTGATGGATGCCGAGTGCAGGCAAGGTTGGTCCTGCCGATCAAAGGCACTCGGCTCGAACCAACTTTTCCTCGACAGGAAGGAGATCAAAAAAATGAAACTCTTGCAAAAACTCGTTGGTGTGGCCCTGCTTTCGGCATCCGCAGCATCGATGGCTGACCCGATCGGCGTCGACGCCGGGTGGTATGGCTTCTGCTTCGGCGGTGCGGGTTCTCCCGCCACGAACGGCTGCCAGAACCTGGGTGTGGGTTCCGCAGGCAACCCCTTCACCTTCTCGCTCAGCGGACCCGGTCTGCTCAAGGTGACCGACGCGTTCAATATCGGTGATACCTTCGACGTGTGGGTGAACTCGGTGCCGGCCTTCACGACCTCCGTCCCGGGCTCCGGTGCCTCTACGAGCGATCCGGACGTCGCCTTCGCCAGCGGCTACTACAGCTCCGGCAGCCTGCTGCTCGCAGCGGGCAACTACAGCATCGACATCTTCGCCAACCAGTCGCCCTTTGGCAGCGGCGGCGGCTATGTCGAGATCGAGTCGGCGGTGCCGCTGCCAGGCACGCTGGCGCTCGTCGGTCTCGGTCTGGCCGGACTCGGCCTGCGTCGCCGGGCAGTCTGAGCTTGACGATCGGGCGGCGGTCCGCTGCGGGCCGCCGCCAGTGACACAGCCCGGCTCGCCGGCCTGTGTCACGACAACATCCCTGCCGGCATCGCCGGCATTTTTTTTCGGTGACGGGTCCCGCGGCAGTGACACTGGCGGTGGCCCAGCCTTCCCTCCCGTAGAGGCCGCTCCTGCCCCGGCTGCCGCTTTCCGTGCAGGCCTGGGGGTGGGTCGTCGCGGCCGCTCACCCATGATGGTGCTCGCGACCGGCGGCCGCCCCAAACTGGTGCGACGGTGCGCACGATGTTGGCCGAGTGCATCGCCAGACGACGTCGGAACATGGCTTTCAAGCTGCTCCTGCGGGTCTTGGTGAAAGTGGCACGCTCCTTGCTTTTTCC
>WBZM01000745.1_pt2 | contig 26600 bp, 23 predicted proteins | sample 5204271 | NCBI WGS metagenome assembly WBZM01 (sample SAMN12344346, study PRJNA552823) | activated sludge metagenome | biome: Activated sludge suspended growth; feature: Nitrification reactor; material: Wastewater; isolation source: activated sludge from nitrification reactor of wastewater... | reverse complement strand
CACCTGGACACCGTCGGCAGCCGACGGCCCCGGCAGCTTCACGCTGACGGTGCGGGTGACGGACGATGGCCTGCCGCCACTCGAAGACGCCGAGACCTTCACGATCACGGTGGCCGATGTCGTACCGACGAGCTTGCAGGTGCTTTCGCTGACGCCCACGGACAGCGGCTTCGACCTGTCATTCAACCGCGCGCTCGACGCGTCGGCGCTCAACCTGTACGACGCCGCAACAGCGGGCTACGGCCCGGCCGACGTGGTCCTGCGGGGTGCCGCGAGTGGCGTCGTCGGGGGGTCGATCGCGGTCGACCCGGCCAGCGGCGTTCTTCGCTTCGTCGCCACCGGCGGAACACTGGCCGCCGACACCTACAGCGTGACGCTGCGCAGCGGCGCCGACGCCTTCAAGGATGTGCACGGCGTGCCGCTCGACGGCAACGGCGACGGTACGCCTGGTGACGACGCCTCGCGGCAATTCAGCATCGCCGCGCCGGCTGGCCGGACGCTGCGGGTGCCCGACTTCGCCCGTGGACCGGCGCAGCCGGTAGACGGGCCGGCAACGCAGAGTGGCCTGCCGATCACGCTTTCCGAAGGCAGCGGCGTCGACACGGTGGAATTCGACCTCGACTACGACCCGACGCTGCTCGTGATCGACAGCGTGCGGCGCGGTGCCGGCCTGAACGGTGCCGCGGTGCTCGACGTCACCCACGCCGCCGGGCGTCTGCACGTGCACATCACCGGGGCCGCTCTGGCCGCCGGTCCGGTGCAGTTGCTCTCGCTCGCCGCCCGCGTTCCGGCGACGGCCCCGCATGCCGCCAGCCACGTCATCGACCTCCTCAACCTGAGGCTGAACGACGGTGCCCTGCCGGCTCACGCCGACGACGCGCTCGCGGTCGTCGCCTGTTTCGGCGACACCGACGGCGACGGCACGATCAGCAACACCGACGCGAGCACGCTCGGCAATGTGGTGGTCGGTCGCGACAGCGGGCTGGCTGCCTACCGCAATGTGGACCCGCGGCTGGTCGTCGACATCACCGGCGACGGTCTGATCAACGTCCTCGACACGGCACGCATCCTGTCCGAGGCGAAATGGATCCAGGGGGGCGCAGCCACTCTCGATCGGCCGGAGATCCCGGAGATCCCGGCGATCCCGGCGATCCCGGCGATTCCCGCCACCTTCGCAGCGCTGCTCGTCGACGAGCCAGCCTCATCGCTCAACCCGGGCAACGCGCAGGTGCTGCAGTTGCCGCAGGCCGACTTCAGCGCACCGGCCGCGGTTCCTTCGCTGCCGACCCAGCAGCCTGCTCTGCCGGCTGACGGCGATGCCGCAGCCACGGCCGACGCGGCGGCGGAGGACGATGCCCGCGCCGCTGGGGTGGCGATCGCCGCAGCCCCACCATTGGCCGCGGCCGCACCGGCGGCACCCGCCAGCAGCGACTGGTTGCGCGGTTTCCTGAGCGCTCCGGCCGCGCAGGGCATCAGCGTCACGCTGGCGGCAGCCGCAGCCGCGCCGGTGGCGGCCCAGACCGCCTCACTGGCAGGCAGCCGGCCGTACTGGGACGGCCTCGGCATTGCGCCGCAGAAAGCCGCGCCACAGGCGCCGGGCCGTTCCGCGAACTGGGTCAGAGCCTTCGTGACCAACCTCGCCAGGCCCGCCGACGCATCTCCGAACGCATCACTGCGCATCACGCTGCTGTGAGAACGACCTTGCCCCCTGCTCGCGTCGCTCACACGGCAGGCTTCCATCGACCATCCAGGAACCCCGGCCCATGAGCCCTCGCATCATCCTTGCCTCGCTGGCGGCCGCTGCCGCCGTTGGCCTTTCGGCACCCGCTGCGGCTGCCTATGCCCTCTCGCTGCACGCCACGCCATCCAGCGGAACGGTGGGCGGGCAAGTGGTCGTCGATGTCAATCTCACGCTCGACGGCGGCGATACCCTGCTGGGAATGGACTTCGTGTTGAACTATGACCCCGCCGTGCTGCAATACCTTGCCACCGCCGAGGGTTCGCTGACCCCAGGCTGGGCCTCGGTGCCGCCCTTCGAAAGCCCCGCAGGCCGGATCACTGCGACCTTCCTCGACCCGACCTTCACCGGCCTGGACAGCACGGCGGGTCCGCTCGCAGGCAGCATCGCCAGCCTGGCTTTCGTGCTCCATGCACCGGGATTCAGTACCCTGACCCTGTCCGACATCGTCCTCGTCGACACCCAGTTCGACCAGCAGCTACCGAGTGGGACGCCAGGGACCGCCCGCGTCGAAGTGCAGCCGGGCGGCAACATCCCCGAACCGGCTTCGCTGCCGCTGCTCGGGCTCGCTCTGGCATTGCTCTGCTGTCCGCACGACAATCAAGGAAGCGCGCGTCGCACCGGCTCATAGCCGACCCGGGCTCGCTTCTGGCGGCGACCGACCAGCAGATCGGCTTCTTCCGGAAGTTCCCGCAGACACCCCGCTCCCGGGGCCGTCGAGACCGGCGGCCCAGGACTTCCCAAGTGAAAGCTCCAATGGTCGACATTGCGTCGATGTGGGCACCGCATGTCTGGTCGCATCGGAGTTCCCGGAACGCCAGCGTCGCAACCGACAAACCAAATTAGTATACTGTCACCGTTTCTGGTGCACCGTTTCTGGTCCGCCCGAATCGCCCGCACTGGGACGGCCGCCGGCTCAGGTGACGCCAGACTGGACGGCAAGCTCGCTGAGGAACTCGTCGGCATCGGCGCGGATGACCTCGATCTGCCGGCTCGCCAGGAGCTTCGTCCGCACCTCGTCGAAAAAGCCGACGGCGTACGCCTTGCGCGTCCACGGTTGTCGCTTGCCACGAATCCGCGACAGCAGGCGCCGCACATGCTCGTCGCGCAGCCCGTAGCCGACGAACAGGACGGTGTTGTTCTGGCAGCAGCTCGGCGACCCTGTCGAGCAGCTTGGCATGCGTCTCGGCGTAGTTCTCGTAGTCATCCGTCGTCGCCACGAGCGACAGCGGTCTATCGCCGGAACCGTGGATCTTCAGCAGATTGTGCTGGTCGTAATTGAACATCGGCGCGTCCGCATCCTGCGAAAGCACCTGGTAATGCTGGTTGATCTTCCGGTAGGCGGCTTCAAACAGGAGATCCCAATTGGTCGTGACGATGAAGCGGAACGCCTTCACGGCCGCCAGATGGCTCTCCTGCGGCTCCCTGTCCTGGGGAACCAGCGCCGCCAGACGGTCTACCAGCGTGATCTGGTCATTGAGCGCGACATACTCGTCACAGACGTCTTCCAGCGAGCGGGCGCCGTAGTCGTAGTCCGGGTAGTCGCGCTTGATCTGCATGCCGAGCTGATCCCGGATGTACGCCCCACCAAAGCCGATGGCTTTCCACGAAATTCCGGCGCCGGCAAAGAGCACGGCTTGCCGATTCCTCACTGCGTCAACGAGGGCTGCCTTGATCTGCATGTCTTCCTCCGGTCTCCGGCCATCGTTCGGCGCGCCGCGGTACGCGGTCCGCCAACCGTCGATGTGAAAGTCGCGGCAGCGACTGACGAACCGCTCTTGTCGCCGCCGTTGTCCTCATCGTCAAACATAGTGTCTGATGAACTCGTAGTAGGCGCGCGGACCGTCCTTCGAGTGTCGCCGGACGGAGCGGATGATCCTGTCGACGCGGGCATTGAACTCCCTGAGCGTCAGCGCATCGACCCTGTCGACGCGCGCGCGGGCAATCTCTACGCAGCCGTCGACGATGCCATCGGTCAGCGGGTTGCGAGCGACCTGCTCGTTCCTGCCGTAGCCGAATGCCTGCTTGACCGCCACCTTGGCGTTCTCCAGGGCGAAGATGCACAGGGTGTCGGTCAAACTGGGGTGCAGCTCATACTCGGCCTTCAGGCCGGTCTCGATGTCTTGCAGCAAGTCGATGTGGGGGTCGTCGCTGGGGTCCATGGCTGCTCAACTCGCAAGGGTGAGTGCGTTGGGAAATCTTCGCTCGTCGTCGTTCCGGTCGCGGTGCACGGCATCAGTGTAACCATGCCGGGACAGCAGCGGCAAGCAGATGATCGATGCCGGGCGGTCCCGCCCGCCCGGCGGCTCGACGCGGCGTGCGACACCCGTCGATGGGCGCACTGGCGAACGCGTCGGCAGAGTACTTGCGCTGCGCCGACCGCATTGCCTATCCTGAAGGCAGGGTGACCCGGCCTTTCCAGCCGGGTCGAGAGGTGGTGAGTCGGGGTGGGCAGGACATGGGTGATGGCACGGCAGCGGTTGGCGTGACGAGCGACCCGGAGGATCGGCGGCGGCGACTGCAATCGCTGCTTGCCGAACTGGCGGCGCTCGACCTGGAGCGCGACGCGGAGCGCGGGCGCGAGTTGCTGGCGGAAGCCGCGCAGTACCTCGACCGGATGGCGGAGCCGCGCCGCTGGGCGGCGTTGCGCAGTCGCTACGCTGCGCTGTCGGAGGAGATCGACCCGCCGGCCGCCGCCGCGGCCTACCGGGACGCACTCGAGGTCTGGGATCCGGCCAGCGAACGCGACAGCTGGCTGGCGTGCCACGAAGGCATCGGCTGGCTGCTGGCGCGACAGGCGCCACTGACGCCGGCGCAGCAGCAGGAGGCGATCGAGCACCTCGAGTGTGCGGTCGGCGAGCGTCCGTACCTCGCGGCGATCCTGGCACCGCTGTATCAGTTCCACACGCTGGGTGACCCCTGGGCCAACTGGCACAAGCGGGTCGCCTACCTCGAGCAGGGAGCGGCGCTCATCGATCGCGACAGCGAGCCCGAGCGCTGGGCGGCGGCGATGAATGCGCTCGCGGTCGCCTGCCAGGAGGAGCCCGGCGCCGACTTCGGCGCCGCGCTCGAACGACGGCTCGCACGGCACGCACAGGTGCTCGCCGCGTTGCCTGCCGCGGCAACGGGTGCGCGCGTCGAGACCTGGCTCGCGCTCAGCGAGTGCTTCCGCTTCCGCTGCCTGGGCGACGCCGCGGCCAACCTCGCCACGGCCGAGAGCTACGCCCGCGATGCGCTGGCTGCCTGCCCGCCGGCCGCCGGCTGGCGCCTGCGCGCCGAGGCGCTGCTCGCGCTGGCGCGCGTGCTCCTGCGGCCCGGTCGCAGCGACGCCGCAGCCCTGGCCGAGGCGCGCGCGCTCTGCGACGAGGCGGCACCGCTCATCGACCCGGCGCTCAGTCCGGCACTGCGGGCGACGGTCGAGAGCTTCCACACCGACATCTGCCTCGAGGGCATCGCCGCCGGCGACCTGGCGCAGGTCGAGCCGCTGCTGGCGCACGGCCAGGCCGCGCTGGCGCTGTTGTCGGCGCCGGAAGCGTTGCGCGACCGCCGCGTCGAGCGCCAGGTGATCGCCGACGGCCTGTTGCTGGCGGGGCGATTCGAGCAGGCCGCAGCGACGCTGCGCGACGCGCTGGCCGACGCGACGACGGCCCTCGCCGAGGCGAGCAGCATCGCCGGACGCATGGAGCGGATTTGGGAGTTCCGCGATTCCGCCGCCCTGCTCGCCCACTGCCTGCTGCGCCTCGGGCGCAGCGACGAAGCGCTGCTCGAACTCGACCGCGGCAAGGCCCTCTTCTGGCGGACGGATAACCACGACTGGACGAGCGCCGATCTCGCCGGCCTGGTGCCAGCCGGCGGGGCACTGCTCTGCGCCAACTTCGCGGCCGACCCCGGCGCCGTCACCATCGTCGCCGCGGGTGGCAGCGAGACGGTGTGGCTGCCCCACTTCGGGCGCCAGCGCCTGCTGCAACTGCAGCGCGGTGATGCGCATGCGACGGCGCTCGGCGGCTGGCTGCTCGCCTACCATCAGCAGCATGCGCAGGCGGCGGCGTGGCGGCAGATGATCGACGAGACCGGCCGCGTCCTCTTCGAAGAGCTCTGGCAGCCGCTTCTGCAGCGGCTGCCGACGCTCGGCGTCGCCGCGGACGGTGAACTGCTGTGGTTGCACCAGGGCGGCAGCAGCGTCTTTCCGCTGCACGCGGCGTGGTACGCGGACGATCGAGGCGAGCGACACTGGCTGCTCGACGAGCATGTGATCCGCTACGCGCCGTCGATTCGCGCCCTCCTCGCGGCACGCCCGGCGAACGACGGTCGCGCGTCGGCGCTGCTGGTCGCAGATCCGCTGCGCGACCTGCCCTTTGCCACCGTCGAGTGCGCCTGGGTGCAGCAGGCGCTCGCCACGCCGGCCACGCTGCTCGGCAACGACGAGGCGACACCGGCGGCAGTGGTCGCGGCGCTCGGCCGCGTCGACATCCTGCATCTCGCGACGCACGCGCGCTTCGACCTCGAGCGCCCGCTGCAATCGTGCGTCTTCCTCGCCGGCGGCGAGCGGCTGACGATCGAATCGCTGCTGCCCGCGCTCGCCGGCCGGCCGCCGGCGCTGCTCGCCCTGTCGGCCTGCGAGACGGCGATGGCGCGCGTCGCCTCGACCCCCGACGAGTCGCTCGGCTTTCCCGCCGCCTTCCTGCACGCCGGTACGCGCAGCGTGCTCGCCTCGCTCTGGCCGGTGGATGACGTCGCGTCGGCCTTCCTCGTCGGCCGCTTCTACCGCGAACTGGCCGGCGGCGCGAAGCCGCCGGCATGCGCGTTGCGCGACGCGCAGCGCTGGCTGCGGACGGTGAGCGTCGCCGAGCTGATGGCGCTCCTGCGCGCGGCAAAGGAGCTGCCGCCGCCGGCCGGTCCGCTCGCGGCGGCCACGCGCAGTGCCTTGCGCAGTCACGCCGCGGACCACCGTCCGTACGCGGCGCCGTGGTTCTGGGCGGCATTCATCATTTGTGGAAGGGAATGAGAAATGAATGAGGACCTGCAACAGCTCGCCTTGCTCGACGCACTGCTCGGCAACTGGGACAGTATCCACATTCGCCTGGGCGATCCCACTCCGGCGCTGCAGGCGTCGCTGGCGGCGCTGGCCGGGCGCCTGGCGACCGCTGCGAACGGCGACGCCGTGGCGCTGATCCTGGACGACCTGCTCGACCTGCTCGAGGGGACGCCGGCCTACGCCTTCGTCCGCGAGCTGATCGTCCGCAGTCAGCTGGCTCTCGGCAAGACCCGCGCACTCGGCAGCGCCGGTGCCGTCTGCGCGCCGCTGGCCAGCGCCGAGGCCGCTGCCCTGGCCGGCGACGGCAGCGCGCGGCTGGCCACCGCCATCAGCGCCGAGGCCGAGCCGTGCACGATCGACATCCATTTCGCCACCAACCGGCAGCTCGCGAGCGCCGGTGAGGAGCGCTTCACGGCCGACCCTGCCGGGCAGCTGGCGTACGGACTGGCACGCGTCACCATCCCGATCGATCGCCACCGTCTCGGTCATGTCGAGCAGCGCGCGTGGTGGAACCGGCTCGGCGACGCGAAGGACAAGCGGCGGTACGTCGTACTCGGCGAAGTCGAGGCATGGTCGGGCGACGCGTTCCTCAGCCGGCTCGCGGCCGAGCCCGAGGCCGCCAACGGCCTGTTGGTGTTCACCCACGGTTACAACGTCAGTTTCGAGGAAGCCGCGCGGCGGGCGGCGCAACTGGCTTTCGATCTCCGCTTTCGCGGCCGCGTCGCGCTCTTCAGCTGGCCCTCCTGCGGCTCGCTGCTCGGCTATGGCGCCGACGAGGAGCGCGCGCTGCTCTCGGCGCACACCTTCCGCGGCTTCCTCGAATCGCTCGCCGACGGCCCGTGGAGCCAGGTCCACCTGCTGGCGCACAGCATGGGCAACCGCGTGCTGCTGCACGGGCTGGCCGGCGACGCCTGGCCGAACGGCAAGCTCGCGCAGGTGCTGTTCGTCGCCGCCGATGTCTACGTCGATCTCTTCCGGCAGCAGTTTCCGCGCATCCGCGACGCCGGCGCGAAGTACACCTCCTACGCTTCGCAACGCGACCGGGCGCTGTTCTTCTCTTCGCTGCTGCACCGGGGCGAACGCGTCGGCGCGATCGACGGCACACCGTTCATCACCGACGGCCTCGAGACGATCGACGCGACGGCGGTAGGTACGAGCCTGCTCGGGCTGGGGCTGGGGCACAGCTACTTCTCTGACCGGCGCAGCCTGCTGACGGACATCGGCGTCCTCGTCGGCGCCGGGCTGCCGGCATCGCAGCGCGGTCTCGCGCAGTCCGACCGGCCGCGCTACTGGTACTTTCCGCGCTGAAGCCGGCGTCCTCAGGTCGTCCGCCGCAGCCTCCTGCGCGTCGACGGCGGTCGCCGCTTGCCGGCTCAACCGCCGCTCGGGCAGCCTCCTGCCCGTTCCTCATTCCTGGCTCTGTCCATGCCGCATCGGCGAAGGCCATTCGCGGTGGACGGACGCCGCAAACGAAAGCGGCCGGGTCGGAAGCCGACCCGGCCTGCTCAATCGCGACGCAGAAGGACGCTTACTGGCGGCGACGGCTGGCGGCAAGACCGGCCATCGTCAGGCCCAGCAGGAGCATGGTGCCGGGCTCCGGGACTTCGCTCGATACGGTCGTCCTCGTGTCGAGGCCGAGTGCGATCGATCCCAAGCCACCGGGAACCTCGTTCTTGACGACCAGCGCGAGCGAGCTGAATTCGCCGGCGATCGGAGCGAAGGCGAGCGCGATGTTGGTCAGGCCCGTGCCATCGGCAGAAGACCAGATCCAGTCGCCGACGTCGACACTGTTCACCAGCACGTCCCAGACTACCGACTGCCCGGACGACAGCACATTCCGCGTCACGTTGAGATCCATCGACAGCGAGCTCGGGTTGAACAGGCCCGTGCCGGGGTAGTTCTCCGAGACGCGGTCGCCGCGTGCAGCCGACCAGAACCAGCCGATCTCGGTCGCGGAGAGGGAGCCAACCGAGGCCACGACCGTTGCCGAACTCGTCGGGAACTGGACGGTTACACTCGCCGCGGTCGCCGCTCCGGCGACGGTAAGCAGCGCGGCGGCCAGGATGGTTTTGCGGAAGGACATCATTTTCTTCTCCATGGTAGTTGGTTGGGCAATCGCGTCTGGATTGCGGCACAACAACCCTAGCACGTTCCGTGCCAGCAGCTGAAAAACGAATTCAAGTGCCTGTTTCCATTGAATGGTGCGATCGCTTTCGTGGCACGACCGAGCCACCGTTCGGCACCAGCCTGTAAATTTCTTCGACAGACTCGAGCCCGCGGGAAGGTCGATCCCGCGGTCACGGCTGGCGCGGTACAAGCGCCAGGATGTCGCGCGCTTGGCCGTGGATTCGCGGCTTGCCGCACTCGTGATCATCCACGGCGCCGGTCACCGCGCTGCGTGCGGCACAATTGGCTTTCGATCTCCCTTTCGCGGCCGCATCGTGCTCTTCAGCTGTTCGTCGCCGCCCATGTCTACGTCGATCTCTTCCGGCAGCAGTTTGCGCGCATCCGCGACGCCGGCGCGAACGACATCTCCTACGCTTCGCAACGTGACCGGGTGTCCGAAGCAGGCGAGAAGAGCCGACGCCGATCGCCGCCCCCTTCCTGCCATGCGAGGTTCGCCGATCGTGCAGGCGAACGATGCCCCCTGCTTCGCTGGCCGTCGCTATTCGTAGTGCGTCCACATCCTGAGGACGCGGACGATCTTCTCCGCCGCAAAGATCTCATACACCGGTCGGTGTTGAATGTTGATTCTTCGCGAACAGGCGCCAGCCAGATCGCCCACGCGTCTTTCGAACGACGGCGGATTCTGCAACGGGTTCGCGGCGATGATCCGCAGCAGTTCTTCGGCCTTCGGCTTCAGGCCGCTGGCGGCAAGCTTCCTGGCGTCCCTCTGCGCCTGCCTGGCCTAGACGATCTGCCAGCTCACCAGTCAAGCACCGTGGCGCTTTCAGCAAGTGGCTCGCCCATCCCTTCCTTGATCGAGTCGCGGAGTCCGGGAACGGAAAGCAGGAACAGTGTTTCCTGAATCGCCTGCCAATCCTCTGCAGAAACCAGCACGGCGCTGGTTCTCCTGCCCGAAATGAAGATCGGCTGATGTGACTCCGAGCTTTGATCGATCAGGCGATACAGATTCGCACGCGCTTCGCGGGCGGTCAGGATGGTCATGTGTGGCTCCTCATCTCCGCAAAGCGTACGAAAACAGGCACACCAAGTCCAGCGGCGGGACCGCCACTCAGCAAAGCTCGGCTGCGGTGTGGAACGACGACGCAGAGGCCAATTGTGGCCCCGGAATCAGCTCAGCCGCACCAGCTGCTTGCCGAAGTTCTGCCCGTGCAGCAGGCCGATGAATGCCGCCGGCGCGTTCTCGATTCCGTGTACGATGCTCTCACGATGGCGCAACCATCCGCTGGCGACGAGTTCGCCGAGTTCGCGCAGCGCCGGTGGCCAGAAGTCGAGGTGCTCGCTGACGATGAAACCCTGCAGTTTCAGCCGCCGCAGCAGGATCAGTTGCGGTTCGCGAAGCGGTATCGCCTGGCCATCGTAGCCGGCGATCAGGCCGCAGATGGCGATGCGGGCGAAGGGGTTGCAGCGCCGCAGGACGGCGTCGAGGATTCTGCCGCCGACGTTCTCGAAGTGGCCGTCGACGCCGTCCGGGCAGGCGGCGGCGAGGGCATCGGCGAGCGAGCGGGTGTCGCCATGCAGGCGGTGGTCGATGCAGGCGTCGAAGCCGAACTCCTCGACCACGGCGCGGCACTTCTCCGGCCCGCCGGCGATGCCGACGACGCGGCAGCCGCGCAGCCTGGCGAGTTGGCCGACGACGCTGCCGACGGCACCGCTGGCGGCCGAGACGACGATCGTCTCGCCGCTCTGCGGCGCGATCAGGTGCAACAGCCCGTACCAGGCGGTGACGCCCGGCATGCCGACGGCGCCGAGGTGGGCCGAGAGCGGGATTGCCGTACCGTCGACCCGGCGCAGCGCGCCGGCGCACTCGCCATCGACGATCTGGTATTCCTGCCAGCCGCCCATGCCGACGACCTGGTCGCCGACGCGGTAGCGGTTGCTGCGCGAGGCGACGATCTCGCCGACGGTGCCGCCGATCATCACCTCGCCGAGCGCCTGCGGCTCGGCGTAGCTCTCGCCGCCGTTCATGCGGCCGCGCATGTAGGGGTCGAGGCTGAGGTAATGGTGGCGCACCAGCACCTGTCCGTCGGCGAGCGCGGGTATCTCGGTCTCGACGAGCCGGAAGTTGTCCGCTGCGGCTGCACCGCGCGGGCGCGCAACGAGGAGGATCTGCCGGTTGCGCGTCACGCTCGCTCAGCCATCGATGAAGCGCTCGATGAAGCTGGCGACTTTCGCCTTGCCGACGAAGATGCCATAGTGGCCCTCGCAGAGGATGTCGGCTTCGAGCGCCAGCAGCTTGCGCAGCGATGCCCGGTAGTCCCTGACGCTGGAGCGCAGCGCGGCGTGGATCGGCCCGTGCACGTCCTGCGCGAAGACGACGCGGCGATCGTCCGAGTCGACGACGAAAGCGACCGATCCGGGCGAGTGGCCGGGGATATGGACCACCTCGAGCGGGCGGCCGGCGAGGAGGATGCGGTCGCCGCCGGCGAGGCGGCGGTCGACCGGGCACGGAGTCAGGTGGTCGCCATACCAGCAGGCGGCGCTGACCTGGCTGTCGCCGGCTTCGAGCCAGGCGGCCTCGAGCTCATGAATCGCCACCTGCCAGCCGAACCGCCGGCGGAACTCGGACGCGCCGCCGCTGTGGTCATAGTGGCAGTGCGTCAGCAGCAGCGCCTCGACCTGCTCCGGCTGTACGCCGGCGGCCTCGATGTTCATCAGCACGCGCTCGCCGGCGCGCCCGCTGCCGGCGTCGATCAGTACGGCGGCGTCGGCGAAGTGGACGAGATAGATCGCCGCGTCGCTCTGGTCGGTCTGCCCGGGACCGCCGACCTGGCAGATCTCGGAGGTGATGAAGCGTGTCTGTGGTCCCATCGGTTGACTATTCCCTGTCGGCCTCGGCCAGCGCGGCGAGGAGTTCGCTGCGGGCGTCGGCGTGGTCCTGGTATTGGTGGCCGCGGCTGCGCTCGTACCAGTAGCGGCTGTTCCAGGCATCGCCCTCGATCTTGTGCAGGATCGCATGGATCCAGCACGCCAGCGGGTCGTCCAGATCCTGGACGATGACGTGCGCCTGCTCCCAGTCGCCGGTGAGGGCCGCCCGGATGGCGCGCGTGCAGTTGCGGCGCGCCGCGTCGTCGCCGGACGTCATCGTGACGGCCAGCCGGTTTGCGGGATCGGCGGCGGCAGGCCGGGATCCACCACTGCCGGTGGCGGCGGCGCCGGCCTGGTCGCGAGTGGTGGCGCCGAGGGCATCGGCGGCGGCAGGCCCGGATGCACCAGCGGCGATGGCAGCGGCGGCGACGGTTGCAGCCCCGCCGGTGGCCGCGGCTTCACTTCGACTGGCGGCTGCGGCCGCTGCCATGGCCGCCGCGGCGCGATGGACGCATGCCGCAGCTGGAAGCTGACCGGCCGCGCGCGCAGCAGAACCCGCCCGGAGGGGTCGACGATCGCCGCGTCGAGCTGATGGAACTGGTTGGGTGGTGGCAGCGTGTCACCCCAGAACTCAGGCGGAATCATGAACTCGCTGGCGGTGAAGCGCTGTTCGACCGGCCGACCGTTGATCGCGACGACGAAGGCGTGCCCTTCGCCGAGCTGCAGGCGCGGTTCGACCGCCAGGCGGACCTCGAACAGCGCAGTATTGGCGACGACGGCGCCGCCATCCTCGGGAAAGGTGATCGCCAGGCGGCGGTAGCTCGCAGCCGCCGCTTCGCGCTTGCCGCCTGCTTCGCCGGGCGTGGCGCTGGCCGGCGCCGGCGCTCGGCTGACCGGCACGGGTTCGACCACGTTGGGCGGTGGCAGGGTCACCGGCCGGGCGCCAGGCTGTGGTCTGTCGGAAAATACCGGCCCGTTGGCGCCGCGGGTCACGAACACCTCGTCGGCGCCCAGCGCCGCCGGCAGCGCAAACGGCAGACAGCACCCAGCGAGCAGCAGGCGGGCGTTCATCGCTGGCTGCCGGCAGCCGCAGGGTCCGCGGCGAGTGCAGCGAGCAGCGTGCTGGCGACGCGTGGCGAGTAGAGCATCGCCAGGTGTCCGAGACCGTCGATCGCGCGATGGGTCGCGCCGGGCAGCTCGAGATTGGCTTGCGGCATCACGAAATTGTCATGCGGACTGTAGATGACCACAGTATCGAGCAGCGACGCCGGGTTGGCAAGGGCCCGCAGCCAGTCGCCGTGCGGACGCATCTGGCGCGCGTTGTCGCCGGCGCCGACGTAGGCGAGCTGGCTGCCCTGGTGTGGCGTGCCGAGCGTCACCAGCTTCGCCACCCGTGCGTTGCCGCAGCGCTGCAGGTAGCGACGCGCCACCAGCCCGCCCATGCTGTGGCCGACGAGCAGCAGGCGCTCGGCGCCGGTCTGCGCCAGCACGGCGTCGATCCGCCGCGCCAGCGGATCGACGTAGTGCTCGATGCTGGTGTAAACCGGTTCGAGGCTGATCGTCGCCACACTCCAGCCGGCCGCCTCGAGCCGCCGCCGCAGCAACCACCAGGCGGCGCGCGAACAACCGTAGCCGTGCACCAGCAGGACCGGGTCTCGCCGCCGGCCAGCCGCGGCGGAGCCGGCAGGCAGGCGGTCAGCACCCATCCACCAGCGTTCGAAGGGGAAGATGAGGACGAAGCTGAGGACGAAGGCGGCGCATTCGGCGAGCACCATGCGCAACGCCCGCACCATGCCCAGCCGCGGTGCCGGCGAGTGCCAAGCGAGGGCAAAGGCGTAGCTCGTCGCGACGAGCAGCGCCCGCAAGGCGAGAACCCCGCCAACGGCGGCGACCGCCGCGGTTGCCGGCGAGGCATCGCCGAGCTGCGTCGCGATGGCCACGTAGAGCGCCACCTCGAGCAGCAGCGACAGGCAGAGGGCACGGGCGAGCATGATACGGCTCCGGGTCAGGGAATCAGCGGCGGCGGCCGGCCCGACAGGTCGGCGGCGAGCAGGCTGGCGTTGCGTGCCACCAAGCCATAGATCGAAAGTTGCGGATTGGCGCCGAGACTCGTGGGGAACAGCGATCCGTCGTGAATCGACAGGTTGCCAAGCCAGAAGTGCCGGCCACGGTGGTCGGCGACGCCGCGCTGCGGTGCGTCGGCCATGCCGCAGCCGCCCATCACGTGCGCGCTGACGACGCGGCAGAGCAAGGGCTTCAGCGGCAGTTCGGCGATCCCCTTCTTTGCCTGCGCCCAGCTCGAGTAGAGGGGCGCGGTCTCATGCACCGGCGTCACCGCGCGCGCGCCGGCGGCGAACTGAATCTCGGCCATCGCCAGCAGCGCGCGCCGGGCCGCTTCCCAGATCACTTCGCCGAGCGGGTAGTCGAGGACCGGCAAGCCGTCGCGGCCCAGCCGCACCTGGCCGCCCTGGCTCTCCGGATGGAAGCCGTCGCGCAGCAGCGCGAGGACGACATTGACCCGGGTGAACTCGCGCATCAGTGCGGCGTGCGCGGCGCCGAAGCCCTGCAGCGTCGTCGCGTACAGTACCGGGTGCAGCGGCGGCGTTTCCAGCTTGAAGCCGAGTGGACCGTCGATCGCCGCCTGGTGCAGGAAGAAGTCCGAGTACAGGGTCTGCGGCGCACCGGCGTAGGCGTCGACCCGCTCCGGCATCACCGCCGACGAGATGATCACAGGGTGCAGGAAGGTGCGCTTGCCGAGCAGCCGATGCGGATCGGGAACGCCGCTGCGCAGCAGCAGCGCCGGGCTGCCGATGGCACCGGCGGCGGCGACGAAGTGCCGCGCGCGCAGTTGCAGCCGCTTGCCGGAGGGATGGATGCCATCGGGCCGCAGCGCCAGGCAGTCGAGGGCGCTGATGCGGCCACCGCTGAAGCGCAGGCGCTCGGCGCGCAGCCGGGTGTACAGCGTCGCGCCGCGGTTCAGCGCCGCCGGGATGGTCGTCAGCAACATCGACTGCTTGGCATTCGTCGGGCAGCCCATGCCGCAGTAGCCGAGGTTCCAGCAGCCCTTGACGTTGCGCTTGATGGCGCCGATCGGGATGCCGAGTTTCTCCGCTCCGGCGGCGAGCACCTTGTTGTTCGGGTTCGGTGGCGTCTCCCAGGCGCGCACCCAGAGCTTGTGCTCCATCACCGCGAACCACGAACTCATCGCTTCGGCACTCAACTGACGCAGGCCGTAGTGGCGCTGCCAGAAGGCGAAGACTTCCGGCGGCGTCCGGAAGCTGCTCGTCCAGTTGACCGTCGTCGAGCCACCGACGCAACGCCCCTGCAGGATGTTGATCGCCTTGTCCATGGTCTTGCGCGCCGCCGAATCCTGGTAGAGCTCCGGATAGGCCTCGGACTCGAGCATGCGGAAGTCGCTCGACGAGCGCAGCGGCCCCTCCTCGACGAGGATGACGTGCAGGCCGCTGGCGCTGAGGATGTCCGCCGTCACGCCACCACCGGCGCCGCTGCCGACGATGACGACGTCGGCCTCGACCGTCTGCCCCTTGCCGAGGGTGGAGGCGTCGATGTGCTTCCAGCCGGCGGCGAGACCGGCACGGATCGGGTCCTGCATCAGAAGTAGCCTCGCGGTGGACCAGGGTAGGCAATCGCCTCCCAGGTGTCGGGACGCGCGTACCAGGCACCGAAAGTCAGGTCGTGCAGCGCCGCGTAGGCCCCCTGCAGCAGGGCCAGACGGCTCGTCCGCCAGGACTCGAGGAACACGCTGACGTCCTCGACGCTGGCCTCGCGCCATGGCTTGCCGACCCCGGCGAGCACCATCCGCCCGGGCGCCAGCACCAGCAGGCCGAACAGTTCACCGATCTCGCGCTGGCTGGCGACCGACAGGCCGGCGATGGTGCGCGCGATGCCATCGACCGTGAGTGCGACCAGCCGCGACCGCTCGTCGCCCGCCGGCGGCAGCGCGCCGTCGAGCAGCGCACCGGCGATCGCCGCCAGCATCGCGCGCTCGTCGCTGCTCAGCCGCCGCTCGCCGGCAGCGTTGAGCCAGCCGGAGAAGGCGAGCAGCAGGCTGCCGGCGACGCCGGTACGGATGAACTGGCGACGGCTGACGATCATCGCAACAGCAGCCGCGTCAGGCGGTCGAAGAGGACACCGTAGGGCGGCTTGAAGAGGCCGATCGCCGACAGCCGCGACTGCCGGAAGACCGCCTTGCGCACCGAGAAGGTCTCGAAGCCGGCGAAGCCGTGATAGCAGCCCATGCCGCTCGGGCCGACGCCGCCGAAGGGCAGCTCCTCCTGCGCGATGTGCAGGATCGTGTCGTTGATCGTCACCCCGCCGGACACCGTCTCGTCGAGGACCCGCTCGATGTTGCCGCGGTCGCTGTCGAAGTAGTAGAGCGCCAGCGGCCGCGGTCGCTCGTTGACGTGGCGGATCGCCTGGCCGAGGTCGCGGTAGGGGATGATCGGCAGCAGCGGCCCGAAGATTTCCTCCTGCATGACGCGCAGCCCGTCGTCGGCACCGAGCAGCGCCAGCGGCGGCAGGTGGCGTCGTGCCGGATCGGCCGTCGCGCCCGGCAGCAGGTCGACGATCGTCGCGCCGGCGGCGCGTGCCTCGTCGACGTAGCCCGCGAGGCGGGCATACTGCCGCTGATCGACGATCGCCGAGTAGTCGGCGTTGTCGTCGATGTGCGGGTAGCAGCGGGCAAGCACCGCGCGCGCGTGCTGCACGAAGGAATCCTCCAGACCTGCCGGCAGCAGGACATGGTCGGGCGCGATGCAGGTCTGGCCGGCGTTCAGGCACTTGCCGATGATGATCCTCTCGACGGCATGCGCGAAAGCCGGGCTGCCGACCAGCGTCGGACCGATGATCGCCGGCGACTTGCCGCCGAGTTCGAGGGTGACCGGCGTCAGGTTGGCGGCGGCCGCCTGCATGACCTGCCGGCCGACCGGCGTCGAGCCGGTGAACAGCAGGTGGTCGAAGGGCAGCGCGGCGAACTCGCGCGCCACGGTCACGTCGCCCTCGACGACCGACAGCTCGTCGTCGGCGAAGTGACGGCCGACCAGCTCGGCGAACAAAGCGGCGGTCGCCGGGGTGATCTCCGACATCTTGACCAGCGCCCGGTTGCCCGCCGCCAGCGCCGCCGCCAGCGGTGCCGCGGCGAGGAAGACCGGGTAGTTCCAGGGGACTATGATGCCGACGGCGCCGAGCGGCTGATGGCGCACTTCCGCCCTGCCCGGCTGGAACCACAGCGACACCGGCCGCGCCTGCGGCTGCATCCAGCGTCGCAGGTGGTGGCGGGCATGCCGGACCGCCTCGTGGCTCGGGAAGATCTCGAGCAGCCTCGTCTCGGCCGGCGAACGGTGGCCGAAGTCCTGGCGCACGGCATCGGCGATCGCCCGCTCGTGGTCGAGCAGCAGGCGGCCAAGCGTTCGCAGCCGACGCTCGCGCAGCGCGCGCGGCGGATTCGGGTCGCTGCGCGCCGCTGCCTGCAGGCGGGCAAAGCGGTTGGCCAACGACTCGGGATGGGGCATGGCTTGCTCCTGGCAGAGGTTCGGTCAGCGGCCAGTGTAGTCGCTGCCGCTGCCGCCGGTTAGGCGATGGCCTCTAAACAGCGCCGACCAGGCAAGGCATAATCCGCCGCCATGGACGATGCAAGCATCTCGATCGAGAAACGGGAGTGCACCGCAGCGCTGCGGCAGCACCTGCAGACGGCCAAGCGCCTGCGCCTGCAGGCAAACAGCGAGCCGGCCGCAGCGGCGAAGCGCCTGCGCCTGCGCGAGTGGCAGGCGGGGCGCCTGGCGCGCACCCATGCCGATCTGCTGGCCAGCCCCCGTTTCGGCGCCGCCGCCCGCTTCTTCCTCTCCGATCTCTACGGCCCGAAGGATTTCAGCAGCCGTGACGAGGAGGTCGAGCGCATCCTGCCGCTGTTGATCCGCATGCTGCCGACTTCGGCCCTGCAAAGCGTCGCCCTGGCGGTCGAGGTCGACGCGCTGTCCGAGGAACTCGACTCGGCGATGGTCGCCGAACTCGAGCGCGCCGGGATGATCGAGCGCATCGACGACGAGGCCTATGCCGCCGCCTACCGCGCCGTCGGCTGCCGGCCGGAGCGGGAGCGCCAGGTGATGCTGATCCGGCAGACCGGCGAGGCCCTCGACCGCGTCGCCCGCAAGCCGCTGCTCGGCAGCATGCTGCGGCTGATGCGCGCTCCGGCGCAGCTCGCCGGTCTCGCCGAGCTGCACGAGTTCCTCGACCGCGGCCTCAACGCCTTTCGTTGCATGGGCCCGGCCGGCGAGTTCCTCGACTCGATCGACGGCAAGGAGCGTGCGCTGCTCGCGCGGCTGTTCGCCGCTGCCGCCGATCCCTCGCGGTGAGAGTCGCATCAGGGACTCGCGGCTCTGCCTTCTCCCGCGCGTGAGAAGGGATGGGGGATGAGGGTCATCCGGGGCAGCTCGACCGTCATGACCTCTTGCCTGAGCATTCGCTACACGTTGTGACACAAAAGGCCAACTACTTCACAGATCCCGGGACTTCAAATCTGTAGCATTCGTTCTGTCGCCGGGGCACTTCCCTCCCCCTCCCCCCTCCCCCCAAGTGGTCCGGCGACTGCTTCACCCGGCCCGCTCAGTCCCCCCCCTGGCGGGCCGTTTCTTTTTCTGGGGTGCTTTTCAGGCGGGACCTTCGACAAGCGGATGACGCGGCTCGCTGGCAAAGATCGCAACCGGCCGTTCATGACGCCACGAGAAGGGGCCGCTGCTGGACCGTGACCGGGCGAGAGGCTGGGCGACGAGCGGGGTGCCGGTTGCTGGACCCGACTCCGCCCATGCACGTCGGGGAGCGTCAAATTCCTGCAGCAGCGCGCCCGTGTCGGTGCCGAGGCCATGTGCTGGCGCGGCGCAGGCCTAGAAAGTTCGCGCCGGCCAGTCGTGGGCTGGGCGACGATCACCAGCGACTCACCTCGTCAGCCGGACCAGGATCACGTCCCCAGCGAGCACGCCGGCCGCCGCAACGCGCTGACGCTGCCTTCGCCAGATCCGCGCGAAGCGCCCCGCGCCCGCCACCAGATCCAAGAGGCGTTTGACCCTGCCCACGCGGCGGTTTGGGCCATAGCACACCAGCTTGAAGGCACCCAAGGCAAACCGCAGCGGGGAGGCCGGGGGCGAAAACAGGTCACATCCACAGCCCAACCTCCGGGCCAGTGCGTGGTAGGCCGTCGGATTCCACCGGCCCAAGTGGTGCGGTGGATGGTTCAACACATCGAACCACTCCGACTCGAACGACATCGGGGAGTTGGGCGTGCTGACCCATAGCGATCCGCCGGGCTTCAATAACGAGAGCATTTGCTCCACGAACGCCACCGGTTGCTCGACATGTTCCAAGCAGTGGAAAGAGGTCACGGCGTCCAGGGACTGCGTTGCGACGAATCCTGCGCCCAGGGCGGACTCGATGCTGCCGCAGTGGCTGGGCAGCCCCTTCGCCTCGCATTCGCGAATGGCCAATGGGCTGGAATCCAGGGCGTGGCGGGTCTTGATGGGAAGAAAGTCCAGGGAGGACAGGAACCGTCCCGACCCGCACCCCACATCCAACACCTTGAACCCGTCGCTTCGGCCTGCGGACTCAGCACGCAAGCGATCCGCGACCTGGCGATACTCCCAGCGCGTCCCCGGGTAATAGAACGGGAACCCGCCGATCCACTGGTAGAACACCTCCGAGCCCGCTCTTGGCGGCCAGGCAAATTCAAAGTTTGTTTCGACACAGCGCCAAAGCGAGTAGTCACCGTCCACAGCTCTCGCCGGCGCTGGTTCCTGAAAATACGCCTCGAGAGACTTCCGAATGAGGATCTCGGGCAGGTCGCGAACCCGCTCCGGCGGGCGGTCGCTCAGCGGGCTTTTCGGGAAATGCTGTGTCATCACTGCGCTCACTGGAAAGGTTCAAGAAAGATGGGAGATCCAACGGCACATCTGCAGGTACTCAGGGCAAGCGCATCAATCCCATGAAAGATCGAGGAATCGAGCGTGGAGGCTGGCGGAAGTCGTGGCGATGAGGTAGTGGACCAGTGATGAGCCGATACGGCGCCAGATCGTTGGCGGCCAGCCGCAGCCCCGCACCATAGACGGGCGGCAAGCGCGCTGGGGCGATCCCGGCGTCGCCGTAGTCACGGAGAACGCGCGCCACGTAGCCGCGGGTCTCGGCATACGGCGGGATCTGGTTGCCGTACCGCATGACGGCACCTTCACCCGCGTTGTACGCCGCCAGCGCCAGCGGGACGCTGTCGAAGCGGTCGAGCAGCAGCCGCAGATAGGCCGTTCCGGCGCTGACATTGCTCTCCGGATGCTCGCGGTCCAGGACACCGAAGCGCCGCGCCGTGGCGGGCATCAGTTGCATCAGGCCGACTGCCCCCTTCGGCGACACGGCGTCGGGCCGGTAGGCCGATTCGGCGCGGATCACCGCGTGCACCAGTCCGGGATCGACGCCCTTGGCGCGAGCCTGCCGCTCGATCAGCGGCGAGAACGCGCTCGCCGCCGGCGACCGCTGTCCTGCCGCACTGCCCGCAAGCCGGCCCTGGGTGCCCTGCAGCACGTACTCGGAGCGTTGAATGCTCAACCGGAACGGGCTTGCCCCGTTGGCAAGTCCGCCTGGCACGGCCGGGTTTCGCAGCTCGACAGGTGGCGCCGCGGCTGCAGGCGGCGCAGCGAGCAGCAGCGCCGCGAACCAGAGCGCCGCAAGCCGTAGGCGCCGACGTTCAGTAGGCACCGGCGTCCTTGAAGACGAGCGCCACCGTGCGGAAGATGATGTACAGGTCGAGCTTCAACGACCAGTTGCGCAGGTACTCGAGGTCGTACGCGACGCGGCCCTCCATCTTGTCGAGTGTCTGCGTCTCGCCGCGATAGCCATTGACCTGCGCCCAGCCGGTGATTCCCGGCTTCACCTTGTGGCGCACCATGTAACCCTTGATCAGCTTGCGGTAGGTCTCGTTGTGCGCGACCGCATGCGGCCGCGGCCCGACGATGCTCATTCTGCCCTGCAGCACGTTGATGAACTGCGGCAGTTCGTCGAGCGAGGTCTTGCGCAGGATCGCGCCGGCGCGCGTGACGCGGGTGTCGCCCCGGCAGGCCTGCGCGACCAGCGGCCCGTCCTCGCAGACCGACATCGAGCGGAACTTGTAGACGATGATCTCCTTGCCGTCGAGTCCGTAGCGGCGCTGCTTGAAGATGATCGGCCCGGCCGAGTCCAGCTTCACCAGCAATGCCACCAGAAGCAGGATCGGCGAAATCAGGACGAGAATCAGCAACGAGATGATGATGTCGCTGCAGCGCTTGACGATCCCGTTCAGCCCGGCAAAGGGCGTGTCGCGCACGACCATCACCGGCACCCGCCCGACCGCATCCATGCGCGCCTGAATGAGGTCCGTGACGAAAACGTCGGGGACGAAATAGAGCGAAGCCGTCGTATCGCGCAGCGCATCGAGCAGTGCGAGGATTCGCGGTTGCGTCGCCATCGGCAACGCCAGGTAGATCACATCGACAGCCTCCTTCTTCGCGTATTCGGCGACATCGGCCAGCCTTCCCTTCAGCTGGTCGGCAGCAATGCCGAGACGCTCGACTTCACGGTCATCGAAATAGCCGTCCAGCCTGATTCCCAGCATGGGATTCGCCGCGATCTGTGCCGCCAGGTGTTTTCCGAGACTGTTGCAACCGACGATGACTCCCCGCCGTGCCGGGCCGCCCGCGCGCAGCAGCAGTGGCATCAGCTGCCGGAGGAGCAAATGACCAACGAGTTGCAAGAGGGGAGTCAACCACAGCAGACCGAGCAGGACCTCCCGCGGAAAAATCTTGTAGAGACTCGTCGCCCAGCCGAAGAAAATCAGCAACGAGGCGCTCGCCAGCCAGTTGAGAAATACTTCACGGATCACATGCCGCAGCCGCAACTGAATCAGGCTTCTTCCCGGAAAACTGAGCGCAAAGAGGAGCACGCCAAGGACCAGATAATGATTGTAGGCATCATCGCCGGACCAGGACATCAGCAGGAGCAGCGCACCGATCTGAGCCGTCGGGTCGACCATCGACTCGACGAACTGGAACAGGGAGCCGCCTACCCTATTGACACCGAAAAATGGTCTGTTTCTGGCCATCGCCATCGCTTCCCGCAAGAAAAAGCGCGTCTCGTCACACCACCCGACGCGTATCGTCCCGCGCCAAACGGCCGGGCCGATGAGTCTGTCATCACGCCGCCATTCTATCGGCCGAAGGCGCTGTCACCGTGACGTAGTTCTCACGATGGAAATCTCGCGCATGGCAAGCTTCGCTCCGTCGGAAACGTGAAAGCCGACCCGTCAGCGGCTGAAGACATGCGGTTGTCGACCGCCGTCGGTTGCTCCACGGACGACGGCGCCCACTGACTGAGCGAGCCGCTGGCAAGTGCATGAGGGAGAGTGCCGAGCGACAAGAGAAGGCACGCTGTCGCGCTGGCCTGTGGTCCGAAGATGATTATCGATGAGCCCGGTTGCCGCCAGGCAAGCGTGTTCCAGAAACAGAGAGACCAGATGATCCTGACTGCATCGGCAAACGACTTCGACAGCACCCTGCTGGTGAGGACGATGCGCGCTTCACTGGCGGTGGAAAGCCACTTGAGCCTCCTGTTGTGGTTGCAGGGGGATGTCCGCCGCATGATCCCGCACGACGTGCTGTTCTCCTGCAATGGCTCGCTCGGGAATGAGGCCTATCAATACGATATCGTTTCTGCGATTCCGGGAATGCGCACCTCGCTGCTGCCGCCGCAGACGCTGCAAATGATTGGCGAGCGGATGCACGAAGACTGGGTTGCAGCCGCCGACAGCGCCGGACCGGCCGCGCTTTGCCGCGATTTCGCGCGTTACCTTGCCGGGAGCGAGCCGCACGCCGCCCTGGCGACGATGAAGCACGCCCTCTGCCACGCCATCTCGGATACGCGCGTCCGCGTCGATCACCTGTACATCCTGCTGCGGCAGCGACAGCCCTTCAGCAACGAGGAACGACGGCTGTTCGAGCTGCTCCTGCCGCACGTCGACGCCGCGGTGAGCAAGATCGAAGCCCTGCCCACTCAGGCGAGGGCGCGCGCCGGCCAGCCGGCAACGTTCGATTCGCTTGGCGTCAACAGCCTCAGCAACCGTGAGCGCGAGATCCTCGAATGGGTTCGCTGCGGCAAGACCAACATCGAGATCGGCATGATCCTCGGCATCAGTGGTTTCACGGTCAAGAACCACCTGAAGAGCATCTTCCAGAAGATCAACGTCAGCAACCGGGCGCAGGCGGTCGGCAAGCTCGACACACTGAACACTTCCGGCAGTCGCGCCCTCGCCGCGGGCTGAACCCCGCTGGTTGATCAGCCGCTGCAGCACTTCATCCGTCGATGGTGCAACCAGCGCCGCGAGGATGTCACCGCTGCGTGCCGGAGAGGCGATGTGGATGGCGGATCGGACAGCCTTGAGCGCGGGCGTCCCGCAAAAGTGATCGGGTTCGCAGGACCCTGTCGAAATGGGCAGGCCGACAGCTGACCGTGGTTCTCGTATGGTTCTCGTATGGTCCGCGTCCGACGCATTCGCCGCACGCCAAGCGAAGGTGTCGGGGAATTGATTGATTTGTGCGGTACCGCCGCAGGCGGCTTTAGGCCATCGGCCCCGGACTGCCAGAAATCGACCCGGTCATTCGCCTCAGCGCCATGAGATGATCCTGGCCGCTGGCATTATCCGGGAATCGGACGTACCCGCGCCATCATGTTCGCGATTCGCTTCCCATAATGGCGCGGATAATGCACTCACTCAGTTGATCAGACGCCCGAGCGGCTGCGACGGCGGGCAATCGCTCCAACCAGTCCGAGTCCAGCCAGCATCATCGCGAATGCCTCGGGCTCCGGAACCGGGGTCGTCAACAGGAAATCCTGATGATTGGCGTTGACCAGCTTGTCGGCGAAAAGCGTCGGCAGGGTCGTATTGATGTTGCCCCACTGCGCGTTCAGGTTGCTGATCGCGGTTTGCGTGCTGCCGGTTCCGCTGGTCGCCACAAACGTGCCGGCGGCCAGATTGTAGGTACCGCTCGTCTCATAGATCACCTCCCACACCGCCGACTGCATGGCGGCCGACTTGTCGGCGCTGTTGTTGAAGGTCGGATTGGCCGCAAGCCACGTCACCAGACGGCTCAGCCCCAGATAGACGGGGTTGGTCCACGCCGTGGTGCCGGAAACGATCGAGTACGTGTAGTTGGTATTGAAGTTGAAGCTCTGCGTCAGCTCCGCGCAGAAAGTAGTGAACGCGTTGCCGTCGAGAGTGCCCGAGAACTGGCCGGCTCCCCCGCTATAAGCCGGGGAGGCGACGCTGACACTCGACGGGCCGCCATTGGTGTAGCCACTGATGTTGACCGTAGCGGCAGACGCGGGAGCAGCAATAGCGGCTGCGATGCCCAGGGCGGCAATACCCCTGGCGATGTTTTTCAGTTCCATGGTTGGTTTCCTTTCCTTAATTATTCATAAAATCATGGTCTGTGATCAGGAAACTGGTTCTTCAGTCCCTATTCCACGGTTCCCAATTTACCGTCGCCCCTCCCGGCGGGCAATGACCCGATCGGACTAGTCCTGATGGATCAACGAAGTGCCAATTAAGTCTGCGACTTCTGAAGGCGAGTCCGCCATACTGCCGGGACGTCTCGCGCCATATTTCTTGAACAATCATATTTAGCAATGAGTTGGGTTTCTTTCCTGAATCCGTTTCCCGTTGCCGAACGACCTTCGGAGCAGGCGCGGCTGCACAGCCTGCAGGCGTTGCGCGGCGTCGCCGCACTGCTCGTGATGCTCTACCACACCGGGACTCTGTACGCGGTCCATACGGGCGAGGTCCTGTGGCAGAACGTCTTCAGGACGGGCTTTGCCGGCGTCGACGTCTTCTTCGTGCTCAGCGGCGTCGTGATCTGCAGTGCCCATGCAGGCGATATCGGCAGACCCGAGCGTGCACTGCGCTTCGCCATCCGACGCGCCTTCCGCCTGCTGCCGGTGTACTGGCTGGTGGTGGCGATGAAGGTGCTCAAGGATGGCGCCAGCGTGCCGCTGGCGACGCTTGTCGGCGCGATCCTGCTGCTGCCAGTGCCGAAGCCGTACATCACGGTCGCATGGACCCTGTCGTACGAGATCCTCTTCTACGCGCTCTTCCTCGTCTGCATCCTGCTGCCGTGGGGCCGCTACGCCGTACTCCCGCTTCTCGCCCTGGTCGTACTGCCGCTGCTGCCACTCACGGGGCCAGCCGACAGTCCGGCGCTGCAACAGGCGGCCCGCTTCCTGTCCAGCGCGCACTGGCTGGAGTTCGCCTACGGCGTCGTCGCTTATGGCCTGCTGCGCCGCTGTGGGCCACCCTCGCCAGCGGTGAGCGCCCTGCTGGCCGCCGCCGGCATCGGCGCCTTCGGTGTCGCCGCCGTCCTGGGAACCTGCATCAGCCAGTCGCTCATCGGCCAGGCCGGACTCAGTGCCCACGACGTGGCCGAGCTGCAGGGCAACGCGGTCCTGGAACACGCGGTGTTCAGCTTCGGTCTCCCCGCCGCGGTGGCGATCGTCGGGCTGCTCGGGCTCGAGCGCCATGGTCGCCTGTGGCTGCCTTGGCAGAGGGGGCTGGTGTGGAGTGGCGACGTTTCCTATTCGCTCTACCTGACGCACGGCTTCGTCATCAACACGCTGCTCGGCGTCGGCTGGGCGCGCGACTGGCTCGTGCGCCAGCCCTTGCTCCTCGTCGTCGTCTGGGGAGCTGCGCTGCTCCTCGCCTCGATCCTCCATCGGCTCGTCGAGATACCGGCGCTGCGCCTCGGCGGGAAGCTCAGCGGTCGTCGGCGATGAGAGCGACTGACGACGAGGCGGCCTGCAAGGAAGGCCCTGGACGCAGCCGGCGCCACGATGCGCCGCGTCGCAGCCGCGACCTCCGTCCGGCGTCGACGCGTCGGCGGGGCGTTGCAACTACTGCACCCCGCCGAGTCCAGGTGGTTTCAGTGCCCTGACGCAGGTATCAAGGCCCGCGGCAGGGCATGGCAGCGGTCGTCAGCGGATCAGGATCTTGTTCGCGCCAACGACCACACAACCGTCGGGCGCATCTCGCGTGACGACCGCGTTGGCGCCGATCGTGACGTGGTCGCCGATCCTTACCGGCCCGAGAATCCGGGCGCCGGCTCCAACATAGCAGCCCCGCCCGATCGTAGGCGCCCCATCCGGCTCGCTCAGGCTCTTGCCGCCGATGGTGACCTGCTGCATCACGGTCGTGTTTTCGCCGATGACCGCCTCGCTGTGGATCATCACACCATAGGGATGGGGAAACTGGATGCCTGCGGGAAGATCGCAGTAGACGTCGCTGTTGAGGAGGACGCACACCAAGCGGTGCAGCCGCGGGCGATTCCTCTTTCCCCGGGTGGCCCAGATGAGCAGTTTTGCCGCTGCCGGATTCTCGACTTCCATCATTCACCTCCTCTGCCTGTTCGTCCGCAGGAACCCGCTTGGCGGAGCTCGCGGTGCGCCATGCTGGACAAGTCACGAAACGAAAGAACCTGATCCTGAGACGCGACCCGGCCCATCGTCGCCAGCCGCGAGGCCTGCGCCTCGACCGGCGCATACACGGCATTCACCCGGTCGTCCCAGGAGGCGGCGAGCGCCTTCCTGCATGCCCCTTTGCGCAAGCGAAGCAGCAAGCCCGGAGAACGGGCAAACTCGACCAGGGACGCAGCCAGGCTGCTCACGATGGCCTCCTGGCTGACACCTCGCGCCGGGACCGCCCGACCGCAGTTCGCGTCCACCATCTCGGCTGGACCACCGAGATCCAGGCAGAGGACGGGCAGG
>WBZM01000523.1_pt1 | contig 26627 bp, 21 predicted proteins | sample 5204271 | NCBI WGS metagenome assembly WBZM01 (sample SAMN12344346, study PRJNA552823) | activated sludge metagenome | biome: Activated sludge suspended growth; feature: Nitrification reactor; material: Wastewater; isolation source: activated sludge from nitrification reactor of wastewater... | reverse complement strand
GGATGAGCGCCGCCGTGTGCTTGTCGGTGGTAAAGGCCGGCACAATGCTGTCCATGGTCGAGGTTGGATTGATGGCATAGCCACCGGTCTCGTGGTCGGCGGTGACGATGACGAGCGTCTCGCCGTTTTGCTTCGCAAAATCAAGGACTGCCCCGATGGCCTTGTCGAAATCAATCATCTCACTGATGATGTACTTTGAGTCGTTGGCATGGCCGCCCCAGTCAATTTGCGAGCCTTCTATCATCAGGAAAAATCCTTTTTCGGGCTGCTTGGTCAGGTAGTCGAGCGCCATCTTGCTGGCTGGCACGAGGTAGTCACGGCCCTGTGAAACGGGCAGCGGCTCTCCATCGGCGGTGAAGTAGCCGAAATTTTTGCTGGGGTCGGCCTTGATGTTTTTCAGTTCATCGTCGAAATAGGAGGAGATGACGTAACCCTTCGTTTTGAGTGCATCAATGAGGTTCTGCTCGTCCTTGCGGCGGTCGAAGTGCTTTTTGCCGCCACCGATGAAAAAGTCCAAATCCACCTTCGGCAAATCGGCGGCGATTTCCTCCACCATTTCCCGCTTTTTTTGGTGGGCATAAAAACTGCCCGGCGTGGCGTGCGTCATGGAGCAGGTGACGACGATACCCGTGGCCAGCCCTTTTTGCTCCGCCTCTTCGAGGATGGTCTGCACGGGTTTGCCTTTTTTGTCCACCCCGATGGCCCCGTTGTAGGTTTTTTGACCGATGGAAAAAGCCGTGGCGCCCGCCGCAGAGTCGGTCACAAGGTCGTCGGCAGCGTAGGACTTATGCAGCCCGATGTACTTGAACTGCTCCAGGTTCAGCTTGTTGCCGTTCATGTACATGCCTGCCGTGATTTGGGTGAGGCCCATACCGTCGCCAATCATCAGGATGATATTCTTCGGCGGGATGAAACGGATGGTGTCATCGGCAGCGGTGATGCCCGGTTTGTCCTTGGTCACGGTGCCCACCGTTTGCTTGGGGTTGCAGGCAAAAGCCAATACGGCAATGAAGCTGAACAATAGTTTTTTCATGTTCTTCAAAAAAAATCAACACGATTTGAGCGGCGAAATTAGACAAGCCTGCCGATTGTTGAGGTTAAATATAGGAGAAGAAAGGGGTATTGTAAACAGCGATGCAAATGCAGTGGGCTGGCTTTCAATTTCTTGCGACCTTTGCTCCGCAAAAAACAATTCGACCAATGATTGAACATTCCCTTAGCCGCATCGAAACCGTGTCGGCGCACTATACAGGCAACAAGGCAAACGGCCAAGAGCCACAGTTCTCGCAGCACCCGCTCGACGTGGGCAACGACGAGCTTCGCAGCCTGCTTCAAAAATACTTCCTCGACGCCTTCGAGGGCAACGAGTTCTTCCATTTCGACTTCTCGAACGGCGACCTCTCGCTGAACCCGGTCTGCCATTTTGCGAAGCAGCTATTTGAAGACCGGGCGGCTTTCCACCAGCACAGCGTGGACATCGCACGGCACCTGCACGAGCAGACGAACCACCCGAAAATCAAGCCCGGCGACCTCTACGTGGCCTACCTCACGGGCATCGTGGTGGACGACGAGGTGCTCGACGCCATCGGCCTGTTCAAGTCGGAGAACAAGCAGCCGTTTTTGAAGTTGCTACCGCAAAACGGTGATTTTCAACTGGTTAGCGAAGACGGAACGGCCGTGGACAAGCTCGACAAGGGCTGCCTCATCTTCAATACCAACAGCGAGGGCGGCTACAAGGTCTGCATCGTGGACAAGTCGAACCGCAGCTTCGAAGCGCAATACTGGCGGGACTTCTTCCTCAATGTGCAGCCCCTCGCCGACGACTACTACCATACCACGCACTATATCAAAATGGCCAAGGACTTCGTGGTGAACAAACTCGACGACGACTTCGTGGTGAGCAAGGCCGAAAAGATTGACTACCTGAACAAGTCCATCAATTATTTTAAGGAAAAGGATACGTTGGTGGAGGAGGAATTCGCCAAAATTGTGTTCGAGGACGAGGAAAAACAGGCCGCCTTTGCGCAGCACCGCAACGCCTACCAAGAGCAGCACAACCTGCCGGAATTCGAGGACAGTTTCAATATCTCAACGGCTTCCGTGAAAAAGCAAGAGCGGGTCATGCGCTCTGTGTTGAAGCTCGACAAGAACTTCCATATCTATATCCACGGGAATCAGGAACTCATTGAGCGGGGATATGACGAGGAAAAGGGGAAGAAGTATTATAAGGTTTATTTTGAGGAGGAGAGCTGAAGGACGTCAAAAGAATCCCCTCTCATGCATTTTTAATCAATTCCAATTCATATAGAAAACTATCAATCATGGATTTGATTTTGAGTTTAAAGGCCACTTTAGGAGTACCTCTATCAAATATTCTGTAAAAATCATCCTTTTCCAAGTAAATCACTCCTTCTTGAATTGACTTTTCCAAAGAAAAGAAAACAAGGAATCCATCATTATATTTCCTTTGGAAAACAATCCTTCCCAATGTTGCATCACCCGGTGATATCAATTGGATTTCATTAAGTTTTTCTTTGTGTTTTTGAGAGATGTGGAAATACAGTATGGTAGGCGACACTGGACGGTAACTGCAAAACGGACATTTCCTATTTACATTCAGTCCTTTTAAAGCCAGCATCTCCTTTGAGACGTTTATAGTCGCTCCGTCTAAGGGAATGGGTTCATTTTTATCGATATTAATATAACCCGTGCCTTGACAAAAAGCACATTCTTCGTTAAACCCATTACAGACACATTTTTCTTTCATGATTACTACTTTATCAAAACAGTCTTCTGTCAGTATGTTGGTACTTACGCTGAATTTTAACAGTATATAATTACATCGCAATTGTTCACCCTATCTCCAACTTCTCCAAATCTCTCCGAGAATAGACAATGGCTAGCACTTCCAATTTTTGCGGCAGCACTTTGAAAATTACATAGTATTTCTTGCGGAAAATATAGCGGCGGTAATATTTGTCAGGTGTTCGCTTAAAAGGGTATTCCGTATGTTGCTCAGGGTAAGGAGCAATTTTGTGGACAATCGCATTGTAGAGTTCCTGCACAAACTTCTGGGCAAACTGGTCGTAACCTTGTGATATGTGCCATGCAAGGATTTCGTCGAGCATTTCGTCGAACGCTTGCTTTACAATGATTTCTCTGCCGGCGATAATCATAGCCCATGCTTTATCCTGAAGGCCTCCAAGGAAATGTCCTTACTATCTTCCGCCTTTTCAAGGATGGCATTCAGTTCCTTGACCGTGAGTTGGCGGAAAGGTGGCTCGTCCGGCTCCCTTTCTACTTGAAAATCAAGGAAGCCCTTGCCCTTTAGTGCGCCGAGCAGGTTCAGCACGAAGTCCAGTTCGGTGGGCTTGATGATGAGGGTCGTTTTGATGCCAACAATTGCCGTATTGTCCATTTTCAACGTTTTTTGCGAAGTTCGACTTTTTTGATGGAAAGTCAAAATGACTGTATTCGCACGACCGCAATTCTCACGCTTCAATACTGCAATGTTCGCCGAAGCAGTCGCCGACTAAACAACTGCCGAACTGACTGCCAACAGTTTACCCCTTTGGAGCCAACTTTTCACCCCGGCAACCAACTCCGATAATACTCCCCATCCTCAATCCCCGCCGCATACTCCGTCATCTTCAGCGGCCGGAACGTATCCACCATCACCGCCAGTTCCAGCGTCTCCTTGGCGCCGATGCTCTTCTCCACCGTGCCAAGGTGCGGCCCGTGCGGGATGCCGCCTGGGTGCAGCGTGATTTGGCCCCGCTCCACGCTCTTGCGGCTCATGAAGTCGCCGTCCACGTAGTAGAGCACCTCGTCGCTGTCAATGTTCGAGTGGTTGTAGGGCGCAGGGATAGCCAGCGGGTGGTAGTCATAGAGCCGAGGCACGAAGCTGCAAATGACGAAGGCCCGGGTCTCGAAGGTCTGGTGGATAGGCGGCGGCATGTGCAAGCGGCCCGTTATCGGTTCAAAATTGTGGATGCTAAAGGCGTAGGGGTAGAGGTAGCCGTCCCAGCCCACCACGTCGAAGGGGTGATTCAGGTAGTGATAGGGGTAAATCATGTCCTGTTTTTTGATGTAAAACAGGAAGTCGCCTTGTTCGTCGTGGGTCTCCAGTTGCGAGGGTTTGCGGATGTCCCGTTCGCAGAACGGCGAATGCTCCAAGTGCTGCCCGTAGCTGTTGCGGTAGCGCTTGGGCGTGGTGATGGGGCTGGTACTCTCGACGATGAAAAGGCGGTTGTTTTCATCGTTAAAAGTCAGTTGGTAGGTCGTGCCACGGGGCACAACGAGATAGTCGCCGTAGGCGAAATCGAGGTTGCCGTACATCGTTCGGAGCGTGCCCGTTCCCTCGTGGATGAAAATTACCTCGTCGGCGTCGGCGTTTTTGTAAAAATAGCCGTCCATGCTCTTGCGGGGAGCGGCCAGCACGATGCGGCAGTCGTCGTTGACGAGCACGGGCTTGCGGCTCGCTAGGTAGTCGTCCTCCGGCGCTATGCGGAAGCCCTTCAAGCTCCTGTGCTTCAACTGTTTATCTGAAACGAGCTTGGGCGCCACGCTGTACGGGTCGCCCACTTGCACGATTTGGGTGGGCGGATGCGTGTGGTACAGCAGGGAATAGACATCGCTGAAACCCTCGGTGGAGAACAACTCCTCGGCATAGAGGCTGCCGTCGGGCTTGCGGAACTGGGTATGGCGTTTGGGCGGTATTTGGCCGAGTTGATGGTAGTGCATAGGTCAGGTTTAGAAAGTTTAAGGAGGTTTAGAGGGTTTAATTTGCGACAAATATAAACCTCCTAAACCTCTCTAAACTTGCTAAACCATAAAATCATCCCTTCAAAATCGAATCATACTTCGCCTTGTCGCCAAACAACTTGATGGCCTCCTTGATTTCCGAATCATTGCGCAGGCCCATCTGGATACGCCCTTTTTCATAGAAAAAACGGCTCACGATTTCCTTTTCAATCATGTCGGTGATGCGCTCTTTGTGCTTTTCGATGTCGGCTTTTTTGGCGGCCACCACCTTCGTTTCCAAGGCTGTGAGGTCGGCAGGTGAGAGGTAGTTGCTCGACTTCGATTTTTCCTTCAAATCCTTGAGCAGCTTCTCCGTTTCCGTATCGAAATCATAGTTCTGCTTGTTGAGGTAGGCTACGAAATCGTCCCAAGCGGTGAAGTGGAAATCCTCCAAGGTCTTCACCTCCGGGTTGCGCAGCATCCACTCTGTCACGTACTTGAACACCACGTTTTTCTCCTCCAAGGTCTGGAGGATATTGCTGTTAGCGTCGTGGTCGAGGAGCACATCGGGAGCCACGCCGCCGCCGTCGAGCACGGTGCGGCCGTTGCGGGTCTTGAACTTGGCCCGCTTGGAGTCGGCGATGTCAACGGGCTTGCCGTCCTTGTACTCCACAGCCTGGATGCAGCGACCACTGGGGATGTAGTATTTGGCCGTGGTCAGTTTCACCTTGGCGTTGTAGCCGATGTCACGGGTGTTCTGCACAAGGCCCTTGCCATAGCTTCGTTGGCCGAGCAGCACGCCCCGGTCGAGGTCTTGAATAGTACCCGACACGATTTCGCTGGCCGAAGCTGAGCCTTTGTTTATCAAAACAATGACCGGCACCTGTGGGTCGTTCGCCGGGCCTTGGGTGCGGAAACTGCGGTCCCATTCCTGCACCTTGCCTTTGGTCGTCACCACCAGTTCGTTTTGCGGCACGAACACATTGCAAAGGTTCACGGCTTCCGCCAAAAGGCCGCCGCCGTTGTCCCGCAGGTCGAGGATGACGCCCTTGAGGTTGGGCTGCTCGGTTTTCAGGTCGGCGAGGGCCTTGGCCACGTTCTTGCCCGCATCACGGGTGAAGGTGGTGAGGGCGATATAGCCCACATCGCCGGAGACCATGCCAGAGTAGGGAACGTTGGAGACAGAAACCTCGTCACGTACCAGCGTGATTTTCAGCGGCTTATCTTGCCCAGGGCGGCTGATGGTCAGCTCCACCTCCGTGCCGGGATAGCCCTTCAGGAAGGCGCTCACCTCGTCAGTTGTCTTGCCCTTGGTGTCCTTTCCGTCAATGGCTATGATTTTATCACCTGCCTTGAGGCCCGCCTTTTGCGCTGGCGCATCCAAATAGGGCGATACGATGGTCGGCAACTCGTCAATGAGCCGGATGTCCGCTCCGATGCCGTTGTACTTGCCTTCGGTAATGAAGCGGTAGCCCTCGATTTGCGTTTCGCTGATGTAATTGGTGTACGGGTCGAGGCTCTCCATCATGGCGTCAATGCCCGTCTTCATGAGAGTAGAGGGGTCAAGTTCGTCCACATAGTAGGTGTTCACCTCCTTGTACAGGTTGGCGAAGATTTCGATGTTCTTGGCAATTTCGAAGTAATTGCCGTTCTCAATGACCGTGGTGGCCAGCCCGCCGAAAGCGATCGCCCCGATGGCGAGGAACTTGGAAGTACGTGATTTGAAAAATTTCATTTCTATGGTATTGAAAATCAATTACTTGAATGAGCGGCCTCACAATCCGAAACGCTCTCCTTGTGAAGCGATGCCAAAGCCGTTATCAAGAACGTGCTTTGCCGCCGCACTGTTTTCCCGCATCACAGGATTTGTGTGGTTAAAATGGATGAAACGGATTTTCGCCCGTTCCATTGCGGGCAGCAGCGAAAACCTCGCCATGCTTTCCTCGATGAACGGGTGCGGGATTTCGGACATGTCACGCCCCGGAATTTCGCCGTTTTGGTAAAACGTGCCATCGAGCAGGGCGTAGTCCGTGGCCATTACCTCGGCGTTGATGTCCCGCTCCCAGCGTTCCCATTTGTCAATATCGGGTATGAAAACCAGCGACTTGCCCGGCCCTTCGATGCGGAAGCCGACTGTCTCGGAGAACTCGTCGCGGTGCGGCACGGGCATAGGTACGATGCGCAGCCGCTCGTTCAGCACCACGGCCGAGTCGGGCTGCAAGGGGTGCAACTCGATATTGCGAAGCGACACCAACTGGCTCCACGGCCCGTTTTTTTCCAAAAAATCAGTCATGCGGGGCATGGCATACACGGGCACTTCTTTTGCGCCCATCGCCTCCCGCCCAAGCTGCATCAGGCCGGTGTAATGGCCTATATGTGCATGGGTGAGAAAAATGCCTGCCAATTTCAATTGCCGTCCCGGCAATGCGTGCTGCGCAATGCGCTGCTGCTCCGCAAAATCGGGCGTGGCATCCACCAGCCAGAACTGGTCGCTAACCGGGTCAACCACTGCGATGCAAGAGACCATCCGGCGGTGCTGGGGTTGCTCCCAGGCCAGTTTGCAGCAATCTTTTTGGCAGTCGGCCTGCGGGTAGCCAGCGTCTTGGGCCACGCCGAGCACGAGGGCGAAGGGCTGATTCTCTGCCGATTTCGACCCAAGCATTGCACAAGCAAGAATTATTATTTGAAAACAAATCATCTGACTGGATTGCGGTTGGCCCAAAGAAAAGCAGTTTCACCAAACTTTGCTGTGGCAACCTCAATATTGAAACCCCCTTCCTACCTTTGCGGCCTTTGTTTTCGTTGCCGTGCAACAATTTGACGGCGCAAAGCATTTGTAAGCAGTTTGGATTTGGCGAATCCAAGGGCACAACGTCGGGGAGGTTTTGAACCTTCCCCGACGTTAGAGCCCCCGCCGAATCCCACCAACATCCGTCAGCTTCATGTCATTCGAGCGGTTTCCAAGACGAGAGACGACCATCATGCTGGGCCTTGCAGTGGCCTACCTGCTTTGGACATCGCTCGTGGTGGGTCTCCGCACCGACCATTTTGTGTTCCTCGGCCTCTGCCTGACGCTCTATTTTGCCAGCGGCACCACCCGCAAGGTCTTCCTTTCCCTCGCTTTTTTCGGCGTTTATTGGATCATTTACGACTCCATGCGGGTGCTGCCCAACTACGAGGTGAACCCCGTGCACGTGCGTGAACCCTACGAGATGGAAAAGTCGCTCTTCGGCTTCGAGTACCTCGGCCAGCGGGTGACGCCCAATGAGTTTTTTGCCCAAAACACCCACCCCGTGGCCGACGTGATGTCCGGCTTGTTCTACCTCTGCTGGGTGCCCGTGCCGATGATGTTTGCGCTCTGGCTTTTTTTCAAGGACAAACGAACCCTCCTCGACTTCTCGCTTTCTTTCCTGTTGGTAAACCTTTTTGGCTTTGTGCTGTACTATGCCTACCCGGCGGCAGCGCCGTGGTACGTGGAACTGCACGGTTTCGAGGAAAATTTCACTATCCCCGGCAACGAGGCGGGGTTGGCGAACTTTGACCGCATCTTGGGGGTAAAGCTGTTCAACGGCATGTACGCCAAGAACGCCAACGTGTTCGCTGCCATACCCTCGCTGCACTCGGCCTACCCGCTCGTCACCCTGTATTTTGGGGTAAAAATGCGGCGACGCCTTGCCAGTTTGGTGTTTTTGGTAATTTTACTCGGGATTTGGTGGGCAGCGGTCTATTCCCGCCACCACTATATCATTGACGTGATGCTCGGGGCAGCCTGTGCCGTGGCAACGATTCTGGTCTATGAGAAATTGATTTTGAAGACGAGGGTGAATGGGTGGATGGAGCGGTATGCTGGTATAATTCGTTGATTTTCAATGTGAAAACATTAACCGCCATATTGACCATTTTGACAATGACGACCACTTGCAAAAGAGCGACGGTTGATTTGAGGGGGCATTGGCATGTGTGGGAGTACATTGACCCTTCAAAAAATACTGAATTTTATCATCCATCCGGTTTTGATGATTCCATTCAACAGCAGATTGATAGTTGTCTAAGCTTCAATATGCTCCACGAAATGTTGGACATCTTCGATGATAGCACAGTTGTTTGGAACAAAGGGGTGATGGGCTATGATGGTACGATGGGTTGGTTGGATAGTGAGCAAAAACTGATTGAAATTGGTGGTGAGTGTTTGCACTTGCAGTTCAAATACGGTTTCAAAAACGACACACTTTTTTTAGCGGAAGAAGACGGTAAAAAATACGTGGCGACCAAAAGTGGTTGCTGCGACAAGCAAAAAGACTTCTTCTCAGAGGTGTCAAGGGTGGATATTGACCTTCCTGTTTTGACGGACACGATTGACTTTGTAAAGTTGAGTACCTTGAACAGGACGATTTGCCCTGATATCGAAATTGGTAAGGTTGCTTTTATTTATAACTGTTATACAATTCCAATTCGATTTCTTTTAAGCGGGAATTTCAGCAGCTTTATTGGTATAAAACCTTGGCTTGAAAAGTGGGCACAAACCGTTCCTCCATCATTTAGAAACGCTCCCACTCCAATCATCTTTTCTACTAAGGACACAGATTACAAACTGTTTTTTGACCTATTAAAAACCTTGGAAATGAATGGAGTTAACAGCGTTTATCTGGCTTTTAAAGAACAAGATAATTTAGCGCCATTCAATGTTTGGGTTAAAAAAATTGAGTTGCAAAAGTTTGATTATCAAAACTTTATAAGAAGCAACTACCGAGACTATTATCAGGAAACTGGAAAGCTTCGGCTTGACATAGAAGATATCAACTGACATTCGCAAAACACACAATACAGAAAGACTAATGAACTTGCTTCAAACAAAAATGAAACGGTACACCGCCCCGCAGGAGGTAAAGGCGGCAGGCGTGTACCCCTATTTCCGGGTCATCGAAAGCGACCAGGACACGGTGGTGACGATGAACGGCAAGAAGGTGCTCATGTTCGGCTCGAACAGCTACCTCGGCCTCACCAACCACCCGAAGCTCAAGGAAGCCGCCAAAGCTGCCGTTGACAAGTATGGCTCCGGCTGTGCTGGCTCCCGCTTCCTCAATGGCACCCTCGACCTCCACCTCGAACTGGAGGACAAGCTGGCCAAGTTCGTGGGCATGGAGGAGGCCATCGTGTTCAGCACGGGCATGCAGGTGAACCTCGGCGTGCTCTCCTCGGTGCTGGGTCGCAAGGACTTCATCATCTCCGACGACGCCAACCACGCCTCCATCGTGGACGGCACCCGCCTCAGCTTCGCCACCACTCGCAAGTACAAGCACAACAATATGGAGTCGCTGGAAACGGTGCTCCAACGGGCCGGTAAGGAGCGTGGCCCAGAAGACGTGGCGCTCATCGTCTCCGACGGCGTGTTCAGCATGGAGGGCGACGTGTGCAACTTGCCCGAAATGGTGCGCCTTGCGAAGCAGTACAACGCCAGCATCATGATTGACGACGCACATGGCCTCGGCGTTATGGGCGAATTGGGCCGTGGCACCTGCGACCATTTCGGCCTGACCAACGAGGTTGACCTCATCATGGGCACTTTCTCCAAGTCATTGGCCACCATCGGCGGCTTCATCGCTTGCAGCCACGACATAGCCAACTGGCTGAAACACAATGCCCGGTCGCTCATTTTCAGCGCCAGCATTGCGCCAGCAAACGCCGCTGCCGTGATTGCCGCATTGGAACTGATACAACAGGAGCCGGAGCGCCTGGAGCAGCTTTGGGCCAATACCCGATACGCCAAGGCCATGCTCGACGACCTCGGCTTTGAGACGGGGCACTCCACTACGCCCATCATCCCCATCTATGTGCGGGACTTGAACAAGACCTTCCTGCTCACCAAGATTTTGCAGGAGCAGGGCGTGTTCGTGAACCCCGTGGTGACCCCCGCCGTGGCCGCCGAGGATACGCTCATCCGCTTTTCGCTCATGGCCACGCACACGTTTGCGCAGATTGACGAAGCCATCGGGAAGCTGGCTGCGGTAGCACGGGAGTTGGAAATTTTGAAGGGGCAAGAAGTTTAAAATTGCATATTGAATGCTGAAATACAAAAGGCGCAGGGGAGCAATGAACCACCCCTGCGCCTCTGTGTTTAAGTATTTTTTCATCAGAAAATGCACGACATAGCGCCATACCACCGCTGGCAGGACGATTATAATTCGGCAAACGACAAGCACTCCCCCTTTTATGGCCGGGTGTACGATGAGTTTTACTATACCAAAAAGGTCTATAACCATTTCATCCATCCACAGTGGGACGAGTTCGGCTCGCAGACGCTCTACATGAAAATCCTTTTCGCCGATTATGAAGAAGGATTTGCCATTTTTGAGCTGATTGGTGAATGGAACGACTGCCTCTACAACGACATCATGTACCTGAAGCGGGACGTGGCCGACGAACTCATCAAGCAGGGCATCCACAAGTTCGTCATCATCGCCGAAAACGTGCTGAACTTCCACGCCTCTGACGACTGCTACTACGAAGAATGGTACGAGGACGTGAAGGACGAAGACGGCTGGATTTGCCTGCTCAACCTCTTCCCCCATGTAGAAGAGGAGATGAACGACGCCCGCCTTGGGTACTACATCAGCTTCGGCAAGCGTTTGAACGAAGTGAACTGGCGGGCCATGACCCCAAAGGGCCTCATCCAAAAAGTGGAAGACTTAATGATGGTAAAACGCCGCTTGCAGTGACGCACCACAATTTCAACAATTCAGCAATACAACAATCTCATTATACTTTTGCAGCTATGAAATCGAAAAACTATCCAATCCTTTTGCCAGCCATGCTGCTGCTCCTTGTTTCAGCATGTAAGAACGACCCAAAGCCGACCACTGAGGTCAACTTGCCAACGGCGGCAGGCGGCACGCCACAGATTCAGGACATCTCCCAAAAAATCGCTTCTGATTCGACCAATGCCAGCCTCTATGCCACCCGTGGCGCACTTTGGTACGAAAACGAAAACTTCGACGAAGGCATTGCCGACCTAGAAAAGGCCATCAAACTTGACTCGACCAAAGCGGAGTACTACCATGTGCTGGCCGATATGTACATGGACTATTACAAGTCGAGGCAGGGCTTGCAGGTGATGGAAAAGGCGGGACTTCTATTTCCAGAACGTGTTCCAACCTTGTTAAAACTCGCTGAATTTCAATTGATTGTGAAACAGCATACACAAGCCTTGGCCACCTTGCAGCGTATTCAGGTGCGGGAGCCGTTGAACCCTGAAATGTTCTTCATGTTCGGCAACGTCTTTTCCGACATGGGCAAGACCGACCAAGCCATCACCGCCTACCAAAGCGCCGTAGAAAACGACCCAAAACTGGTTGATGCTTGGATCAAACTCGCTGACCTGTTAGCTGAAAAAGACTTGCCGCAGGCGGCCAAATACTACGACAATGCCATCAAGGCGGACACGGGCAGCGTGGAGGCACTTCATGCAAAGGCCTATTATCTTTCCAACAAAAAGAACGACCTGAAAGGAGCCGTTGCTTTGTATAAGAAGATAAATACCATCAGTCCGCAGTATTACGAGGGCTACTACAACCTTGGCTTGCTCTACCTGGACATGGACTCCGTGCAGCAGGCCTACCAAAGTTTCGACCTGACGGTGAAGTTTGCCCCTGAGTTCGCCGAAGGTTACTTCCACCGTGCCATCGCAGCCGAAATGAAGGGTGATAAGGCACAGGCAAAGTCCGATTTCGAGAATGTGCTGCGCATCAGCCCTGATTTTGAAGGGGCGAAAGCTGGTTTGCAGCGTTTGAAATAAGGTTTGCCGAAGCGAAAATCTTGCGACGCAAGGTTTTCGCTTCGCACTTTCCGGTGAACATCGGCAACGCTAAAATTCAGCGTACTTCCTGCAACTCCCCCCTGTTTTGTTTAAGTTTTTTTTGAAAAAATTTAAACAAAAAATCCAACCTTCTGTTACGCTCCTGTTTTTCACCAAAAGCAAAACAGGATTGTGGCAAAAAAAATAATCGTCATCGGTTCGGGGTTCGCAGGACTGGCCACGGCAAGTTGCTTGGCCAAACGGGGCTATGACGTGACCGTGCTGGAAAAAAACGCCGAGCCGGGTGGCCGTGCCCGCAAGTTCGAGGCGGAGGGCTTCACCTTCGACATGGGGCCAAGCTGGTATTGGATGCCAGAGGTCTTCGAAGAATACTTCAATCTATTCGGAAAACGGGCCGCCGACTATTACAAGCTCGTGCGGCTCGACCCATCTTACCGCATATTTTTTGGAAAAAACGACGAGATGAACGTGCCCGCTGGCGTGGAGGCACTCTGCGAAATGTTCGAGCAAGAGGAGCCGGGCAGCAGCGTGAAATTGCGCCAATTTTTGGCGGAAGCCAAGTACAAATACGAGGTGGGCATGGGCGAGTTCGTGCGGAAGCCGAGCCTGTCCATCCTGGAGTTTGCCGACCTGCGCATACTGGCCAGCATGTTCCACTTGCAGATGTTCAGCTCGCTGTCGGCGCATGTGCGGTCGCTTTTCAAAAGCCAAAAACTGATAGAACTGCTCGAGTTTCCCGTGCTGTTCCTCGGCGCCACGCCGGAGAATACCCCTGCCATGTACAGCCTGATGAACTACGCCGACATGGCGCTCGGTACTTGGTACCCGATGGGCGGTATGACGAAGATTATTGAGGGTATGGTAAGTCTGGCCAAGGAGCTTGGCGTGAAAATCCAACTCGGCGAGGAGGTTCGACAGATTTACGTGCCCAACGGCCATGCCACCAAGGTCATCACCACCAAGGGCGAGTATGCCGCCGATGTGGTCGTGGGCGGGGCCGATTACCACCATGTGGAGCAGCACCTGCTGGACGAGCGGGTACGCCAGTACGATGCCAAGTACTGGGACAAACGGGTGATGGCACCCTCCAGCCTCCTTTTTTACCTCGGCATCAACAAGCGGCTGAAGGGCATCTTGCACCACAACCTTTTCTTCGACAAGGATTTCAAACGCCATGCGGTCGAGATTTACGACCAGCCCGCCTGGCCGACCGAGCCGTTGTTCTACGTCTGCGCACCCAGCGTGACCGACCCATCGGTTGCACCGGAGGGCTGTGAGAACCTGTTCGTGCTCATCCCGCTCGCCCCTGACTTGGAGGATACGGAGGAGATGCGGGAGCGCTACTACCACTTGGTGATGCAGCGCCTCGAAGACCTGACAGGCCAAAGCATCCGGGATGCCGTGGTGTTTAAGCGCTCGTTTGCCCACAATGATTTCAAGGCGGACTATCATGCGTTCAAGGGAAATGCCTACGGCCTTGCCAACACGCTTATGCAGACCGCTTTTTTGAAACCAAGGTTGAAAAGCAAGAAAGTAAAGAACCTCTACTATACCGGCCAACTCACTACCCCCGGCCCCGGCGTTCCGCCGTCGTTGATTTCGGGGCAAGTGGTGGCGGAATTAATTGTGAATGATGAAAGGTGAATTGTGAACGATGTGCTTTGTGATAATTCACAGTTCATCGTTCACATATCACAATTCCAATGCTATGCTTAATCTGTACAACACCACTTGCCAAGAGTGCAGCCAGCTCATTACGAAGCGGTACAGCACTTCGTTTTCGATGGGCATCCGGGCCTTCGACCCTAATATCCGTATGCCGATTTATGCCATCTACGGCTTCGTGCGGTTCGCCGACGAGATTGTGGACACCTTCCACGGCTACCCGAAGGCGGAGTTGTTGGAGCGCTTCCGGCAGGACACCTACACGGCCATTGCCGAAGGCATCAGCCTGAACCCCGTGCTGAATGCCTTTCAGGAAGTGGTACACCGCTACGGAATCGAGCAGGAGTTGATTGATGCTTTTTTGGATAGCATGGAAATGGACTTACACCATACGTTTTACGGCAGTGATTTGTACAACAAGTACATCTACGGCTCGGCGGAGGTAGTTGGGCTGATGTGCCTGCGGGTGTTTACCGAAGGAAACAAAGAACTGTACGAGCACCTCAAGGCACCTGCTCGCAGCCTTGGGGCGGCCTTCCAGAAAATCAATTTCCTGCGGGACTTGAAGAGCGACTTCGATGACCGGGGCCGGGTCTATTTTCCTGGGGTGGACTTCACGAACTTCACGCCAGAGGACAAGCGCCAAATTGAAATCGAAATCAAAAAAGACTTTGACGACGCCTATGTTGGCATCGTGCAATTGCCGAAGAGCGCCCGGTTCGGCGTTTACCTGGCTTATGTTTATTACCTAAATTTGTTCAAGAAAATCCGCCGCACGGCTGCTGCCAAGGTCAAGGAGCAGCGCATCCGGGTGAACGACGGCAAGAAGCTGTACCTGCTTTGCAGCTCGGCAGTGCGGATGAGTTTGAATATGTTATGATTGTTGAATTGTTTTATTGCTGAATTGTTGGCTCGCATAGCGACAACGTATGCGCTTCAACAATCTGACAATTTAACAATCATAACAATATATTAATCCAACAATGTCAACCATACAAGCAATCCTCATCACCCTCGCCGCCGTGGGCGGCATGGAGTTCGTGGCATGGTTCGCCCATAAGTACATCATGCACGGCTTCGGCTGGAAGTGGCACGAAGACCACCACCGCCCCGATTTCAAGGAAGGGCGCTGGTTCGAGAAGAACGACCTGTTTTTCCTCGTGTTTGCGACGCCGGGCATCACTTGCATACTATTTGGCACCTTCACGGCCTATACTTGGCTGTTCTTCATCGGGCTGGGCATCACGATTTATGGGGCGATCTACTTCCTCATCCACGATGTGTACATCCACCAGCGGTTTTCGTGGTTCCGGCAACTGGACTCGAAATACAGCAGGGCCATCCTACGGGCGCACGGGGCGCACCACGCCAACCAGGGCAAGCACGACTGCGAGTCGTTCGGGCTGCTGGTAGTGAACCCTAAATATTTCAAGAAAAGGAGCGAGTGGAAGAAGGGGTGATGGGCAGCTAAACCAAGGTTGTGGGGCACTCTACCCCTCCTCGTGCAACCCCGCCCCTACCAGAAATTCGTTGGAAAAGAGCTTTCGCTGTTCGGACGTCGGTAGCACCACGGCCCTCGCTGCCTTCCAAGCCTGCACCTGTTCGGGCCGCCAGCGCCGCTCGATATTCTCCTTGCCAATATTGTTCATCTGCCCCCAGTGGAAGGCAAAATCGAAGTTCCGCTCGTCCAGTTCCTTCCACAGTTTTTCATAGAACCACTTCGTCCTCTTCGAACCGACACCGGGCAACTCCATTGCCACCGTGACGGGGAACCTCGCAAAAGACAGCGTGGCCTTCGACTGCTTGATGTAGCGCAGGGCGATGATGCCCATGAAAGGCTCGGCCTGTGCCACTGCCAGCACCTGGAACAATGCGGACAATGCGTTGTCTGCATCGAAGCTAAGTTCGCAACTCATGGCCGGCTCTATCCGGTCGTCCTCGCTGCCACCGAACTCCAGTCTTGGGGCCATATAGACCCCATCTTTTTCCTTGAATTGGCCCATCACCTTGTTCTCAATCAAGTCGAAGTCCATCAGTTCTTTCGACAGGCCGATGAAATTGTTGATGGCACCCACCAAGCGGATGGCGTCCAGCCCCGACGTGTGGCTTGCCTCCACTGGCCTGCGCTCCGGTATTTCGGCTTGGCCGTACTCCTTGTACATGGCCTGCACATAAACGGTTTCCATTTTATAGGGAAACACGTCAATTTCAAAATGGTAGGGATTCGGTGGGAGGCCGAGGCTTTCGATATTGGCAGGGCCGTTCACGCATTCTTTTACCTGTTCCCAGGGCAGGTATTTCTTGTAAACCTTCAATTTATAAACATCGTCGCAGGCCAGGAGGTAGCCATGCACGATGCCGAAACTGCCAAAGCTGACCAAGGCCGCCTGGAGGACCTGGTCGTCGTTCAGGCGATGGACACCGGGCATAAATTCGTCGAGGAAGCTTTGGGAGATTATCTTTTCGTTCCCTTCTATCCAGAAATGCTGGTCGTTGGCGGTGACCAAATGGATGCCCGCCACATAGTCGGGCATGGAGCCGAACTGAATGGCAGCACCATGCGTGCCCGTGGAAATGGCACCTGCAATAGTCTGGCCGTCGCTGGCACCGGTCGTGAACAGCCCAAGGCCGACCTCCTCCACCCGTTGGTTGATTTCCTTCACCGATGCCCCACATTGGGTGAGGATGTACTTGTTAGAGTACTTGCCCGCTTCAAAATCCCCTTCCCGCAAGTCGGTGACAATCAAGTTCAGCGGCTTTGTGTTGAAGACATAGCCATCGTTGGCCAAGACCTCCGACAGCGACCAGGCTGCGCCAATTGCCCTTACGCAATGGGGTGGTTCGCCTTCCATTTCATTTTCCTTATTGGCCCTCTCTATCTCGGCCAATTTGTCCTGCAAAACCTTGTACCCATTGCGGAACCGGGCAGGTTGCGTTCCCGGCAGCAGGCCGTTTTCATCCCTGTTATGGGCATCGAACTCCTCCAGCACCTCGTATTCCAAGTTGCGGTGGCGGTTTTTCCAAGGCTTGCGCACCAATTTCTTTTTGCTAATTTCTTTTGCCATTTGGGTGGTAATTGGTTGGTGAAGTAAAGCAAGGAACTACTCCCTTGGACTGTTGCTGGAGTCTTTGCTGCACTCCCATTGCACCTTCATGGGCGCAACGATGCCAAGCGTCAGGAAGGTGACTAGTGTGCCGCCAAAATTGGTCCTGATGATGACCCTTTGCAGCCCGTTCCCTTCTGCACAGTTGCCCACCTTGTAGGTGGACTTGGATTTGGCCGCCCCCCAAAAAAAGGAATATACCCGCCGGGTCTGCAAATTGGTTGAAATAGGTTCGTCCGAGCGGAGCACTTCATAGCGGTAGCAGCCCGTGTTGAGCAATAGGATTAGCGAGAACAGGACGGAAGCCGCTTTTTGAAAATTGGTAAAGGGTTTCATGTTGCGTTATTGATGGTTAAATTAATTGTATCCATTTAACATGCTGCTGCTCCCTGAAAAGGGTGAAACGAAAATTTGGCAAAGCCAAATTTTCGTTTCACCCTAAAAAACCTTTCCGGCGGAGGCAGCAAAGCTGCCTCCGCCGGAAAGGTTTTTAGTTGCAATTTTTCGGCTTTTTGCTGAGGCAAAAAGCCGAAAAACTGCAACTTTCATAGTCCCACCTTGCGGCGATGCGTGGATGACGCTAAACAGATTCAATTAAGAAATGGGAAAGATAGGGAACCCGGTTCGACTGAATACGGGGTATTACAGAAAATGGGAATGGGTTTATCGCAAGTCATTTCCCAAAACAAAAACGGCCCGCCGCATTCACTGCGGCGGGCCGTTCATTTCATCCATTGGCAAATTGGCCTCTCGGCTTATTTCGCCAAATCCTTCCGAATCTTGTTCAGCGCAGAACCCGCTTTTACCCAGGCAATCTGCTGCTTGTTGTAGGTGTGCTTCACCTCGAAGCTGTGCTGTGTGCCATCGGCGTGGTTCAGCACAATCTCCAGGTTCTTGCCCGGCGATAGCTGCCCTTTGATGTCAATCTTATCGTCCTGACGGATGAGGTCGTAGTCGGCGGGGTTCACGAAAGTGAGCGCCAACATGCCCTGCTTTTTCAGGTTCGTCTCGTGGATGCGGGCGAAGGATTTCACCACCACGGCCTTCACGCCGAGGTAGCGGGGCTCCATCGCTGCGTGCTCCCGGCTGCTGCCCTCGCCGTAGTTCTCCTCGCCAAAGACGATGGTGCTGACGCCAGCGGCCTTGTAGGCACGGGCGCTATCTGGCACGGCCATGAACTTGGCGTTGGTGCCACGCTTGCCGAAGTTGGCCACGCTGTTCACCTGTTCGTTGAAGGCGTTTTGCGCACCGATGAGGCAGTTGTTGGAGATGTTCTCCAAGTGGCCCCGGAACTCCAGCCACGGCCCGGCCATCGAGATGTGGTCGGTCGTACATTTGCCCTTTGCCTTGATGAGGATGCGCATATTGCGGAGCTGCTTGGCCGTGATTGGCTCGAACGGCGTGAGCAGTTGCAGGCGGTTGGAGGTCGGGCTGACGCTCACCTTCACCTTGCTGCCGTCCTTGGCAGGGGCTTGGTAGCCAGCGTCCTTCACGTCGAAGCCGTTCGGTGGCAGTTCCACGCCCTTTGGTGGGTCGAGCTTCACCTTCTTGCCGTCCTCGTTGATGAGGGTATCGGTCAGCGGGTTGAAGGTCAGGTCGCCAGCGATGGCGAGGGCCGTCACGATTTCAGGGCTGGCCACGAAGGCGTGGGTGGCCGGGTTGCCGTCGTTGCGCTTCGAGAAGTTGCGGTTGAACGACGTGATGATGCTGTTTTTCTTCGTCGGGTCGGTCGTGTGGCGCTGCCACTGGCCGATGCAGGGGCCGCAGGCATTGGCCAGCACCACGCCGCCCATTTGCTCGAAAGCCTCCAACTGGCCGTCACGGGCCACCGTGTAGCGGATTTGCTCGGAGCCGGGCGTCACTGTGAACTCGGATTTTACCTTCAGCCGTTTCGCAACGGCCTGCTTCGCCAATGAGGCGGCACGGTCGAGGTCTTCGTAGCTGGAATTGGTGCAGGAGCCGATGAGGCCTACTTCCAGTTTCGCCGGATAGCCGTTTTCCTTTACTGCTTCCGCAAACTTGGAGATTGGCCAAGCGAGGTCTGGCGTGTAAGGCCCGTTCACGTGCGGCTCCAAGGTGCTCAGGTCAATCTCGATGACCTGGTCGAAGTATTTTGCTGGGTCGGCGTAGCACTCAGGGTCGCCCGTGAGGTGCTTCGCAACTTTGTCAGCAAGGTCGGCCACCTCGGCACGGCCCGTGGCACGAAGGTAGCGGCCCATTGATTTATCATAACCGAAGGTCGAAGTCGTCGCCCCGATTTCAGCGCCCATGTTGCAGATGGTGCCCTTGCCCGTGCAGGAGAGCGCCTTTGCGCCGTCACCGAAGTACTCGACGATGGCCCCAGTGCCGCCCTTCACGGTCAGGATGCCCGCCACTTTCAGGATGACATCTTTTGCAGAAGTCCAGCCGCTCATCTTTCCGGTGAGCTTCACGCCGATGAGCTTTGGCATCTTGAGTTCCCAAGGCATGCCCACCATCACGTCCACCGCATCGGCACCACCGACACCGATGGCCACCATGCCGAGGCCGCCCGCATTGGGCGTGTGGGAGTCGGTGCCAATCATCATCGCACCGGGGAAGGCGTAGTTTTCGAGCACAATCTGGTGGATGATACCTGCGCCCGGCTTCCAGAAGCCGATGCCGTACTTGTCGGAAATCGAGGCGAGGAAGTCATAGACCTCCTTGTTTTTATCCACAGAATCTTTCAGGTCAACGGCAGCGCCGTCCTTTGCCAAGATGAGGTGGTCGCAGTGGACGGTGCTTGGCACAGCGGTCTTCGTCTTGCCGCACATATCGAACTGGAGCAGTGCCATCTGCGCCGTGGCGTCCTGCATGGCCACCCGGTCGGGGGCAAAGAAGACGTAGTCAACGCCCCGCTTGAAATCCTGAAGCCGTGACTCCGGGTGCAGGTGCGAGTAGAGGATTTTTTCGGAAAGGGTCATCGGGCGACCCAGCTTCTTGCGGGCCTTGCGCAGCTTCGCTGGGAGTTCAGCGTAGAGCTTTTGTATCAAATCGAGGTCGAAAACCATTGGCTATTTGATTTTATGAAAAAATGCGTTGTCCGTGGCGTTTTGGGTGCGCAAAGGTAGGGGTTTTGGAGGGATAAACCTTGTGGGGAGCGGGGTTTTTTCGATGTGGATTGGGCAATAGTGTGTGATTATAAGGAGGGCGGTGTGATTGTTGGAATCGCAAACTGTGGGAGCCGAAAACTTATCAAGCGGGATATTCTTGCTTTCGCACATTAGGAGATGTATGGAGACTGGTATCCGGTCGGAGAGCGTAAGCAGCGGGGTGGGCTATGCTTGGTAGGCGGGCTTGGGGGCAGCGGGGAAGACCATGTGCCAGCAGGCATTTCACCTTGGTTTTTCCTTTTCAAGTTGGCGAGAACGGTGGTATCTACGAAGTGCCGCCCGTTTAAGCGGCATTTTCGTAGATGCGTTGTTTGGCGACTTTACACATAATCCACTTCAAAATCACCATTGTTTCGCTTTCATTTTGATTTAGATGACCGAAATGACGCTGCCCTAGAATTGCAACCACTTAAAGACAAGTGCAAACCGCCGCTCGCTTTTGCTTTATAGGCTTGTAGCAAGCGACGGATTGCAGTATCATTTACACATAATCCACTTCAAAATCGCCATCACTGGTTAGCATTTTAATTTTGATGTCCAACATGGCTTCTTTCCAGAATTGCTGGTTGGTAAGAATATCTGGTTGCGGATTCGTTGGATTTGGTGCAAAATTACTGAACAACTTAAACATCTTTGGATTACCAGTTGAAAGGGTAATACCTATATCGTCTTTGAACCTGATAATACCACTTCCATCTAAGCCTTTGAGTCTTGATTTTGGTGGAATTATCAGGATACTTGTTTGACGTTGTTTGATACGCATTTCACTTCAACATTGACATCATTGGTTAATATGATTATTGAAAATTATCAATAAAGTAAAATGATATAATTTACTGTATTTTATAATTGCTAATATTTCTTTTGCTAATTGAGTCATAATAAATTGTTTCACGAATCCTCTTTATTTGTAATACTTCACTTTTTGACATTATTAGGAATGGGTTATAAACTTGTGATACTAAATCAGTATTCCAAAAAAAGTATAGATTTTTACTATCTAAATATATAGATAATCCATTAAGGTCGCAATTATCTCTAATCCAATCGATGTCTATTTCATCAAAACGGTTAGTATCACCTAAAAACCCATCAGAAATATCATTTATAAAGCCAGATTTAATTATACCAAAACAAGTTGTTTCTAATACTATGCTATTAGTATAATTAGAGGTAGGAATATCGGGATCAAATTGAAAAAGCACAACGCCTATACTTGTACCGTCTTGGCCTACATAAGCACTGCCTGTTGGGGCGACATTAAAATAATACTGCCCCATTGTCGTTCTTGAAAAAGGGATTTCGGTTGGAGTAAATGGACGAATATCACCATTTGTATCTTTTTTAAGTAGTGCAATAGTGTCATATTGTTTATCATTAATTTCCTCCTGTAACGTATTATTTTTGTATAATTTAATCAATTGTTCGTTTTGACAAACCACAAACAATAAATGTGAACAAAAATCAAGGACATTTAGCCCAAAAATATTATTAATTTTATTTTTGAAAAATATAGATTTATCCTCTAAATTAATTCTATCATGTGCTATACTTATTTCAGCAAAAGAATTATTTTTTATTACTGGAAAATTATCAGTGCCTAAGGATTGATTATTTTCAATATTATAAACTTTGAGATTATTATATATAGGGCTTTGTCCTATATATATTTCAACTTTACCTTCACCATCGTCAACCCTATAATATTCATAAATTCTATCCGATTCATTCAAGCATAATATAATAGAAGGTTGAGAATAGTTACTTATCAAATTACCTTGATTGTCGCTTATAGATATTGGAGTTAATGGTGGGTGGTTTGCCCCTCCATGTTGTGGTAAAGAATTATGTAACTGAAAATTGCCTCCATCAGCCGTAAGTCCACTATAACTATATCCATTCCTTCCATATTCATCGGGCATAGTAGATGCCAAGTTCATGGCTTCTTCCATAGTCATAGGATTATTTTTTGCTAGTGCCCTATCAGTATATTTCGCTGCTTGCTCATCAGAGATTTTACCATCTTTGTTTAATTGCTTTATAGCATCAACATCAGAGGTTTGTTGTTCTCTACCCAAATCACTTGCCTTATTGTTCCTAAAATTGTTCATCAAATCATTATAAATCTTCTCTTTTTGCTCTGGTGGAATAGGCAAGCCGTTCAATGCAGCAAGTGCATCAAGGATTTGTTGGTTTCTTGCTAAGGCATATTGTCCCCCTGCAATCATCGCTCTTTCAGCCCCGTCCATAGCATTACCTATGCGTTCGCCCGTTTGTCTGAAAGCATCATTAGCATTTCTCTGATTACCTTCTAAGCCTGTAATATCTTTAAACGGAGCATTTACCACTCCTTGTACAGCGTCCAAGCCTTTGTATTCAGGTGCTTGTGGTGCATTCTGAATATTTACAATTGGTTGGGCAAAGTCTTTTGCAGTCATATCTTGTGACTGATACTGAGGGGTAGGAGCAGTTATAGGATTAATAGCCGTTGGGTCTGGTATTGGGTGTTCTTCCCATTTCCAGAAGCGGGTGTCGTCTATTTTTTCACAACTATTGCAAGCACCCATAACAGCCTCCGCAAATACGCCTTTGGTTGGTACGCTAATACGGAATGGCGGAATCGGTGTAGTGGGCTTATAATGGTCTAAAAGATTGACAATTTGTCCAGGTTGAGCCTTGAACGTTGGGTCAAGTTGATAGCCACGAGAAACGGGCATCACAAGACAATTACCTACGATGCCAATCAATCTGTTTTCCAATACACTTGCCAAACTTTTCTTATGCTCTACTCTTGTACCGTCGCTTTTGATTTCCGTTTCATACGTTACATTGTATCCATCGAGCAACATAAACCGTTTGTCTGGGTCCATATTGAGCCACAATACTTTATGATAGTATTCGATAAACTCGTTTAGGTGCGTTACCAACAATACACAAGCATCCCATTCCTCTTTGGCAGGGTCACGGAGTTCTATGGCGTTGCAAGGTGTGAAGAAAGTAACGTCGTCGCCGTTTAGGTTTTGTTGGATATTTAAAGCATTAAACATCATACCTTGATATTTTGCCGTTTCATATCTCAACTGGCAACTTTTCATTAGTATTTCACTTCCACTAGGTAATTGTATTGGAGTATTTGAAAATAAATTTTCTTTTGCAACAAAGCCAATTTTTTCAAACTGTCTTCTAGTTACTCCACTACTTAAAGTTGCGTTAAAAGAAACGGAAACATTAAAATTGGACTCTCCAATGATTTTGCCGCCTTTTGCAAGTGCGCCTTGACGACTAAGGTTGTTCTTTGCATTTTTTATCCGTTTATTTATTGTACTGAAAAATATAGGAGTATCTGGAAAACTACCACCTGCAATGAATAATTTTTCCAAGTATTTATCAATAATCACAGGTACGAGTCGCTGATAAAATACATTTGCCTGATCTGAACCTTTTCTTATTGAATTTGTGAACATACTCTCTAAGAATGTTGTTTCTTCATAGCCTGTGCCATCTAAAAGATAGATATATGGTTGCCACGCATCAACATCTAATTTGTAAACAGTTTTGATATTAACCTTGCCATTTACGGTTTCTGTTTCTTCAACTGGAATAAGGGAAGGAATTGATAAATTAAAACTTAGGCTTATTTCTCCTTTTATTTCTGTTATTTGTTGGTCAGCAATAGGGTGTTCAGGCTTATAATTTGGATTAGCCACATATTTTTCCAATACGTCAAATGCTTTGTACAAGGGATGACGATAGTAACCTGTTTTTGAAATTCTTAGATTATTCCGTAGGATATTTTTCCAGCGAAGAATTTTATATTTATCAAAAAAGCCTAATTGTAATGGAATAAACAAACATTCTTGAACATCAGTTAAATCTTGTTCAATCGCAAAGTGTCGTAATACCTCAAAATATTGCATCGTAACAGCGTGACAATGATTGTGATTAGCAATAACTTCTGAGGTAACGCCGTAGTGTTCACTTTGGTCAAAACTCTGAATGACACTTGTACGTTGATTTCTTACCGAAGATGCACTTTGTTGTGTCTTGTCCCTTAGACTTTGCATAGAGTTCATTACGGTTGAACGAGAAGAGTCTTGCCAAGCCGTAGAGTTGGTATTAGTAGTAGTAGAGGAATAGCCACCTTCCACACCAATCACAGCACCTGGCAGAGGCACAGAAACAGATGCTCCAACATCCCAACCTTTACTTTTTTCTTCTACATCGCTTCCGCCTCGTATCTTTTCATTTACAACACCACTGGCTATATCCGAAATATCTCTATCTCTTGATAAACTTGCAGTTAGTCTATCTTCAGCACTCAATTCTTCTGAACGTGCGGCACTATCTTTCCTGTCCCAATCATACATCACAATCTGCTTTTTTTGACCTGGGGCAAGCGGCAAACTGTATAATAAATCACCCAATGAATACCCTGCTGCTTTAAAGCGTTGTTTGAAATGCAACAAATGTCCATGGGCAATAGTAGTGGCTTGATAAGATGTTGGCGTAGCATCCCAATCAATGCTATTTTCTTCGCTGATTTCTTGCCTGCCAGTTAATAAAGTACTGCCTGAAAATTGAGCAGGAGCAATATTCATATCCAAATTTGGGTCAGCCTTGGCACTTTCGGTATTTATGTATGGATTTTGTATGCCGTCCAACAGGCTATCAACCGTAGCATTCTCTACGGTATTCGTCATTGCTTTTATCTTTGGGTCGGTTGTTCTTACCACACTGTAATAGTCAAACTCCTCTAAAACACGATTGGGTTTTGTGAAATTGGTACAAGAACCGCCAATATCTTGTGAGTATTGGTCAGAAACCAATTCTTCTGCATTAGGCAAGTAGGGGGTTACATCATGGCAGGAACAATCTTCTTCTTCTCCACTCAAAGAAGGTAGGTTAGAAAGAACCAAGTAGATAAAATCTTCAATTCGTCCATTTTCTTCTACTTTCTCACTTACTTTTAAGGAAACTGGAATACGTTGAGTAGGTGCCAATGCTACGGTTGCATCAACGGTAGTAAACTCTTTATTGGGTACATCACAGGTAAAATTACCTTGATTGTCTGTAAAGGCAATTTGGATAACCTTTGCAGGTTTTGTGGCGTCGTCTGGAAAAGTTTCCCATAAAATGACTTGTTGGTTCTTTATGGCTCGTTGTCCTTGTAAGTCAACTGCTTTCCCTTTTATGCGAAGAGTAGCAGGAGGAGTCGAAGGTATATTGGATAAATCAACCTGATTAACAGGAGGAACAGGCATAACCACACTATCACTTGAAATAAAACTACTGTTACTTATATTTAATATAGTATTATTCTGTGTATTGAAGTCTTGTCTAAGTAGCAGAGAACCATTTGGTGCAATCACTGAAATAGTAACAGCAAAGAGATTTACATTTGGTTCATCTTCACTCGATTCTGATGCTCCAAAAACTAAATCTGGCAAATCAATGCTTGCATTTCCATTGTTATCAATGGGTAGTGTACGAAAAGCATCTCCAAATTTCTTACCAGTAGAACTGATTATTCTCTGGTTGGTAGTATCGGTCTCTTTATTCGATGATACTCCTTTTGTTCCTTGGGGTTTAATTTTTTTGGGGTCTGAATCATTATTATTAATGGTATCAGATTCCAGACTACCTGTAAATAAGGTAACATTTTTGAAATACCCAATAACGATGGTGTGTCCAACCCAAGAAGCAGTACCTTCTTTCGTATTGGGTTGTTTGCTTAAATTGATTTGAATCTTACGCGCCATATTAAGATTTTTATTATTTTTTATTTCGTCGAACAACGCCACTCCCGAAAACGACTAAGTGAACACGAAATTCGCCTTTACTTATCCGTTTTCGGGAACCCTGCCTGTCGGTAGGCAGGACACCCAATATCCCGAAGAACAGTTGCGACTAAGTAAAATACGAAACTACGTTTCCACCGCAAACCCACCCCGTCCAATACTTTCTTGGACGGCGCAAACTGGAAATGGAGTTGTTCGACATTCAGTAGCAAGGCTTTAGCTTTTCAGGCAAAAATGCAGAAGGCGCTGGCATTCCAGTCTGTGTTTGTTTCGTTTTCCCGCAGTAGTTGATTGATGTTGGCAGCCCTCCCTGCCATCGTTGTGAATTTACAATGGCGAAATAACAACATACCCAACAAAAAAAAAACTTTCC
>WBZM01001236.1_pt1 | contig 26677 bp, 30 predicted proteins | sample 5204271 | NCBI WGS metagenome assembly WBZM01 (sample SAMN12344346, study PRJNA552823) | activated sludge metagenome | biome: Activated sludge suspended growth; feature: Nitrification reactor; material: Wastewater; isolation source: activated sludge from nitrification reactor of wastewater... | reverse complement strand
GACTTCGACGGCGAACGCATCCGCACCCGCCTCTTCCTGGCGCGTTATGAGATCTTCGCCACCCCTACCCTCCTCTTCCTTAGCCCTGAGGGTAAGTTGCTCGCCCCGGCCCTGGTTGGCTTTAACGGGCCCCAGGCCTACGGCGAATTGGTTGCCACCCGCCTGGCCCATGCCAGTCAGAACCTGGCCAGTGGCGATCGGCCCAGCCAGGCCATGTTAGCCAGCGGCAAGTAGCACGGTGGGTTGAGCACCCCCTGAGACCCCGCCAGTCGCCAACCATCAGAGTCAGCGCTTGGGCGCTTGAGGCCCCGATATGGGCGCCTATTCAACGCCCCAATAAGCTCATGATGGTCCAGGAACGCTGACTGACATTCACCCGGCTTCAAACCAACTCCGCTATCCCCGGGTCGGCTGGTTGCCTCCTTGCATTCTGACTCACAAGCGGCCGCGCAGATCGCGGAGCCGGAAGCCCCGCCAGGACTCTCCGCCGTCCGGGGTCAAGCCCTTGGCCAGTCCCAGGACCCGGAATCGCTCGCCCATGGCAGCGGGCAGCACCAACTGCTTGGCGCCAAGCACCAGCTTCAGGCCCTCGTCATCGCCCACCCCCGGTCCGTTCAGGCGTTCCGCCAGCAGTTCATCCAAACCCAGGGCAAGGAGGAAGTGGGCCTGGGTGGTGTACCCCGCCAGTTCCAGGCCCGCCGCCTGGGCGGACCTGGCCACCGCCGAGAAATCCACATGGGCGGTGATGTCCTGGAGACCCAGATGGGCATAAGGGTCACCGTGGGCCTGGTGGCGGTAATGACAGATTAGGGTCCCCATGCTCCGCTCGGCCCGATAATAATCGGTCTCCTCATAGCCGTAGTCGATCAGGATCATGAGGCCCTGACGCAGGGAGTCGGCCAGCGCCCCCAGCCAGGGTCCCAGACGGAGATTGACCTCGGAGGTGTACCCAGGTATCCGCGCCAGACCGCGGGCCTGGAGACACGCCACCGCCAACGCCAGGGCCGGGTCTTCTGGTGACGCCAGCACCTCCGCCCAATCCTGTTCCTCCGCGGTGGCGGGCGGGCGGACCCGGTATTCGGCCGGCTGACCCTTGGCGTCGATCCAAAACCGGCTGACCGGCATGGCGTCCATGACCTCGTTGGCCACCAGGACCCCGGTAAACGCCGGTGGCAGACCGGTGAGCCAGTGCATGTGGCCGATCAGGTCGGGGTGGCGGGCGGCCAGCAGGTCCCGCTGGCGCTCACGCAACTCCGCCCCCGGCTCCAGGATCAGATAGCGCCTCGGCAGGCAATCCGCCCTCTTGAGACCCTCCAGGATTTGCGCGGCCAGTTCGCCATTGCCGGCCCCCAACTCCAGAATCTCTCCCCCACCCAACGCCATCAACACCTCCTGGCACTGGCGGGCCAGACAGAGGCCGAAGAGGGGCGAGAGGTCAGGGGCGGTGATGAAATCCCCCCCCGGCCCGAATTTTTTGGCGCCGGCCACATAGTAGCCAAGCCCGGGGGCATAAAGGGCGAGTTCCATGAAGCGGTCGAAGGGCAGACTACCGCCGCTCGTCGCCGCCTCGGCCCGAATCCGCTTGGCTAACTGGCGACTGTGGGCCAGGGCGGCGAGGTCCTCCCCTGCCGGGGGCCCGTTGCCGGAGGAAATTTGCGCGGCGGCGGAAAACGGCATCGTTGGGGTCGGATAGTCGCTAAAATTCAAGATAACCCATGATACAGGCAGACCCGCCCTTGGCCCAGACACCCCCTCCCCCGCCCCAGATTTCCCCCACGTGCCTGGCCGGCAAGGTCGCCCTGGTCACCGGGGCCGCCCATCGCATCGGCGCGGAGATTGCCCGGACCCTCCATGCCGCGGGGGCGGATATCGCCCTCCACTATCGCCGCTCGGCGGCCGGCGCTCAGGCCCTGCAACGGGAGCTGGAACAAATCCGGCCGGGCTCCGTCCTGCTCCTCGAGGCCGACCTGCACCATTGCCAGGGCTTCCCCAACCTGATCGCCCGCATTCGGGCCTTCCGCGGCCGCCTCGATATCCTCATCAACAATGCCTCCAGCTTCTACCCCACCCCCTTCGGTGAGGTGACGGAATCCCAGTGGGATGACCTCCTGGCCTCCAACCTCAAAGGGCCCTTCTTCCTTGCGCAGGCCGCCGCTCCCCTGCTGCGCGCGGCCCGGGGCAGCATCGTCAACCTGGTCGACATCCACGCCGAACGGCCTCACAAGGATCACCCCGTCTATTCCATCGCGAAGGCCGGCAATGCCATGATGGTCAAGGCCCTGGCCCGGGAACTGGGACCGGAGATCCGGGTCAATGGCATTGCGCCCGGCATCATCCTCTGGCCTGCGGGGGAGGGACCCGCCCAAGCCATCAAGGCCGAACTTCTGGGCCGGACGGCCTTGGGACGACCGGGGTCGCCGACAGACATCGCCCGAGCGGTCCTCTTTCTGGTGCGTGAGGCGGATTACATCAACGGCCAGGTGATTGCCGTCGATGGCGGGCGAACCCTCCAACAATGATCCTCCGTTCCCGCCCCGCGCCTTTGATTAGACCAACTCAATAAATTTCAGCATGATAGAATCGTTCAGTGGCGAAAATTTACCGACGCTGGGAGCGAATAAACGTTAGAATTTGCTTAAATAGCCGTCGCCCCTCTGCCTGGCTCCCCAGGTCCAGCCTCATTGCTCAGGGGGTATCGGCCCAGGAAGGTGTCAGCCACCGCCCGGCCGTTCCCAAGGCGGGTCGCTCCTCCCCATCCCCCCACATCCGCGACCGGTTATCACTATCGGACCCACCAACCCAGGCCCGCGTAACAGAACCCCGACGAGCAGGACTCCATGACGGAAGAAGACAACAAACCCGGCCGTGCGGTTGACGATGCCATCCTTCACCAGCAATATCGCCGGGCACTCAGCTCCTTCGAGGGCATCATCCTCAGCGAGATCGAGCTCACCCGCACCCTCGGTAACCGGCTGAATTACGCCATCCAGGCCGGTACCTTCATCCTGGCCGCCATCTCCATCTCCCTCTCCTTGCTGCTCTTTACCCTGACCTCCCAGGTCTCGCGCATTTCCGGGGTCGTCGATGGCATGAAAGAGCACTTCATCTCCGTCAGCAACCAGATGACGGCCATTAACGGCCACATGGACTCCATCGAAAAGCGCGTCGCGCTCCTGGAAAGCTTTGACTACCGCACCGCGGTCATGGACGTGGAGATGGGCAACATCCTGGCGGACATGGATCAGATGCGCACCAATGTCGACGGCATCGACGCCACGCTGGCCACGGTGCGCGGCCATATTGCCAATGTCTCCTTCAACATGGATCTGATGAACAAGGAAGTGCAGATCATGAGCACCGAGATGGGCCAGATGGCCAAGCCAATGCGCAACATGAACAAGATCTTTCCCTTTCCCTAGCCTCCGTTGGGGGGAATGCCAACATGATCAGAAAGCGTGAGGACCCCCGGCGAGCCATTGTCGAGGTCATCCAGCGACTGGGTCGGGCGACCCAGCTCCACCTCGATGAACGCCATCGTCATTTCCGGATCACGGACATCGTCCTCATCACCGCCTCCCTGCTGATCCTGGGTGGCGCGGCATTCGACGTCTACCATGCCCGCCTGCTCTACCAGGATTTCAACGAAATCATCACCGACATGTACGCCATCCATGACCACCTGGTAGGGGTGGATAACGACATGGCGGATATCACCACCAACATGCAGGCCTTCGACGGGCACATGACTCACATGGAGAACATCAACGAGCGCATGAAATCCATGGCCTCCATCATGCCCCAGATCCGGGAAAATACCCGTCTCATGGCGGGGGACATGAGCAGCGTCGATGAAAACATGCGCCTGGTCGGCGATGCCATGCTGATCCTCGATACCCGGATCCATGCCATGCTCGGCGGCGTGGGCATCATGCGCAACCACATGAATCAATTCTCCCGGCCCATGTCCGCTTTCACCCCTTTTATGCCGTAAGCCGCATGCCCCAAGACGGGCCTTCCTCTAAAATAGCCCCATCGGCGGCAGCACCCGGACCGCCGCTCATCCCGGCGGAGGCAACCTCATGAACGATGCCGACCAGAATGTGGATCAGGCCGAGATTGGCAAATTTGAGGCCATGGCCGCGCGCTGGTGGGACCCCCATAGCGAGTTCAGGCCCTTGCATGAACTCAACCCCCTTCGTTTGGATTTCATCGATCAGGCTGCGGGCCTGGCGGGAAAGCGGGTGCTGGACGTGGGCTGCGGTGGCGGTATCCTCGCCGAGGGCATGGCCAGCCGCGGCGCCCGGGTCACGGGCATCGACCTGGGGGAGATGCCCCTGCGGGTCGCGGAACTCCATACCCTGGAGACGGGCGTCGAGGTCCACTACCGGCGTATCTCCGCCGAGGCCCTGGCGGCGGAGGCACCCGCCAGCTTCGACCTCGTGACCTGCATGGAGATGCTGGAGCATGTCCCCGACCCCGGTTCCATCATCGCCGCCTGCGCGCAACTGGTGAAACCGGGGGGGGAGATCTTCTTTTCCACCCTCAACCGCAACCCCAAGTCCTATCTGCTGGCGATCATCGGTGCCGAGTACCTGCTGCGCTGGCTCCCGCCTGGAACCCATGACTATGCCCGCTTCATTCGTCCGGCAGAGCTCGGGCGCTGGATCCGCGCCGCCGGTCTGGAGTTGAATCAGTTGATGGGCATGACCTACCACCCCCTGCTGGGTGAGTATCGCCTCGACCCGCGGGACCTCGATGTCAACTATCTGGCCGCCTGTCGGCGCCCGCGGGACGACTGAGGCCCGGATGGGAGCCCGCCGCCCCTCAGGCCCCATGGCCGAACCCCAATCCCCGCGCCAGGACCCCTGGGGCTACCCCAACCTCGCCACCCCCCTGGGCTCCTCGACCTATTACAGCATCCGCTTTTCACCGCCGGAACGGCGCGACGACCTCGCCCGCCTGGCCGCCTGGCGCCACCAGGTGCGAGCCATCCTGGAGGAGGTCCGGGACCCCGGGGTGGCCAGGCTCAAGCTGCAATGGTGGCGGGATGAGGCCCGGCGCCTGGTGGAAGGCGTCCCCAGCCACCCCCTGAACCGTGCCCTCCAACCCCTGATCGCCCGGGCCGGGTTGCCGATCGACCCGCTGTTAGAGTTGGCCGACGCGGTCGAAGACGCCATCCTCGGCCGTGATCCGGTGGGCGCCCGGGCCCTGGAGGCCGCTTGCGATGCCGATCTGGGGGGCCATTTCGAGCTCCTGGCCCGGGTCCAGGGCCTCCAGGACCCGGGCGATCTGGCTGCGGCACGCTGCCTGGGCACCTTCTGCGCCCTGGTCTATCGCATTCGCGACAGTGGCTGGCTCGCCCGCCAGGGTCGGGTGCCCATTCCGCTGACTCGGTTGAGGGCGGCGGGCCTGAACCCGGACAAGCTGCGCCTGGCCGAACACCGTGCCCGCCTGCCGGAATGGCTGCCGGAACTCGCGCGGCAGGCCCGCGCCCTCCTGGTCAGGCCCCTGAACTTTGCCGGCCTGCCTGCTGGCCTGCGCCTGCGCGCCCGCATTCTCGCCAGCCTGCTGGACGAACTCGAGGCCCTGTCCTTCCAGGTCGCCGAGCAGCGGCTGTGCCTCACCCCCCGGCGCAAACTCTGGCTGTCCTGGCGGGAAAGCCGCCGGTCGGTCAGACCTGGCGCCACCGGCCCCCTGCCCTGGGCAAAACCCGGGTCCTGACCGGCTGGTTGTCCGCCCAACTTCCCCATCCCCACCACCGCCTAATCCATCTTCCGCCCGATTGCCATGGAACACTATCAAGCCGATCCCGCCCTCCTGACCGAACGCGTCATCCTCGTCACCGGCGCCGCCGACAGTCTGGGAGCGGCGGTCGGCACGGCCTGTGCCCGCCATGGGGCGACGGTCATTCTCTCCGACCGGGAGGAAGCCCAGTTGGGGCCCCTCTACGACCGCATTGTCGCCAGTGAGGCCCCGGAGCCCGCCATCCTGCCCCTGGACCTGGAGGGCGCCGACGAAGCCCACTATCAGGCCGTCGCCGCCACCCTGGCCCAGGAATTCGGCCGGCTGGATGGCATCGCCCACTGCGCCGCCTTCACCCCCTTCCTCAGCCGCATCGATGACTATGACGCCAGCGAGTGGGAGCGGGTGTTGCGCATCAACCTGACCGCGCCCTTTCTCCTCACCCAGGCCTGCCTGCCCCTGCTCCGTCACGCCGCGGACGCGTCCATCGTCTTCACCGCCGACCGGGTCGGTCGCCGTGGCCTGGCCTACTGGGGCGCCTACGCGGCGGCCAAATTCGGCATCGAGGGCCTGATGCAGACCCTGGCGGAAGAGACCAAGGACCAGGGCCGGTTGCGCGTCAACAGCCTGGACCCCGGCATCATCCGGACGGGCCTGCGCGCCCGCCTCTATCCCGGGGAGAATCCCCACGAACTACCCTCCGCCGACACCGTCATCCCGGCCTATCTCTATCTGTTGGGCCCCGACAGTCGTGGCATCACGGGCCAGGCCTTTTAAGGAATCGCTGATTAATTCGATAACCGCTGCGACAGGCGTATTTGAATCAAGGGCTTGCAAGGCACTTTCGCCTGAAATCCCCGATTAATCAGCGTTTCCGTAACGGCGGGTCGTCCGGGATTCAACACCACCGGGGAAAGGTGCTCCTCACCCTCCTGGTCATCAAGCATCAGGCTTTCCCGCAACACCTTGGCCGCGGGGTCCTGGACAGTTTTAGTTTTCGCGCCCCACATTTGCGGTCTTTCCGGGTCGGGTGGCGTCTGGCGGGGGACGCCGTGAATACGTCCCTGTAGGCTTGCCGCCAGACGCCACCCGACCCTCCCTTACAGAATGCCGAAAACTGAACTGCGATAGATATCTCCCTCTCGATCAAAAATCGTGCTGCCTTACCGAGGCCTGGGCTGCCAGATCCTCGCTGATTACCTCCTGACCGTCAGTCGGGGTGATAGCTTTTCGCGGTCTTGGGCGCCGGGTCCTGGCCGGTTTCATGCGCGGGTGCCGATGACTGGGCGGAGGCACTGGCCGGTGGCGCCCCCTCGGCATCGGGAAAGCGCCGGGGATCGACGGCGTCTTCCTCCATGAGGATGCGCTGACCATCACCCTCCAGGTCGTCGAACTGACCGGAACGGGCGGCCCAAAAGAGGACGATGACCGCGACGAGACCAAGCAGGATCATGCCCGGGATCAAGCCGTAAATGACGTCCATGGTTCAGATGCAACCCTCTTGCAGTGGCGATTAGTGCTGGGGTGACTTGAAAAGCTGACGAATGCGGGCGGAATTGCCGATGACGGCCAGGGAACTGAGGGGCATGGATACGGCGGCCACGAGGGGGGTCACCAGGGCGGCCATGGCCAGGGGCACCATGATGAGATTGTAGACAATGGAGATGCCGATATTCTGGCGGATCGTCCGCAGGGTGCGGCGGGACAAAGCGGCGGCCTGCGGTACCCTGGCCAGTTCGGCCTTCATGAGCACGATGTCGGCGCTGGCGATGGAAACATCGGTACCACTGCCCATGGCTATGCCCACGTCCGCCCGGACCAGGGCCGGCGCATCGTTGACCCCGTCACCCACCATGGCCACGCGCTGGCCCTGGGCCTGGAGGTCGGCGATGACGCGATCCTTGTCCTCGGGGAGGACCTCGGCGATGACCTCCACCCCGCCCAGGGCCTGGGCGATTTGCTCCGCCACCGCCTGGCGATCGCCCGTCAAGAGCGTCACCCGGATGCCCTGGGCCTTGAGGCCGGCAACCACCGCGGCGGCATCGGGCCGTAACCGATCCTGAATGGCCAGGACCAGGACCAGCCGCCCCGCGCAGGCCACCAGGATCGGCGTGGCGCCCCCGGTGCTGAAGGCGTTGGCCGCCGCGACCAGGCTGGGCAGTTCGACCGCGATGCCCTGGCTCCGCAGCCACTCGGCGGTACCGGCGACGATTGTCCGTCCCGCCACCTGGCCCCGGATGCCCTGACCCGGCTGGGTCCGTATCTCCGCCACCTCCAGGTGGCGATAATCGAGATCCCGTTCCTGGCAGAGATTGAGCACCGCCTTGGCGATCGGGTGTTCGGAAAACCGTTCCAGGGCTGCCAGACTGGCCAGATAGCCGCTTATCTCTCCGGGCAAAACGCTGGCTTGGGAAGTCAGGGGTTCTTCCGCTCTGGCCTGCATGCCTTGTGGCATCCCTTCTGGCGTCCCTTCCGGATCCTGACGGCCAGGGGTGTCGAGCTCCGCCGTGCCTCCCCTTCTCGTGGTGCTGATATCACCCCCGGGCCACAGGCCACCATCGCTGGCGATGGCCGTCACCGCCGGCCGGCCCTCCGTAAGGGTCCCGGTCTTGTCGAAAACGAAGTGATTGATGCTCGACAGACTCTCCAGCACCGCTCCCGTCTTGACCAGGATGCCATGACGGGCGCCGAGTCCCGAGGCAACGGCGATCGCCATGGGGGTAGCCATGCCGAAGGCGCAGGGACAGGTGATGATGAGCACGGCGGTGGCCGCCATCAGGGCCACTTCCAGGTCCGTGCCCACCCAAAAGAGGAAGGTCGCCAGCCCCAGGCTAAGGGTGGCGGCGACAAACCAGGGGACGATCCGATCGGCGGTGCATTGGATGGGGGCCTTGCTCGCCTGGGCCTGTTCCACCAGCGCGATGATGCGACCCAGGGCCGTGTCACGCAGCAGACCCTCGACCTGGACCCGCAGGACACCGGGGCCATTGAGGGTGCCGGCCACCACCCGTTCCCCCTGGGCCTTGAGCACGGGCCGGGACTCACCGGTAAGCATGGACTCGTCCACCTGGCTTTCCCCCTCCAGGATGAGGCCATCTACCGGCACCTTCTCGCCGGGTCGCACCAGGACCGTCTCCCCGGCCTTGATGGCCCGCATCGGCAGGACCATCTCCTCACCCTGGCGCAGCACGGTCGCGACCTTGGGCTGCAAGTCGAGGAGGCGCTGGGTGGAGGCCACCGCCTGACGCTTGGAGATGGACTCCAGGAAGCGCCCGACCAGGATCACGAAGAGAAAATTGACCACCGTGTCCCAATAGACGTCACTGACCTGGGTACCCGTGACGGTCACATAGAACGAGTACAGATAAGTGATGGTGACGCCGATGGCGATGGGCAGATCCATGGTCAGGCTGCGGGCTCGCACCCCCCTAACCGCGCCCTGGTAAAAGGGCCAACCCGAATAGACCAGCACCGGCGTGGCGATGGCAAAGCCGATCCAGTGGAACAGGCCGCGGAACTCCCCCTCATCCGCCCCCGCATAGAGGGCGATGGAGATCCACATCAGGTTCATCATGCCGAAGGCGGCCACGGCCATGCGATAGAGCAGGCGGCGATTGGCCCGCTGCAGGGAACCCTCCGCCACCTCGGGATCGAAGGGCATGGCGGCATAGCCGACCTCGCCCAAGCGACTGAGGACCTGGGACAACTTGAGCCGACGATTGTCCCAGCGCAGCCGCAGGCGCCGGCCGGTAAGATTGACCCGGGCCTCGGCCACGCCAGGGAGGGCTTTGAGGCTGTTCTCGATCAGCCAGACACAGGCCGCGCAGTGGATACCCTCCACCAGCAGGTTGATCTCCCGGACCTCGCCCAGGGAGTCCACGAACTCTTCTTGAACCTCGTCGATGTCATACAGGGCCAGGTCCTTGGGTGGCTCCGGGGGTGGGGCGAGGAGTTCCCCCTCCGGCGTGCGTTGGTAGAAACCCTCCAAGCCCGCGGCATGGATCGCCTCGCACACCGCCTTGCATCCGGTGCAACAAAACACTTGCGGATTGCCACGAATCGGGGCCTGCACCTCAGCCTGAGGCGAGACCTCCAGGCCGCAATGGAAACACCGCGGGGGGGCAGGCGTCGACGGGGTGATGGGGGCCATCAGGTCAGGTACCGCCAGCTAGCCGCCACCAATGGCGGCTGAGGTCCGACTATGGCACCAGCCAGGAACCGGCTATACAGATCGCATTTCATTTCTCATCATCCCTGGGAGGGTCGGGTGGCGTCTGGCGGGGGTGTCGACCGCTGGGAGGCGGTCGTCAAGCCTACAGGGACGTATTCACGGCGTCCCCCGCCAGACGCCACCCGACCCGGAAAAGCCCAAAATCGCTGCGAAATGACTATGCAACCTGGCAGGGGCAAAAGCTCAATTCACGGCCGAAACCGCCGTCCTGGCGGCTGGGGCCGGCACCTGGATGCGGCGGCCATGGGTGAATTCCTCTCCGCCATGACGGACGGCTATCAGGGTGTCCCAGGCACCCATCAAGGGAAAGCTGACATCCACCCGGAAGCGGCCAGGTCCCTCCTCGATCATGGGCAGATCGAAATCCCGCTGGGAGTCGGAGGGACGGTAGGCATAGAAGTGAGCCTCCTCGACCGCCGCCGGCCGTCCGGCCTTGTCGACGAGGAAGAAACGGAGGGCCTTGGGCTCACCGACCACCAGATCTTGCGGGACATCGGCCTGCATCACCCAGCCCGGGTCACGCGCCTGCTTGCTGGCCCAGGTCTTTTCGTGATTCTGGCCGCGATCGTAGAAGGTTTCGATCACCAGGCCGGGATTGGTGGAGATCCCGAGAATGACCAGGGTGAGATTAACGATGAGGACGACCGAGACAAGGGCGATCCATCCGAGCACCCAAGGACTCTTCCAGGCGGGGGTAGGTTGGGACTGCGCACGGGAGGCTGTCATGGCACCATCGGCTCCAGGAGGGGCAACAAACTAAACTGATCGGTATTGTAATCGCGGCGGGTTCCCTTGGCGCGAAAGAATTGGGAGGGGCGGGCAGGGCCTGAAAGACCGCCTCGACCGCCTCGGGCCCGGCGGGGACGTCACCAGCGCAGGACGCCTCGATGCCACCCTGGTAGAAAGCGTACAGAACCCTCACGCACCAGAGGCAGCTTCCGTAGCACAAGCAAGCCGCTCACTCCCCTGCTCCCTCCCCCCAGGGCGGGGGAGGTTTGGGAGGTGGAGATCAGGACGTTTAGCCCTGCTGCCGGCCAACCCGTCCTTCAGTCAGCGATTGGCGGCGTTGGGAGTAAACCAGGCTGTGATCAGGGCCGGGGCTTGGGGCCGATGAAGATACTGGTGCGTTCGGTCGCAATGACCTGGCCGTCGGGTCGGGTCGCCTCGATGCGGAAGACAATATCCTCGCGCTCGGCCTTAAGGTGTTGGCGCGGCACCCTGACAAAGACGCTGGCCGGGGAGACGAAGCCGTTCCGGGCCTTTACGGGTTCATCGGCGCCCATGAGTTGCATGCCCTCGGGTCCATAAGCACTGATCCGCACCTCCAGGTCTTCGTTCTGCTTGTTGAGGATTTTCAGGGTGTATTTATTCTGGATCGAACCGTCGGAAAGGGTGGCAAAGAGCGGGGCGCGTTCATGCAGGACCTTGAGTTCCATCGGGTCCAGGGCGGTCAAGCCATAGAGGATACCGGAGATGGCGGCCAGGAGAATGGCGGTATAGATCCAGACCCGCGGACGGGTCAGCAGCGCCTTGACGGGCTTGCCCTCCAGTTCGTCGAGGGATGCATAACGGATGAGTCCGATCGGCCGGCCCAGCTTGACCATCACGGAATCGCAGGCGTCGAGACACAGGGCACAGGTGATACAGCCCTCCTGCTGGCCCTGGCGAATATCTATACCTGTGGGGCAGACGGCAACGCATTGATTGCAGTCGACACAGTCGCCAGTGGTCCGCTCCGACTCCTTCTGGCCCTTCTTGACCCGGCCACGGGGTTCGCCCCGGTGGAAGTCATAGGTCGGCAGGATGGTGGTGCGATCGATCATGACGCCCTGAATACGGGCGTAGGGGCAGAGCCAGAAGCAGGCCTGTTCCCGCAGCCAGCCCGCCAGGACATAGGTACCAACGGTAAAGAGGGCCACGGTGATATAGGCGGTGAGACCGGATTGGCCGGTAAAGAACTCGACCCAGAGGGTCGGGGCGTCGACAAACCAACTGACGAAGGCAAAACCGGTCGCGAAGCCGATCAGTGCCCACACCAGATGCTTGAGGGCCTTGATCCGGAATTTGGTGAAATCCATGGGGGCCTTATCCAACTTCCGGCGGGCGGCCGGCTGACCCTCCAGTTTTTCCTCGATCCAGGTGAAGACATCCGTCCAGACCGTCTGAAAACAGAAAAAACCGCACCAGACGCGCCCGGCCAGGGCCGTCACCACTGCGAGCAGGATGGCAAAGAAGAGCAGCAAAAGCGACAGCATCCAGAAGTCCTGGGGAAGGATGGTGGCACCGAAGATATGGTACTGCCGTGCCGGGATGTCCCAGAGGATGGCCTGACGCCCATCCCAGCGGACATAGGGGCCGACGAAGAACAGGATCCAGATGGCGGCGGATACCCATTTGATCGTGCGCCATTTACCCGGCATGCGCTTGGCGTGGATGGTCTCACCACCCGTATTGACATGCCACTGGCCGGCTTCAGCATAAAGTTCTTCCGCCGCCGTGCTCTTGTCGATCTGCTCTTTGCTCACTGAATCCTCTCCCAAATAACGCCATTGCCAGCCATTGCGACCCGCCGGCCGGACCTGCTGCCTAATAGAGAAATTTAGCACAAAAGGGCCGACCGGACATTGCGCAAACGCAACTCTATTCGTCGCAACTCAATTTTCGGTTTTTCCGGATCGGGTCTGGCACCTGCATTCCTTCGGTTGGGTTTGATTTATAGGCAGACCCCGTGCCATCCCCTTGAATTTGGCACCTTAATGCCTTCGGCTGGGCAATATCCCGGGGCGAGAGGATGAAAAGGAAGGGGAAATCGGCGATTGAGCCTTGACCACGGCTGCCCCACCAACAAAAAAGGGGGCAAGCGCCCCCTTTTCAGCCCAGCCTGACGGGAATGCGTCAGGGGTTCTTATGTGCCTGAGCGTCCTTGTCCATCAGGGCCTTCACCTTGAACCCAAGGAAAATGATGATGACGACAGCAATGATGACCATCAGAATGGACATCCACATCACCGGGTCCCAGTTCATCATGTTTGTAAAGAAGCTCACGCTGCGCTCCTCCGCTTACCGTATATAAGATCAAGGGCCGGGGTGGAGGGGTCCGCCCCGGGTCCTGCTTCCTGATTATTTGCCGCCACCCAGTTCGTGGACGTAAACCACCAGCTTCTTGACCGCCACCGGGTCCAGCTTACCGGTCTCGACGAAGCCGGGCATGACCGCATCACGGGTGCCCTCCACGCCGGCCTGGTTCACGCCATAGAGAATGGTGTGCTTGGCACTCTCAAGACCGCCCGGCTCGAAACGCCATATGGCATCGGTCAGATTGGCGGCGCCAACGGTAACGATTTCACCCCCGGGGAGTTCAGCCAGAACCCCATTGGCCATGGGGCCATGACAGGCATTGCAGCCCTTGGAATTGTAGAGCGCCCAACCCTCATCGGTGGCCTTCCCTTGACTCAGGTCGACGACGAACTGGGCCAGGGCATCGACCTCGGCGGCGGAGAGAATATCCTTGTGGGCCGTCATGGCACCCTTGCGGCCATAGGAGATCGTCTCCGTAAGCTTGGCAATACTGCCACCGTAAAGCCAGTCGTCGTCAACCAGCACGGGGTAGCCGGGGTTGCCCTGGCCACCACTGCCGTGACAGGCGGCGCAGTAATCACCGAACAGCACCTTGGCGGAGGCCAGTGTGTACTGGGTCAAGCCCGGATCCGCCAGGATCTGCTCCGCCGTCTTCTCGGCGACCTGGGACTCGTATTGGGCACGCATTTCCTGCAGATCCTGGAGGCCTTCCTGATACTCCTTGATCTGGGTCCAGCCCATCACGCCCTTGGTGAAGCCCTCGCCTTCCACCGGCTGATAGGGCATGGGCCACATGGGATAGAGGATGAAATAGCCGATCACGAAGGCGATGGAGGCCCAGAAGCCGATCATCCACCAACTTGGCGGCGGATTGTTCAGCTCCCGGAGATTATCGTCCCAGAAGTGACCGGTGTTGTTCTCACCGGGAAAGGGGTTAGGTCCCGCCATTTTTTTCTCCACTGTCTTTGTTGTCCTCTTCGAACAGGACGTAGCGCTGGGATTCGAGCCGGTCCTTGTTCTTGGGACGAAATACCTGGAAGTACGCCACCACCATCGCGATGAAGATGACCACGGTGAGGATCGTGCCGATCCAGTCGTTCGTGGTCATGGCCTCCCAATCGGTGTGGAAATACTCGCTGAGACTAGTCACGATAGACCTTGCTCTCGTCAAGCTTGACCATGGTGCCCAACACCTGCAAGTAAGCCACCATGGCATCCATCTCGGTCTTGCCGGCGAGCACGGCGGGCGCCGCCTCGATATCCGCGTCCGTGTAGGGCACACCAATGGTCCTCAGACCCCGCATGTGGGCCTGCATGGTCGCGGGATCCGGTGAGGCCTTGTCCAGCCAGGGATAGGCAGGCATCACCGATTCCGGCACCAGGGCCTGCGGGCGGCGCAGATGGGCGCGCTGCCACTCATCGGAATACTTGCCGCCAACCCGGGCCAGATCCGGACCGGTACGCTTGGAGCCCCATTGGAAGGGATGGTCGAACATGGACTCGGAAGCCAGGGAGTAATGGCCGTAGCGTTCCTTCTCATCCCGGAAGGGGCGGATCATCTGCGAATGGCAGGTGTAGCAACCCTCGCGGGTGTAGATGTCCCGACCGGCGAGTTCGAGGGCGGTGTAGGGCCGCATGCCGTCACCCGGCTTCCAGTTGGCCTTGAGGGCCCCACCTTCGCCGACGGCGATGATGGGCTCCTGTCCGACCTTGCTCCAAACGATTTCCGGATAGCGGTTGTGCTCCATGGTGTTCTTCAGATAGAAGAGGGGCACGATTTCGACGAGGCCACCGATGGACAGCACGATGGCGACCATGATCAGCAGGGCCCAGATATTCCGCTCCATGCGGTCCTGCAAGCCCTTGGGGGGGGTATTTTCAGCCATGGGTTCTTACCTCTAGCTTAGGCGGTGGCCAGGCGGGCCTTCTGCAGGCTGCCGGAGGACACGGACTTACTGACGGTCATCAGCACGTTGAAGAGCATGATGATGGCGCCAAAGAGGAAGATGCCGCCGCCCACCGTGCGCATGGCGTAGTAGGGGTGCATGGCATCCACGGTCTCGACGAAGGTGTAGGCCAGGTTGCCGTACTCGTCGAAGGCGCGCCACATCAGGCCCTGCATGATGCCGGACACCCACATGGCAACGATGTAGACCACGGTGCCGATGGTCAGGGTCCAGAAGTGGAAGTTGACCAGCTTCTCCGAGAACATCTCGGTGTGCCAGAGCCGGGTCATGAGGTGATAGATGGAACCGATGGCGACGCCGGCCACCCAACCCAGGGCCCCGGAATGCACATGGCCAACGGTCCAGTCGGTGTAGTGGGACAGGGCGTTGACGGTCTTAAGGGACATGACCGGGCCTTCAAAGGTCGACATGGCGTAGAAGGCCAACGCGACGATGAGGAAGCGCAGGACGTAGTCGGTGCGGAGCTTATCCCAGGCCCCGGAGAGAGTCATCATGCCGTTCACCGCGCCACCCCAGGAGGGGATGATCATGGCGATGGACACGGCGGCGCCCAGGGATCCGGTCCAGTCCGGCAGGGCGGTGTACTGGAGGTGATGGGCGCCCAGCCAGACGTAGCCGAACATCAGGGCCCAGAAGTGGATCACGGAGAGGCGATAGGAGTAGACGGGGCGGTTGGCCTGCTTCGGCACGAAGTAGTACATCATGCCCAGGAAGCCAGCGGTCAGGTAGAAGCCCACGGCATTGTGACCCCACCACCACTGGATCATGGCATCCTGGGTACCGGAGAAGAGGGAATAGGACTTGAACAGGCCCACGGGGATGGACAGGCTGTTCACGACATGCAGATAGGTGATCATCACCATCATGCCCAGATAGAACCAGTTCGACACGTAGATGTGCGAGGTCTTGCGGATGGCCAGGGTCATGATGAAGTTGAAGGAGAAGGCCAGCCAGACGATGGCGATGAGGATGTCGATGGGCCATTCCAGCTCGGCATACTCCTTGGCCTCGGTCAGACCCAGGGGGAGGGTGATGACGGCGGAAACAATGATGAGATTCCAACCGAAGAAGACGAACCAGGCCAGCTTGTCGCTCCAGAGGCGGACGCCACAGGTGCGCTGGACGGTGTAGAAGGCCGTCGCCATGAGGGCACAACCGCCGAAGGCGAAAATCACCGCGTTGGTGTGCAGGGGACGCAGGCGTCCGAAGGTCAGATAAGGAATATCGAAGTTCAGAAATGGCCAGGCCAATTCCGCCGCGATATAGACGCCTACGGCCGCACCTACCACCAGGTAGACGACCGCCATGACCGTGAACCAGCGTACAACGTCGAAGTTGTACTTCTGTTCGAGTCCAGTTTCCATAAAACCTCCCCGAAATGACTGGAGAAACAATGTAGGTATAACCCTTCCGTGCCGCATCCCAAGCCACGCCCGGTCCCTGGCATAACGCCGGCAATGACAAAGGATCAGCCCCCTAAAGTCAAGGTCAGGGCGTCGGCTTACCCCGGGGTTGGGGTAAATCACTGACTATTTTTTGATCTGTGTCAGCTTGGGGGGGAGGGTGAATCACGTGGGGACTGGTTGGGCCCGGGGCAGGCCAGGTCCAACGGCTTTCCCCAATCAGGAGAGGAGTTATTTAAAGAAGGCCTCCAGTGAGAACCCTTCCTTCTCAAGGATGTCACGCAACCGGCGCAGGGCATCCATCTGGATCTGACGGACCCGTTCCCGGGTCACCCCCAGTTCCTCCGCCACCTTTTCCAGGGTGCTGTTCTCATAGCCATGGATCCCAAAGCGCCGCTCGATCACCTCGCGCTGCTTGCTGCTCAGTTTGGCCAGCCAGTGGTCGAGATTGATCTGCACCTCCTCATCCTGGATACGATCGGCGGGGTCCGTCGCATCTTCATCCTGCAATAAATCCACCAGGGGTTTATCGGCATCCTTACCCAAGGGGGTATCGACAGAGGCGATATGTTCATTCAGGCCGAGCAGGCGCTTGACCTCGGCGCTGGGTCGCTCGAGCAGGGTGGCCACTTCCTCGACACTGGGCTCGTGGTCCAGGCGTTGGGATAAGAGCCGCACGGCGCGCAGATAGACATTGATCTCCTTGACCACATGAATCGGCAGACGCACCGTGCGGGTCTGATTCATGATGGCCCGTTCGATCGTCTGGCGGATCCACCAGGTCGCATAGGTAGAGAAACGAAAACCGCGTTCCGGATCAAATTTTTCTACGGCGCGGATGAGACCCAGGTTGCCCTCCTCGATCAGGTCCAACAAGGGCAAGCCACGGTAGAGGTAGCGCCGGGCGATCTTGACCACCAAACGCAGATTACTGACGATCATGCGTTGGCGAGCCTCGTAATCGCCCGCCTGAGCGAGGCGGGCCAGCCGAACCTTTTCCTCGGCCGTCAACAGACGGGAGGCGCCAATTTCATTGAGATAGATACGGGTGGCATCGAGATCCCCCTCCTCGGGAGCGGGGCGGAGTCGCTCGCCAGTATCTTCCGCATCCTCATCCTCCCCTTCCCCTGGAGCGAGGCTGTTTCCCAAGCCTCCCGTACCCTCATCCTCGGTCTGGGTCAAATCCACCAGGGCAGGATCAAGGTCGTCTTCCTGATCGTCGCTCTCTCGCTCCACCGCTTTGGACACGCCGGGACTTACCGCCGAGGAACTTTTTGGGGAATGACTCGCAATGAGACGCCTGTTCATCCCGCCGCGCACAAGGCTATCAGGTTACCTGGCGCTACTCGAACCCAAGGGATTGCAACGTCGGACATATCCTCCCCTCCCGATCCGTCCCCGAACTTGTTTTTTGACTATTGATTATCCATTTCCGCGCCCGCGGCCACCAGAGCATGGGGACAAAGCCCCGAGGCGCGGGATTGATCAGGATCTTGATCAGGAATGATAAAGACACCGCGCGCTTGGCGTCCACCACAACCGGAGGGGTAGTCCGGCCCCTCAGGCCAGACCGCTCAGCAAGGGGACAAAGTTGACCGGTTCCAGGATCTCGGGGCTATAACCATCGGGTGTCCGGATGACTCTCACCAACACCTGCTCGGCACCCTGCCCCATGGGCAGCACCATGCAGCCACCAATCCTGAGCTGATGCACCAGGGTCCGGGGGATGCCGGGGGGGGCCGCGGTGACGAGAATGGCATCGAAAGGGGCATACTCCTGCCAGCCCAGGGCACCGTCGGCATGCCGCAAGCGTACATTCCGCAGGCGCATTTCGGCCAGCCGGCGGCGGGCTGTCTCCAGCAGGGCGGCGATCCGCTCCATGCTGTAAACCCGGCGGGCCAGCGAGGCGAGCACTGCGGTCTGGAAGCCGGAGCCGGTACCGATCTCCAGCACGGATTGAGGGCGGCGCGGTTCCAGCAGGGCTTCAGTCATGCGCGCCACCGCGTAGGGCTGAGAGAGGGTCTGGCCATGACCGATCGGCAGTGCGGCATCTTCGTAAGCATGACTGGCCAGGGCCTCGTCCACGAAACGATGGCGGGGAAGACGGCTCAGCAGGTCCAAGACCTCAGGGTTACGGATGCCAGCCTCCAACAGGCGCCGCCGCAACCGTTCTCGGGTACGGGCCGAGGTCATGCCCACGCCGGCGTCTTCCGTCCCGGCGGGATGGGGCGCGTCCCCCCTCCTCAAGCACAGGCCTCCAGCCATTCCGACAGGGGCTCCAGCAGACCATGGCGGGTAAGATCTACCTGCAAGGGGGTCACGGAGACGAAACCCTGACGCAAGGCGTGAAAGTCCGTTCCTGGCCCGGCATCCGCCTCGGCACCGGCGGGACCAACCCAGTAGATAGTGCGTCCGCGGGGATCCTGGGCCTTGGTCACGGGCTCCGCCTTGTGGCGATGACCCAAACGGGTTGCCTGCATCCCGCCCAATTGTCCGAAGGGCACGTCTGGCACATTGATGTTGAGGATGAGGTTGGACCCCAGGGCCTCCGCATCCAGGCTGGCCACCAGTTTTGCCGTCACCTGGGCCGCCGTTTCCAGGTACTTCGGCTCATGGGAGGCGATGGAGATCGCCATCGCCGGCAGACCCAGAAAACGTCCCTCGGTCGCCGCCGCCACGGTCCCCGAATAGAGGACATCGTCCCCAAGGTTGGGACCATGGTTGATACCCGCGATGACCAGATCAGGTTCCTCGTCCAGGAGTCCCGTAATGGCGAGGTGAACGCAGTCGGTAGGGGTACCCTCGACGTAGTAGTGGCCATTGCCCAGTTCATGGGCGCGCAAGGGCCTGGTCAGCGTCAGGGAATTGCTGGCACCACTGCGGTCGCGGTCCGGTGCGACAATGGTGACCGAACCAAACTGGACCAGGTGCTGGGCGAGGATGAGCAGCCCGGGGGATTGATAGCCATCGTCATTACTGAGAAGGATACGCATACTAGAGCCCTTTCGCGGAAGCCAGGGCATCATACTGGAATTGGCCAGTTTCCACATGGCCTCCGCGTGGCGGCGGGAACGGAGTGGAGCAGGCGTGCGTAACCAGCGCCTTCCCGCAGGAACAGCTCCCCGCCGATCTGATATCCAAAGCGCGCCAAGGGTATACTCCCAGACAACTGCCGAGAGCCCCCGAGCAACCGTGAGCCGCTTCCTCGATCCTGACGAACGCCAACTCTTCCTTGCCGAGGTTGAAGACGCGGCACCCCTTGATGTTGACCAGCCTGAACCCTGGCGTCGACGACCGGCGCCCTACCCTATCGCCCAGCCCAAACATCTGGCTGAGGATGAGCGGCGCCTCAGCCTGACGGAGGCAGAGGTCGAGACCCATGAATTCCTCTTCTATGCCAAACCCGGCGTGCAGCGGCGGGTCCTGCACGATCTCCAGCGGGGGGCCATCCCCAGGGAACTGGAGTTGGATCTCCATGGCCTGACCGTCGCCTTTGCCGAACAACTCTGCGACGATTTTCTGGCGGCCTGCTCCCGGCGCCGGGTCCGTTGCGCCCAGATCATCCATGGCAAGGGGTATGGCTCCCAGGAACGACAGCCGGTTCTCAAGCGCAAGGTCAACTACTGGCTCCGTCTGCGCCCGGAGGTTCTGGCCTTTTGCTCCGCCACCCGCCGGGACGGTGGCACCGGGGCTGTCTATGTTTTGCTGCGCAACCCGGATAAGAACCAGCGTATCCGGCAGCGCTAAGGATTCAGGGCCTGACAGGCAAATACAGGGATCTGAATGACGTACCGCTCAGGGTCCCACGAAAAGCCGAGGGCATCCCTCAACCCCCAGAACCAGAAAGTCGCCAGACCACACCCTATCCAGACCAGGGGTCCCGTGCCCAGCCAACCCCAGGCTAGTAATTCCGTAGTCCCAGGACATCCTGCATGTCAAAAAGCCCGGAACCCCGGCCAGCGAGCCAGCGCGCCGCCCGCACCGCCCCTTGGGCGAAGGTCAGGCGGCTGGAGGCTTTATGGGTGATTTCGACGCGTTCACCTTCCGCGGCGAACCAGACGCTATGCTCGCCAACCACATCCCCGGCGCGGATAGTCGCAAAGCCTAGGGCTTGGCGAGGACGGGGGCCCGTCTGGCCCTGGCGCCCGTAAACGGCAACCTCGGCGAGATCGCGGCCCAAGGCGGAGGCAATCACCTCCCCCATGCGCAGGGCGGTGCCAGAGGGGGCATCGACCTTATGTCGGTGATGCGCCTCGATGATCTCGATATCCACTTCCTCACCCAAGACCCTGGCGGTGATATCGAGCAGCTTGAAGCACAGGTTCACGCCGACACTCATATTAGGGGCGAAGACGATACCGATGTCTTGGCTCGCCGCCGCGATCGAGGCCCGGGCTGCCTCATCGAAACCCGTGGTGCCCAGCACGAGGGACCAGCCCGCTTGCTGGCACAGCGCCAGATGGTTCAGGGCGGCAGTGGGAGCGGTGAAATCGATGAGCACATCACAAGCATCCTGGCTGACGTCCAGCGCTGGCTTGATCACCACCCCCAGATTTCCGACCCCGGCCAGTTCACCGGCATCCAAACCCAAGAGGGGGCTCTCTGGCCTCTCGGTCGCCTGACAGAGTTCCAAACCCTCGGCCTGCGCCACGGCCTGCACCAGGGTTCGGCCCATGCGCCCCCCGCTACCAGCGACAGCCACGCGGATTTTGTTCATGCACTGACTCCTTATTTATTACGCTGAGGCATGGGAGTTAAAAAATCGGTGAATAAGGCCAGGGATGGTCTGGTTGGCCACCATGCACGTCAACCTACCCTTAGGCCATCGGGAAACCGGCCAAGGTCACCACTTGGCCAACGCTGAGGCCCAGGGTCTGAGCCGCTGAACCCTGATTCACGGCGACCTCCACCAAGCCGAAGGCATTTTCATACCAGAAGGCTTGACCCGCCGGCACCGCGCTGAAGGTCCGTGCCCAGGACAGGGCCTGTCCCCCCAGGGAGATGAGCGTCGCGGACTCGATTTTCTCGGCCCTGATGCCTAGCATCAGATTGCCATAGGTATCCTGGTAGACGATACGCGGCAGTTCTTCGGGCCAGGCGCTCCCTGCCAGGTCTTCAAGGGTCAGGGATGACCAGGATAGGGTCTCCCCGCGCAGCAGGGCGATGGCGGCCGGAGCAAAGAGATCGCGCCCATGGAAAGTGGCTGAGAGTCTGATTGGACGCCAGTCAAGGCACCAGATCCGGCATTGTCGGGCCCGGCGGGCAATCATCGCCAGCAAGCCATTGTCGGGACCGAGGAAGAGGTTGCCATCGGCCTCAAGCAGAAGCGCCCGACGCTCACTACCCACACCCGGGTCCACCACGGTCAAAAAGAGCGTGGAGGAAGGCAGATCACGAACCAGGCCGGGAAGCAGATAAGCGGCCAAATCGGGACGGAAGGGCGGGAGGTCGGAAATCAATTCGATCACGGGCAGACTGGGAAATGCCGCGGCCAGAAGCAACCGGATTTGTCCCAGGTATGGGCTGGCAATGCCAAAATCCGTGACCAGGGCAATGCGCTTACAGTCGAGCATGCGGCGGTGTCTTGTGAGCGAGGGAAGCGGATGTCCCGAGATAAAAAAAACCGGGACATGCCCGGTTTTTTTTATTATCAAGCCTGTGGCTGGGCAAGGACTTGTCAGTCCGAATTCACCGCCTCGGCCATGGGTCTGTCGACAAGCTCGACATAGGCCATTGGCGCGGCATCGTTGGCTCGATAACCACACTTCAGAATACGCAGGTAACCACCCGGACGACCCTGATAGCGCGGACCTAGCTCGGTGAACAGCTTGGCGACGATGGCGTCGTCACGCAGACGCGCGAAGGCGAGGCGGCGCTTATGGACCGAATCTTCCTTGGCCAGGGTGATCAAGGGTTCGGCGACGCGACGCAACTCCTTGGCTTTGGGGAGCGTGGTCTTGATCAGCTCATGTTGAAAGAGGGAGTTAGCCATATTCTGGAACATGGCTTCTCGATGTGAACTGGTACGATTGAGGTGCCTTCCGGCCTTTCTATGACGCATGGGTAGTTACCTGAATCCAGACAGATGACGCCATGGGCGCACCTTATTCACGGGGTTGGCTGCAACGAGGGGAGGCCCGTGCAACGACGGTGATGACGAAATCTTGACCGGGCTATTTGATCGCTAGTTCGTCGATATTCTCTGGGGGCCAATTTTCGAGCCGGGAACCCAAGGACAAACCTCTCATCGCCAGGACATCCTTGATCTCGGTGAGTGACTTCTTGCCCAGATTCGGTGTCTTTAGCAATTCCACCTCAGTGCGCTGAATCAAATCGCCAATGAGGTAGATATTTTCCGCTTTGAGACAGTTCGCGGACCTGACCGTAAGTTCAAGGTCATCCACCGGACGCAGCAACATGGGATCGAAGACGGGCTTCTCTGGTTCGAGGGAGGTTCCCGCCTCATCATAAGAGGTCCGCTCCAGCGCCACGAAACTACCTAATTGGTCCCGCAGGATAGCGGCAGCCTGTTGAACAGCGGCCTTGGGATCGATGGTTCCGTTAGTTTCGAGGTCAATGACCAGGCGATCCAGATCGGTCCGTTGCTCCACGCGAGCGGACTGGACATCAATGGCAACACGGCGGATGGGACTGAAAGAGGCATCCAAAGGCAATTTGCCTATAGGGCGTTCCTCACCGCCTTCCAGTTCCCGCTGGGAAACGGGCTCATAACCCCTCCCCCGGCGTACCGTCAGAACCATGCTCAGTTCCGTATTGCCAGTCAGATGCGCGATGACGAGTCCCGGGTTGGCAATCTCCGCACTGTGGTCAAGTGCGATATCCGCGGCGGTGATCGTACCCGGCCCTGACTTATGCAGGGTAAAGGTAGCTTCATCTTTGCCATGAAGGCTGATCGCCAATTCCTTGAGGTTGAGCAGAATCTCTAACACATCCTCACGAACACCCTCCAATGTAGTGTATTCGTGGAGGATGCCTTGGATCTCAACCTCAGTAACTGCGCAGCCAGACATGGAGGATAGCAAGATCCGCCGTAGCGCATTACCAAGGGTATGCCCAAAACCGCGCTCAAGCGGCTCCAGGGAAATCCGGGCGTGACTTGGGCTTCCATCGACAGGATCAACTTTAACGATCCGCGGCTTGAGGAAGTCGCTGACAGCTTCAGGCATGCAAATACCCTCTCCTGTGCCTACTTGGAGTACAACTCAACGATCAGTGATTCGTTGATATCGGCGGGGAGATCGGACCGATCGGGAATCCGGCTAAAGATTCCTTTCAGGGCCTTGGTATCTACCTGCACCCAGTCAACAAAACCATACTGTTCAGCCAGGGCAAGCGCATTCTGGACCCGAACTTGCCTCTTGGCCTTTTCCCGGACCTCGATGACGTCCGACTCCTGGACTTGATAGGAGGATATGTTCAAGGCTTTGCCATTGACTAACACACCCTTGTGAGCGACCAGTTGCCGCGCCTCCGCACGGGTAGAGCCGAAACCCATGCGGTAGACGACGTTATCAAGGCGTCGCTCGAGGAGACGCAGCAGGTTCTCGCCCGTGGCGCCTTTTTGAGACGCCGCCAGGGTATAGTAATTGCGAAACTGCTTTTCCATAACGCCGTAGATGCGGCGAACTTTTTGCTTTTCACGCAACTGGATGCCGTAATCGGAAACCCGACGACGCCGATCCCCGGCTTGGCCAGGGGCCTTTTCCAGATTGCACTTGGTGTCAATGGAACGTGCACGGCTTTTAAGGGCTAAGTCTACCCCTTCACGACGTGCTTGCTTGCAGGTTGGACCTGTATACCTTGCCATCTCGATTCCTAGCTTACCGCGACTTATACGCGCCGCTTTTTCGGCGGGCGACAGCCATTATGGGGGATGGGAGTCACATCCTGGATGCCAGTAATCTTAAAACCGGCATTGTTCAGTGCGCGGACCGCGCTCTCTCGGCCAGGACCCGGACCCTTGACATTGACATCAAGGTTTTTGACGCCGTATTCCTTCGCGGCCTGTCCGGCACGATCAGCGGCCACCTGGGCGGCGAACGGGGTACTTTTCCTGGAACCCCGAAAACCAGATCCTCCAGAGGTGGCCCAGGCTAAGGCATTACCTTGCCGATCAGTGATCGTAACGATCGTGTTGTTAAAGGAAGCGTGGACATGGGCAATCCCATCAGCGACTTGACGCTTTACCTTCTTTTTGACATTGCGTGTCGGTTTAGCCATTAACTCTTACCGCAAAAAACGTGGTACGGGATCAGCGCTTGATCGGTCGGCGTGGACCCTTGCGGGTTCTGGCATTGGTACGGGTGCGCTGACCACGAACCGGAAGGCCACGGCGATGGCGAATGCCTCGGTTACAGCCGAGATCCATAAGCCGTTTGATATTCATGGAGACTTCGCGCCGCAAATCACCTTCGACCGTGTACTTGGCAACTTCAGCACGCAGTTTATCCACCTGCTCTTCAGAAAGCTCCTTCATTTGCAGGGTTTGGGCGATCCCAGCGGCATCGCAGATTGCGGCCGCCCGAGTACGGCCCACACCGTAAATCGCGGTCAAAGCGATCACGGCATGTTTCCTGTCAGGAATATTGACACCGGCAATACGGGCCATGCTCTTTTATCTCCGAATCCACTTAAGCCAGGCGAAGGCAATCGCGCATTCTAACAGTTAAAGTTAGGGAGTCAACCAGCATATCAACCTTGGCGTTGCTTATGCTTGGGATCCTTGCAAATGACGCGAACGATGCCGTTACGCTTGATAATCTTACAATTTCGACAAATCTTCTTGACTGAGGCACGAACTTTCATTGTGGTTCTCCCGAAAGCTAGCGGTGTAGGACGAATTCCCCATGATTCAGCGCATGAGACCACCACCGGGGGCCCTGAGGTTAGCCTTCTTCATCAGCCCCTCATACTGGTGGGACATGAGATGGGCTTGCACCTGGGCCATGAAATCCATCACCACAACGACCACGATCAGAAGGGAGGTACCCCCGAAGTAGAAGGGTACGTTCCAGCCGACGATGAGGAATTCAGGAATGAGACACACGGCGGTGATGTAGATGGCACCCGCGGCCGTGAGACGAGTCATGACATTGTCAATGTAACGCGCCGTCTGTTCACCAGGGCGAATACCAGGAATGAAGGCACCTGAACGCTTGAGGTTGTCAGCCGTTTCTTTGGCGTTGAAGACCAACGCCGTATAGAAAAAGCAGAAGAAAATGATGGCGAGTGAGTAGGCGATCACGTAGACCGGTTCACCCGGGGAGAGTTTACTGGTTATTTCCGCTATCCAGCGCGTATTCTCCGATTGCCCAAACCACTGTCCGAGCGTGCCAGGGAACAGGATGATACTGGAGGCGAAAATAGGTGGGATGACACCCGCCATGTTCAGCTTCAGGGGGAGATGGGTGCTTTGCGCAGCCATGAGGCGCCTTCCCTGCTGACGACGGGCGTAGTTGACGGTGATTCGCCGTTGCCCGCGCTCGACAAAGACAACGAACGCCGTGACGCCCAACGCCAGGACAAACAAGGCTAGTACTGCCAGGGCATTCATCTCCCCGGTACGCACCAATTCCAGGGTGCCGCCGATGGCGGAAGGTAGTCCGGCGACAATACCGGCAAAAATGATGATCGAAATTCCGTTACCAACGCCACGCTCGGTGATTTGTTCCCCCAGCCACATCAGAAACATGGTCCCCGTGACCAGGGAAACCGTGGCGGTAAAGACAAAACCATAACCGCTCATGACAACGATTGAGGAGCCTGCCACCGACTGGCCCTGGAGGGCAATGGATATGCCAATCGCCTGGAAGGTAGCCAGCCCAACCGTGCCGTACCGGGTATATTGTGTGATCTTGCGTCGTCCCGATTCACCTTCCTTCTTCAGTTGTTCCAACGCCGGTATGACGGAGGTCATGAGCTGAATGATGATCGAGGCGGAAATGTAGGGCATGATGCCCAAGGCAAACAGACTGGCGCGCTCCAGGGCCCCACCCGAAAACATGTTGAACATGTCCAGGATGGAGCCCTGGTTCTGATCGAAGAGTATGGCCAAGGCCTCTGGGTTGACGCCGGGCACGGGGATGAAGGTGCCGATCCGGTATACCAGAAGGGCACCGAGCACGAACAGCAAACGCTGTCGCAGTTCGGTCAAGCGCCCCAGGCCACCAAGGGCTTCGGTCATGGGAGACGTACTCTTCGTCATGTCGAAACTAACTCCGTTTAGGCTTCGACGC
>WBZM01001199.1_pt1 | contig 26688 bp, 22 predicted proteins | sample 5204271 | NCBI WGS metagenome assembly WBZM01 (sample SAMN12344346, study PRJNA552823) | activated sludge metagenome | biome: Activated sludge suspended growth; feature: Nitrification reactor; material: Wastewater; isolation source: activated sludge from nitrification reactor of wastewater... | reverse complement strand
GCCGGCCTTGTCGAAATCGACGGTCAGCTTGTTGCCGTCTACCGCATGGATCGAGCCCGGGCCGAACTTGACGTGGAAAACGCGGTCGCCGCGGCCGAAGGACGAGCTTGCCGAAGACTTCGCAACCAGTTCGCCTTCGATGGTCAGCGGCCCGCGGCGCGCGCTCTGGGCCTGCGCGCGGCCCGAGCCGAACGGCGATTGCGCGCGTTCGCCGAAGCCGCCGCCGCCCTTCGTCTCGCTCGCCCTCGACTTTTCTCCGCTCGCGGCGCGGGCCTGGGCGCGCTTCCAGCCCGGCGTCGAATAGGTCGAGCCGTAGGTGTCCATGTTCTCGAAGCGCGAGAGAGCGTAGCCGCCATATTGCGAGGCGTTCGGCGCCTCGATTACGTCGACGTGCCTGGTCGGCAGGTCATCGAGAAAACGCGAGGGGATGGTCGATTGCCAAAGGCCGTGGATACGCCGGTTGGTGGCGAAGTACAATTTCGCGCGGCGCTTGGCGCGGGTGATGCCGACATAGGCGAGGCGCCGCTCCTCCTCCAGCCCCGCGCGGCCCTGCTCGTCGAGCGAGCGCTGGTGAGGAAATAGGCCTTCCTCCCAGCCCGGCAGATAGACGGTCTCGAATTCGAGGCCCTTGGCGCCGTGCAGCGTCATGATGGAGACACGCGCGCCTTCGGCCGCCTCGTCCTTTTCCATCACCAGCGAGATGTGCTCGAGGAAGGCCGCCATGTCGGGGAACTCCTCCATGGCGCGCACGAATTCCTTGAGGTTCTCGAGACGTCCCGCGGCCTCCGCCGTGCGGTCGGCGCGCCACATGTCGACATAGCCGGATTCCTCCAGAATGGTTTCGGCGAGCTCGTTGTGCGGACGCTTGTCGAGTTCCGACGCCCAGCGGCCGAAATCCATCAGCAGGTTGCGCAAGCTGGTGCGGGGCTTGGGCTTCAGCTCCTCCGTCTCGACCATCATCGCGGCGGCGCGCATCAGCGGAACGCCGGCGGCGCGCGCGTGATCGTGCAGCAATTGCAGCGTCGCGTCGCCGAGGCCGCGCTTCGGCGTGTTGACGATGCGCTCGAAGGCGAGATCGTCGGCGGGCTGCGCGACGCAGCGCAGATAGGCGAGCGCGTCGCGGATTTCGGCGCGCTCGTAGAAGCGCGGGCCGCCGATCACGCGATAGGGCAGGCCGAGCGTGATGAAGCGTTCTTCGAACTCGCGCATCTGGAAGGAGGCGCGCACGAGAATGGCGATCTCGTCGAGCGGATGGCCCTTGCGCTGGAGCTGCTCGATGTCTTCGCCGATGGCGCGCGCTTCTTCTTCCGAGTCCCAGACGCCGCAGACGCTGGGCTTCTCGCCGTCGTCGCCGTCGGTGAACAGCGTCTTGCCGAGCCGGTCCTTGTTGTGCGCGATCAGGCCGGAGGCGGCCGCCAGAATATGGCCGGTCGAGCGGTAGTTGCGTTCGAGGCGGATGATCTTCGCGCCGGGAAAGTCCTGCTCGAAGCGCAGGATGTTGTCGACGTCGGCGCCGCGCCAGCCATAGATCGACTGATCGTCGTCGCCGACGCAGCAGACGTTGTCGCGACCCTGCGCGATCAGGCGCAGCCAGAGATACTGGACGGTGTTCGTGTCCTGGTACTCGTCGACGAGAATATACTTGAACCGCTCCTGCCAGCCGCGCAGCACGTCCGGGTTGTCACGGAAGAGTCGCAAGGTTTCCAGCAGCAGGTCGCCGAAATCGGCGGCGTTCAGCGTCTTCAGCCGATCCTGATAGAGGGCGTAGAGCTTCGCGCCCTTGCCATTGGCGAAGCTCTCGGCCTCGCCGGCCGGGACCTTGTCGGGCGTGAGCCCGCGGTTCTTCCAGGCGTCGATCTGCCAGGCGAGCGTGCGCGCCGGCCATCTCTTGTCGTCGATGTTTTCCGCCTGGATCACCTGTTTCAAGAGGCGGATCTGGTCGTCCGTATCGAGGATGGTGAAATTGGATTTGAGGCCGACGAGCTCGGCGTGGCGACGCAGGATCTTGGTGGAAATGGCGTGGAACGTGCCGAGCCAGGGCATTCCCTCGGCCACGGGACCGGCGAGCGCGGCCACGCGCTCCTTCATTTCGCGGGCGGCCTTGTTGGTGAAGGTGACCGCCAGAATTTCGTGTGTGCGCGCGCGGCCGAGCGCGATGATGTGGGCGATGCGGGTGGTCAGCACGCGCGTCTTGCCCGTGCCGGCGCCGGCCAGAACCAGGACCGCGCCGTCGATCGTTTCCACCGCCGCGCGCTGCTCCGGGTTCAGCGTCGCCAGCCAGGGCGCGCCGCGGGAGGCCAGCGCACGTTCACGAACGCCGCCGGGGGCGGGCGGGTCGTCGTGAAGTCCATTGTCAGGCGAACCATGCGGCGCGTGCGGCAAAATCTGGCTTTCCTCGGGCGATTCGGGATGCCGCCAATGTGGGGCGCACGGCCCGCTTTGTCACGGGCGGCGGGGGGCGTCGCCTTTGCAATCCGGGCCCCGGACCTATATTCTGCCCGGGAATTGGCCAGCCTCGCCTGAAGCGGGGCGGGCTGCGCATTTCCGTTTTCGGCGGGCGCGGGCAAGCGCCGGCCCCGCGAGGCCCTCCGAGGGGCGTGCGAACAGAAGTCGGCCTATATGACGACCAGCAAGGACACCGCCAAACAACCGGGCGCCTTTTCGCCGCGCCGCCTGCTGCAATGGGCGGCGAGCCCCGCCGTGCTCGATTTCATCGGGCGCGACCGGGCGGACGCGGTCGCCTCCTTCGTCAACAACCACCTGATCCTGAAGCTGCGGCAGCGTCGCGCCTATGCGCAGTCGCAGGCGCAGGACGAGGCGGCGCAGGCCTATCTCAAGACGCATTTCTGCCGCCGGCCCTTCAACACGATGGAGACGACCCACACCGGCCTCGTCTTCGCCTGCTGCCCGGTCTACCTGCCGACGCCGATCGGCCGGCTCGACGAGAACCACCGCGACGTCTGGCACAGCGATATCGCCAACAAGATCCGCGAATCCATCATCGACGGCACCTATTCCTACTGCGACCACGTCAATTGCCCGTTCATCGCCGGCCGCCAGCTCGAGCCGCGCGACAGCGACGAGGCGCGCGAGTTCATCGAGCATCACCGCAAGGGGCGCGCGGCGCCGCTGCCGCCGCTGCAGGTTGTGCTGAGCCACGACAAGTCCTGCAATCTCGCCTGCCCCTCCTGCCGGTCGGGCATCTATGTCGCCAACAAGGCGCGCCAGGCCAAGCTCGACGATCTCACCGAGAAATCCCTGCTGCCGATGCTCAAGGATGCGGGCGAGGTCATCATCACGGGCTCCGGCGACGCCTTCGGCTCCAATCATTTCCGCAATCTCATCAAGCGGCTGACGGCGAGCGACGACTACAAGGACCTGAAAATCCACCTGCACACCAACGGCCAGTTGTTCGACGAGCGCGCCTGGCGCGATCTCAACCTGTCGGGCCATGTCGGGGCCGTGCAGATTTCCATCGACGCCGCGCAAGCCGACACCTACGCCAACGTGCGGCGGCCCGGGAATTTCGATCGTCTGCTGAAGAACCTCGCCTTCCTCAAGCGGATGCGCGACGAGGGCCAGATTCAGCACCTGATGTTCTCGATGGTTGTGCAGGACGCCAATTACCGGGAAATGCCGGCCTTCGTGAAAATGGGCCAGGATTTTTCCGCCGACAGCGTCATGTTCAACATGTACCGCCAGCGCGACGTCTTCTCGAAAAGCGAATACGAGGACGCCTTCATCGGCGATCCGCACCATCCCGACCACGCGGACTTTCTCGAGATCCTGCACGCGCCGGAGCTCTACCTGCCGATCGCCAATCTCGGCAATCTCGCCGCCTACGCGCCGGCCGGCTGGCTCGACGCCGACAAGCACGCGATCGGCCAGGCGGCGGAATAGGGCGTCCGTCGTCGCGAGGCGCGAAGCTCCGGGGCGATTTATCCCCGGCTGTGGGTCTAGTCCCGCTGGATGGATTGCTTCGTCGTTTCACTCCTCGCCATGACGGAGAGGCGAACGCATGGTCCTTTTGCCCCGCGACATCGTCTCCTTCTGGATCGACGCCGGCCCCGATCGCTGGTTTGCGGCCGACCCGGATTTCGACGCCCTGACCCGCGCCCGCTTCCTCGACGCGCATGAAGACGCCGCGCGCGGCGACCTGCCGGGCTGGGACGCGAGCCCCGAGGGCGCGCTGGCGCTGATCCTCCTGACCGACCAGTTTCCGCGCAACATGTTCCGGGCGACGCCGCGCGCCTTCGCGACCGACGCCCTGGCGGTCCGGGCGGCCGAAAAGGCCATCGCGCGGGCCTTCGACCGCGCCTATCGGCCGCCGCTGCGGCGCTTTTTCTACCTGCCGTTCATGCACGCCGAAAATGTCGTTCTGCAGAAGCGCTGCGAGGCGCTTTGTGCGGTTTCGGGAGACGCGGAAGGCCTGCAATATGCGATGGCGCACCGCGAAATTATCGAAAGGTTCGGGCGCTTTCCGCATCGAAACCCGATCCTCGGACGGCTGATGACGGGCGAGGAGCAGGCCTTTCTGGATGGCGGCGGCTTTTCCGGCTGACGGCGCGGAGGTCGCGACCATCGGACGCTTGCATCGCGGGCGCCCCCGCGTGCTAGCGTAATCCCACGATTTCCGAGTCGGAGAAAAATATGACGGTCGCCGCAGGCGCGCCGACGACGCCGCAATTCCGGGAGCTCTTTGCGCCCAAGCTGCTCACGGTCCTGCGCGAGGGCTACACGCTCGCCCACCTGCGGCAGGACGCGCTTGCCGGCCTCACGGTGGCGGTCGTCGCCATCCCGCTGTCCATGGCGATCGCCATCGCCTCGGGCGCCAGTCCCGCGGCGGGGCTGACGACGGCGATTATCGGCGGCTTCCTCATCTCCGCGCTCGGCGGCAGCCGGTTCCAGATCGGCGGGCCGGCCGGCGCCTTCATCGTACTGGTCGCCAAGACCATCGAGACGCAGGGCTACGATGGTTTTCTGCTCGCCACGATCATGGCCGGCCTGATGCTGCTCGGGCTCGGCTATCTGAAACTCGGCTCGCTGATCAAATACATCCCGCACAGTGTGCTCGTGGCCTTCACCGCGGGCATCGCGGTGATCATCATGGCGAGCCAGATGCGCGACGTGTTCGGCCTGTCGCTGGCGCGCGAACCGGCCGCCTTCGTGCCGAAGATCGAGGCGCTCTGGGCGGCGCGCGCTAGCTTCAACGTCGCCGCGCTCGGCGTCGCCGTCGCGACGCTTTGCGCGATTCTGTCGCTGCAATTCTGGAACCCGCGCTTTCCCGGCCTGCTGGTCGCCGTCGCGGTCATATCGATTGTCGCTTTCACGCTGAACATTCCCGTCGAGACGATCGGCGCGCGTTTCGGCGCGCTGCCCAGCGCGCCGCCCGCCCCGCACCTGCCGGCGCTGTCCCTGGCCAAAATCATCGACGTCGCCCCGGCTGCTTTCGCCATGGCCCTGCTCGGCGGCATCGAATCGCTCCTTTCGGCGGCCGTGGCCGACGGCATGACCGGACGACGCCACCGCTCGAACTGCGAACTTGTGGCGCAGGGCTACGCCAATATCGCCTCGGCCCTGTTCGGTGGCCTCTGCGCGACCGGCACGATCGCGCGTACGGCGACCAATGTGCGCGCTCACGCGCACGGGCCGGTGGCGGGCATGCTTCATGCGGTCTTCGTGCTCGTCTTCATGCTGGTCGCCGGACCGCTCGTCGCATACGTGCCGCTTGCCGCGCTCGCCGCTGTTCTCGTCATCGTTTCCTGGAACATGATCGAAAAGGAGGAAATCCGCGCGATCTTCCGGCGCGATCCGGCGGAGGCCGGCATATTTCTGATCACCGTAGGGCTGACCGTATTTCGCGACGTGTCAGAAGCCATCGCGGTCGGCGTCACGCTCGGCTCCCTGCTTTTCATGCATCGCATGGCCGGCGTCGTCGAAGCGACGACGCATACGCGGCTCGTCGAGCCCGACGCGCCCGATGTCGTCGGCGGGTCGGACAGCGCGCATGATTTCGATGCGCGCGGCATCGCGGTCCTGTCGTTGCGCGGTCCGCTGTTTTTCGGCGCTGCGGGCTTCGTCTCCTCCGTGCTCGACCGGATCGGCGAGAAGCCGCGCGGCTTCGTGCTCGATCTCGGCCGCGTGCCCTTCATCGACGAGACGGCGGCTCATGCGCTGATCGCGTTTTTCGGCAAGGCGCAGAAGCGCGGCGTGCGCGTGGCGATTGCCGGCGTGCAACGGCCGGTGCTGCGCGCGCTGATCCAGAACGGGCTCGACCGGCACATCGTGACATTGGCGGCGGATGTCGAGATCGCGCGCCGACGCCTGTCGGGCGTGCTGGACAAGACGGAGGCGCTCAGCGCCTGAAACGGTCTCTAGCGGCGCGCCCGTCGCAAGTCGTGCAACAGGGCGCGCAATTCCGGCGCCGGGCGCCGCGCGTCCCGCCGGAAGGCGTCGAGCCGCGCGGCGAGGCCATCTCCCAGCGTTTCGCGCACGGCGTCCGGCTCGCTGCTCATGCGGCGCATGATCGGCAGCAAGCGGATTTCGGCGCGCAGGCGGTCCGCCTCGTCCCCGTCCCAATCGGCGATATCGGCCGGCCCCAGCATGAAAATCCCCACTGAAATATCCGCCAGAGCTACGCCGCCGCGCGGCGTTTTCAAAATGCCGAAAGTCATGTGCGCCTATCCGTCGCGCGCTTGTTTTCAGCCGGCGAAACGATAGCCTGACGCAAACGCAACAACGGAAACGCGAAGCAAGGAGCGCGCCATGGCTATTTCACTCTACGACGTCAGCGTCGGAGGATTTTTGCAGACGCTGGCGGGCGTGGCGGGCTTTCTCGAAAAAGGCCGCGCACATTTCGCCGACAAGCCGGGCGCGCTCGAGGAAATCGTGCAGTCGCGCCTGTGGGAGGACATGTTTCCGTTCCGCTTTCAGGTCATATCGGTCGTGCATCATTCGCAGGGCGCGATCGAAGGCGTGAAGAAGGGAACATTCTCGCCGCGCATGGACGGGCCGCACGACTATGCCGGTCTGCAGCAGCTCGTGGCCGACGCGCGCGCGGCGCTGAAGGCCGTGACGCGCGAGGAGATCGAAGCGCTGGAAGGCAAGGACATGTTCTTCGAATTCCGCGACGTGAAGCTGCCGTTCACCGCCGAAAACTTCCTGATGTCCTTCTCGATCCCCAACCTGCAGTTCCACGCGACGACGGCCTACGACCTGTTGCGCATGAAGGGCGTCCCGATCGGCAAGCGCGATTTCACGGGGCCGATGCGGATCAAGAAGTAAGGCTGGATCGCGAGCCTTCGGGCTCGCTCGGACCGCAGACAAAGCCGTGGCCCGCCCTCGTGCTTCGAGACGGTCGCTGCGCGACCTCCTCGGCATGAGGGCTGTCTTGTTGTTTTGATACGCCAATCTTCATGGTGAGGAGCGCCATCGATCTCGGGCTTGCCCGAGATCGACATGAAATGCCCAAGTCAAACGCCCAAGTCGGGCAAGCCCGACTTGAGTCGCGCGTCTGGGACCGTGGCCGCAAGAACTGACCTTTGTCATCTGCGGACCTGAAGGCTCGCGGTCTATTTTGCCATATGCCTCGACGCCCCGGGGTCCGAGGGATAAATTGCGCGAAAATCACATCCGGGAGAACCCAAGGTGACCGAACACGATCCCGCCGTCGCGCGGCTGACGCAGCGTCCGCCGCAGGCCGAAATCGACGCCGCCGTGGGCGCGCTCGCCGCGCGCTTCGGCAATCGCCTCGTCACCTCGATGGCCGTGCGCGAGCAGCACGGCCACAATCTGTCCTGGACGCCGAACCAGCCGCCGGACGCGGTGATTTTCGCGCAATCGACGGAAGACGTGTCGGACGCCGTGAAAATCTGCGCGGGCCACGGCGTGCCGGTGATCGCGCTCGGCACCAACACGTCGCTCGAAGGCCACACCAACGCGCCCTACGGCGGCGTGTCGATCGACGTGTCGCAGATGAACCAGATTCTCGAGGTGCACGCCGAGGATCTCGATGTCGTGCTGCAGCCCGGCGTGACGCGCAAGGCGCTCAACGACTACCTGCGCGACACCGGCCTGTTCTTTCCGATCGATCCCGGCGCCGACGCCTCGATCGGCGGCATGTGCGCGACGCGCGCGTCTGGCACCAACGCCGTCCGTTACGGCACGATGAAGGACAATGTGCTGGCGCTGACCGTCGTCATGCCGGACGGGCGCATCGTCAAGACGGCGCGTCGCGCGAAGAAATCCTCGGCGGGATACGATCTCACGCGGCTGTTCGTCGGCTCCGAAGGCACGCTCGGCATCATCACCGAAATCACGCTGAAGCTCTACGGCATCCCCGAGGCGATTTCGGCGGCGACCTGCCAGTTCCCGTCGATCAAGGCCGCCTGCGACACGGTGATCGAGACGATCCAGTCGGGCCTGCCGATCGCGCGCATCGAACTCGTCGATCCCCTGACCGTGCGCGCCTTCAACAATTATTCGAAGCTCGGCCTCAACGAGGCGCCGATGCTGTTCCTCGAGTTCCACGGCACCGAAAAGGGAGTCGAGGAGCAGACCGCGCGGTTCAAGGAGCTGGCGGAAAACAACGGCGGCGGCCCTTTCAACTGGACGACCAAGCCGGAGGAGCGCACCAAGCTGTGGCAGGCGCGCCACGACGTCTACTGGGCGCACCAGACGCTGAAGCGCAAGCCGGAGATCAGCGGCTTCTCGACCGACGTCTGCGTGCCGATCTCGCGGCTCGCCGATTGCGTGACGCAGACCATCGAGGACGCCGAGCGCATCGGCATCGTCGCGCCGATCGTCGGCCATGTCGGGGACGGCAATTTCCACTCCGGCCCGCAGTTCGACCCCGCCGATCCGGAGGACGTCGCCAAGGCCAAGACATTCGTCGAGCGCCTCGTCCGCCGCGCGCTGGACATGGGCGGCACCTGCACGGGCGAGCACGGCGTCGGCCAGGCGAAGATCAAATACATGCGCGAAGAGCATTCCCCGGAAACGCTGAACGTGATGCGCGCCATCAAGCGCGCGCTCGATCCGCAGAACATCATGAACCCGGGCAAGGTGCTGGACGCGTAACTGGACTTTGCCTCTCTCCCCGCAAGCGGGGAGGTAGGCGCGCACGCAACCCTCTCCTCCCCGCCGCGTTCATGCCTGCATGGACGCGCCTGCGACCGTCGTCACCGACATTCCCCAACGGCTCGACCGCCTGCCATGGGGCCGTTTCCACACGCTGGTTGCGGTCGCGCTCGGCGTCACCTGGGTGCTGGACGGTCTGGAAGTGACTATCGCCGGCGCCATCGCCAGCGCGCTGAAGGCCTCGCCAAGCCTGCGCTTTTCCGATGCCGACGCCGGTCTTGCCTCCAGCTTCTATCTCGCGGGCGCGGTCGTCGGCGCGCTGCTGTTCGGCTGGCTGACGGACAGGCTCGGGCGCAAGAAGCTGTTCTTCATCACGCTCACGCTCTATCTGCTGGCGACGGCGGCCACCGCCTTTTCCTGGGATTTCGCCAGTTTCTGTTTCTTTCGCCTGCTGACGGGCGCGGGCATCGGCGGCGAATATGCCGCGATCAATTCCACCATCCAGGAACTCATGCCTGCGCGCTATCGCGGCCGCGTCGATCTCGCGATCAACGGCACGTTCTGGATTGGCGCCGCCATGGGCGCGGCGGCTTCCATCGTGCTGCTCGACCCCGCCCGCTTTGCGCCCGACATCGGGTGGCGGCTCGCCTTCTTCATCGGCGCGGCGCTTGGCCTCGTCATTCTCTTTCTGCGCGCTTTCCTGCCGGAGAGCCCGCGCTGGCTGGCGATCCACGGCAGGCCCGCCGAAGCCGAGGCGATCGTCGAACGGCTCGAAGAGCAGTTTCGCGCAAGCGGCCACAGGCTGAGCGAGCTCGGCGACGCGCCGAAGCTCGCGTTCGCCGTGCGCACACATACGCCGCTCGCGGAAGTCTACGAGGCCATCGTGCACACGCACCGCACGCGATCCTTCGTCGGCCTCGCGCTCATGGGCGCGCAGGCCTTCTTCTACAACGCCATCTTCTTCACCTATGCGCTGATCCTCACGCGCTTCTACGGCGTGGCGCCCGACCAGGTCGGCTGGCATCTCATTCCCTTCGCGCTCGGCAACGTTCTCGGCCCGCTCATCCTCGGGCCGCTGTTCGATACGCTCGGGCGAAAGCCGATGATCGTCGCGACCTATGCCGCGTCGGGCGTTGCGCTCGGCGTTGCCGGCTATCTCTTCTGGCGTGGGGCGCTCGACGCGCATCAGCAGACGCTCGTGTGGTCTTGCGTGTTCTTCGTCGCGTCGGCCGCGGCGAGTTCCGCCTATCTGACGGTCAGTGAAATCTTTCCCGTCGAAGTGCGCGCCCTCGCCATCGCTCTGTTCTACGCTTTCGGCACCGCGCTCGGCGGCGTGGCGGCGCCCTATATTTTCGGCGAACTGATCGGCACGGGCTCCCGGCTTGCGCTGTTTGCCGGCTACCTCTTCGGCGGCGCCTGCATGATCGGCGCGGCGGCGGCGGCCTGGCGTTGGGGCGTGGCGGCCGAACGGCGGCCGCTGGAGGCGGTAGCGCGGCCGCTCTCGGCGCGCGATCCCTGAGCCCGCCGCCGCGCGAAAACCATGAAATGCGCTAGAATGGCGGCGGAATCGAAAGAAGGCGCTTGCGCGAAATCCTGACGATCATCGCCGCCTGCATCGTGGTCGCGCTCGCGGCCGCGCTTGCCGTGCCGCCCTTCATCGACTGGACCCGGCACGGGGCGGCAATCGCCGAGAAGCTCGGCGAAGGTTTCGGCGGACGCGTCGCGCTCGAAGGTCCCGTGCGCCTGCGCCTCCTGCCTGCGCCTCGCCTGACGGCTGGGGCGCTCGTCGCGCAACGCCCGGGGCTCGCCGTGCGCGCGAAAGAAACCGCGCTCGAATTGTCGGCGCCGGCGCTTTTGCGCGGCGCCTTCGAGTTCACCTTGATCGGGCTGAAGCAGGCCGAGGTCGCCCTCGATCCCGGCAAGCTGGACGCGGCTGCGCCCGGCGCGCGCGTCGCGGTCGCCCGCTTCGATCTGGCCGACGCGACATTGCGCATCGCAGGCGCTCATCCGGTCACGCTTGCGCATCTCGACGTGAGCGGCGCGGCCGATACGCTCGCCGGTCCCTTCCGCGGGCAGGGTCAATGGCGCGACGGAGGCGCGATTGATTTTTCCTTCTCCACGGGGCCAATCGAACAGGCCAGATTGCGCGGCAAATTCGCCTTCGACGATCGTGGGCAAATGCGCGGCGAAGCGACTGGCGAGCTGGCGCTCGCCGACAGCGCGCCGGAGTTTTCGGGGCAGGCGATTGTCGCCGCTGTTCTCGGCGGCGCGCCGGCGCGTGCGGCCTTCGCGCTCCGGGCGAATCCCGAGACGCTGCATGCGGAGAAGATCGACGCGCGGCTTGGCGACGACGATCATGCGTTGAATTTTTCCGGCGCTGCGAATTTTTCGCGCGTAAACGGTTTCGAGGCGCGTCTTGTTGCAGCAAGCCTCGACCTCGATCGGTTTCGCGCGGCCTATCGTTGGGAGGAGATCGCACAGGCCGCGCCGCCCGCAGCGCTTCGCGCGGAACTTGCCGCCGACAGCGTGGCGCTCGGCGGCGACGCGCTGACCAATGTGACGATTGCTCTCGACAGGAAGGAGGGCGCGCCGCCCCGGATTGTCGTGGACGCCGGTCTGCCCGGCCGCACGCGGCTGCGTTACGACGGCGCTGTCGATCCTGCCGCGCCGCGCGCGCTCGATGGCGCGCTGAAGATCGAGACGCGCGACGCGGGCAGGCTTGCCGCCTATGTCGCGCCGGCTGCGCCGCAAGTTGCGCGCTGGCTCGGCGCGGGATCTTTTGCGCGTGTTGCTTACGATGGACACGTGCGCGCCGACGCGCAGGGCGTGACGCTGAACGCCGATGCGATCGACCTCGACCGGTCGCGGCTGTCGGGCGCCATCGCATGGTCGCCGGGAATTGCGAACGGCCGCAGCAGGCTCGATGCGCGCCTTGTGGCTTCCGTCGTCGATATCGACGGCGTTCCGGATGTTCGCGCGCTCGCCGCGCTATCGCCGCGGGACGACCTGTCGTTGTCGCTCGACGCGCAGGCGTTGCGCCTCGCGCGCATTGGCGAAGCTCCGGCGGAAACGGGCCGGCTCCGCCTCGCGCTCTCGCGCGCCGATGGCGTCACGAGTCTCGAGAACTTTTCGATCGTCGGGCTCGGCGGCGCGAATCTGTCCGGCGCCGGACGCGTGACAGCGCAGGGCGGCGGTTTCGACTTCAAGCTCGAGGCGGAAAGGCTGGCCGATCTCGCCGCGCTGCTGCGTCGCGCGGCGCCGGGGCCGGCGAGCGAGGCTTTCGCGGCGCGCGCCTTTGCGCTGTCGCCGGCGCGCATGACCTTTGGCATTGCGATGGACGCCTCGGGCGCCTTCACGCAAATCAATCTCGACGGCGAGGCCGGCGGCGTGCGCTACAATGCGCAGGCGCAGCCGTCGGGCGCGGGCCGAATGCAGGCGCGCGTCAGCGTGCAGGCTGCGGAAGCGGCGACCCTGCTGCGGCAGGCGGGGCTTGCCGTGCTGCCGCTCAAGGGTCTCGGCGGCGCGCGGCTCGAGGCGCAGGGCGAAGGCGCGATCGGCGCGCCCTTGCGCACGCGCGCCTCGCTCGATCTCGCGGGCCTGGCGCTGCGCTTCGACGGCGAGACGCAGCTCGCGCTCGACCGCGCTGTCGCGCAAGGGCGGCTTGCGGCCGACAGCGCCGACCTCTCGCCGCTCGCGCCCCTCTTCGCCTTCGGCGCGCCGGACATGTCGAGCAAGATGCCGCTGCATGGCGCGGCGCAGATGCGCTTCGACGCGCAGGGCCTCGCGCTGGAAGGCGTCGAGACGGAGGTCGCGGGAACACGCGCGACCGGACGCGTGACGCGCGCCATGACAGGCGCGCTCGGCGGCGCGTTGAAGCTCGATCGTCTCTCCGCGCCCGATCTCGCCGCGCTCGTGCTCGGGCCGCCGCAACCGGCGGCTGCAGGCGCGCTTTGGCCGACGCTGAAATTTGCGGCCACGCGCTTCGATCCGCCGACCGCCGAAGTGACGCTGGACATTGCGCGCGTCGATCTCGGCGGCGGCGTCACCGGCGGCGATGCGCATATGCAGCTTGCGCTGGCGCCGGGCGCAATCGCGGCGCGCGATCTTTCGGTGAAGATCGGCGCAGGCCGCGTGAGCGGCGAAATCGCGCTGAGGCGCGAGGGCGACGCGGCGATCGCGAAGGCGCGCCTCGCCGCAGAGAACTTGCCGGCGTCGAGCGGCCCCTTATCGGCGCGCATCGGCGGATCAGCCGATTTTTCCGGCGCAGGCGGCTCGATGGCGGAGCTCGTCGGTTCGCTTGCCGGATCGGGGCGTTTGAAATTTTCCGAGGCGCGCATCGCGCAGGCGTCGCCCGCTGCGCTGCCTCGTGTGATCGCGGAGGCCGACGCCGCCGACGGCGCGCCCGATCCGCGCGGGCTTGTCGCCAGTCTGTCGCGCGCCCTCGACAGCGACGCACAGTCTTTGCCGCCGTTCGAGAGCGATGCGACGATCGCGTCAGGGCGCGTCGCGCTCGCAGCGGCGCTGCGCCTTGGCGACGTCGATGCGCGATTGTCGGGCGCGTTCGATCTGCGCGGCGACACGCTGGAAGTGCGCGAGAGCCTGATCCTGCCTGCGGGCGGCTGGGGGAGCGCGCCGCGCGTAGACCTCGTCTGGAGCGGCGCGCGCGCTGCGCCGGCGCGCGTCCTCAACGCGGACGCGCTGATCGCCGCGCTAGCCGAACGCGCCATCGCGCGCGAGAACGAGCGCAACGCCGCGCTCGAAGCCGATATTCGCGAGCGCGCCTTCTTCAACCGGCGTCTGAAGATGGATCGGCGCGCCGACGAGGAACGTCGGGCGCTGGAAGAGGCGAGGCGCCTGATGACGCCGCCGCCCGTGCGCCACGAACCGGCCCCTGCGCAAAGCGGCGCGCCGCCGAAGCCGCCGGCGCGGCCGCCCGCCGCCTTCGCGCCGGCGACGCGCGGCATTGCGCCCGATCCCTCGACGGCCGGGCGCTACTGAAGATCAGAGCGGCTCGGCGACGAAGCGCGCCGTCGGCGCGACGATCTCGTCCTGCGCCTCGATCAGCAGGAGTTCCCGACGGCCTTCCTCGTGGGTGCGCTTGAGAATGCCGTAGATGGCCGCGCCTGCGCGCTCGAGCGCGGCCTTCGGCGATTTGGTCGCGAGGCATTGCGCAAAGAACAGCGCAGCGATGGCGTCGCCCGCGCCGTTGAAATTTTCCGGCAGCCGCGGCGTGCGCATCCGAAAGACGCCTTCGAAGGACGAGACGAAGAGATCGACGCAATCGTCGGGGGTGTCTGCGAGATGGGCCGAGGTGACGAGCACGATCGCGGGACCGCGTTCATGCACCGCGTCGATCGCCGCGCGAAAACCGCTCATGCCGACGATGGGCTTGGCGGCGAGCCATTCGAGCTCGAAATGATTGGGCGTGACGATGTCGGCCAGCGCGAGCGCCGAAGCCGCGAAGAACTCCGGCACGCCGTGCTTGACGAAGACGCCAGGGCCGACGTCGCCGATGACGGGATCGCAGCAATAGAGCGCGGCGGGGTTTTCCTTCTTCATGCGCTTGACGGCGCGCAGGATCGCTTCGCCGGTTTCCGGCGCGCCGACGTAGCCGGAGATGAGCCCGTCGCACGCGCCAAGGACGCCGCGCTCGGCGATGCCCGCCACGCAATCGTCGATCATCTTCGCGTCGAAGGTCCTGCCGCGAAACGAGCCGTAGCCCGGATGATTGGAGAATTGCACGGTATGGATCGGCCAGACTTCCACGCCCATGCGCTGCAGGGCGAAGACCGCGGCGGAATTGCCGACATGGCCATATGCGACGTGCGACTGGATGGAAAGAATGTTCATGGCTGAAATACTGGACCGCGAGCCGTCAGGCTCGCAATCCCCTTCTTGATGAAATACGAGCGAGAAGGCTCGCGGTCCGATCTACTTCACGGTCTGCGCCGCCTTCTTCGCAAAGCGGTCGTCGAAGGTCGCGGTCAGGTCGATCTTCGCGTCTTTCAGCTCGGGCGTGAAGCCGACGAGCATGTCGAGCGCGCTCTTTTGCGCCGCGGCGTCAATCAGGCCGGTCTGGGAGTAGGAGGCGCGCGAGGCCGCGAAGGAGGCCATGTAGAGCTTCCTGTCGCCCAGGAGATAGTTCTCCGGCACAAGCGCGGCGACCTCCTCCGGGGTCGCGGTCTTCAGCCATTGCAGCGCCTTGTATTCGGCATTGACGATGGCCTGCATCGTGTTGGGATTGGCGTCGATGAAAGCCTTCTTCGCATAGATGACGGCGGCGGGATTCTCGCCTCCGAACAGCGCGCGCGTGCCTTCCTCGGTGCGCGTGTCCGCGACGATTTTGATGTCGCCGGTCTGCTCCAGCATGGTGATGACGGGCTCGAGGTGCGATATGCCGTCGACTTGCTTGTTTCGCACCGCCGCTACGGCCGGCGCCGCGCCGCCGACGCCGATCCAGGAGGCGTCGTCCGGCGAAAGGCCATTCTTCGCCAGGAAATATTTGGCGAGCATGTTGGTGGAGGAGCCTGGCGCGGTGACGCCGATCTTCAGCCCCTTCAAGTCCGCGGGCTTTTCGTATTTCACGTCCTTGCGCACGGCGATGACGATCGCCGGAAAACGGCCGAGGTCGATGGTCGCGCGAATGTCCTGGCCCTTGGCCTGCATGTGGATCGTGTGCTCGTAGGCGCCGGCGACGACGTCGACCGAGCCGCCGATCAGCGCCTGCAGGCTCTTGGCGCCGCCTGCAAAATCGATGATCTCCGCGTCGAGGCCCTGTTCCTTGAAGTAACCCTTCTGCTCGGCAACGGTCAGCGGCAGGTAGTAGAGCAACGACTTGCCGCCGACGCCGATGACGATCTTCGGCTTTTCGACGCCCGCCGCCTGCGCGGACGCAATCGTGGCGGAGAGAGCGAGCGCGGCGAAGGCGCCAAGCAACATGCGCTTGTTCATGGGACGTTTCCTCAAGTCTGTTGATGGGGCTGCGGGCGCCAGACCAGCAGCCGATTTTCGACCAATGTCACCGCCCAGTCGATGGCGATGACGAAGATCGCGAGCACGATCATGCCGGCGAAGACGCCCGTCACGTCGAACACGCCTTCGGCTTCGTGGATGAGATAGCCGAGGCCTGCGGCGGCGCCCAGATATTCGCCCACGACCGCGCCGACGAGCGCGAAGCCGACGGAAGCGTGCAGCGAGGAAAAGACCCAGGTGAGCGCCGACGGCCAGTAGACGTGGCGCATGAGCTGGCGATCGTTCATGCCGAGCATGCGGGCGTTCGCCACGACGACAGGCGGCGTCTCACGCACGCCTTGGTAGACGTTGAAGAAGACGATGAAGAAGACCAGCGTGACGCCGAGCGCGACCTTCGACCAGACGCCGAGCCCGAACCACAGCATGAAGATCGGCGCGAGCACCACGCGCGGCAGGGAGTTGGCGGCCTTCAGGAACGGGTCGAAGATCGCGGCGAGGTTCGGCTTGCGCGCGAACCAGAAGCCGATGGCCGCGCCTGCGAGCGAGCCGATGACGAAGGCGAGCGCGGTCTCGACCAGCGTGATCCACAAATGGCGCCAGACGACGCCCGTCGCGAACATCTTCCAGACGCGCGCGAGGACGTCCGACGGCGTGGAGAAGAAGAATTTCGGCATGACATAGACGCCGAAGATCGGCACGCTCGAGCCGATGTGCCATATGGCGATCAGCGCGAAGGCGACGCCGACCTGCCAGGCGAGAAGGGCGGGGCGGCTCACGCCGCCCCTCCCGCCTGCGCCTGATAGGTCTTCAGCACTTCCTCGCGCAGGTCGTTCCAGATCGCGCGCTGCAGGGCGTGGAATTTCGGATCGAGCCTGACCTCGTTGATCTCGCGCGGACGCGGCAGGTCTATGCGGCGCTCGGCGACGATGCGCGACGCCGGCCCCGCCGACATGACGACGACGCGATCGGCGAGCGCAATGGCTTCCTCCAGATCGTGCGTCACGAAGAGCACCGCCTTGCGGTTGGCCGACCAGAGATCGAGCAGCAAGTCGCCCATCAGCGCGCGCGTCTGGGCGTCGAGCGGACCGAAGGGTTCGTCCATCAGCAGGATCTGCGGATCGCGGATCAGCATCTGCGCCAGCGCGACGCGCTTGCGCTGGCCGCCGGAGAGCTGATGCGGGTAGCGGTCGCCGAAGGAGGACAGTCCGACCTTTGCCAGCCATGCCTGCGCGGCTTCCAGCGCCTGCGCGCGCGCCACGCCCTTCGGCTCGAGCGCGACGGCGATATTGTCGCGGGCGGTCTTCCACGGCATGAGCGCGTCCTGCTGGAAGAGATAACCGCAGACGGCCATCACGCCCTCGACCGCGCGGCCATGCACATGCGCCGCGCCGGCGGCGGGCCTGAGCAGGCCGGCGACGACATTGAGCAGCGTGGACTTGCCGCAGCCCGTGGGCCCGACGATGGCGACGAATTCGCTGGCGCCGACCGCCAGATCCGCGCCCTCGACCGCGACATAGCGCGCCGCGCCCGCGCCAAAGGCGACGCTGACGCGCTCGAGACGGACGGCTGGTTCCGAGGTTGCTTGGGCTTGCGGCATGGCCTGGAGAAAGCGAAGGGGCCGCACGTTCGCCGATCGGGGGTCGCAGCGCAAGCCGGCGCCGATTGCGCGGCCGCGCGGCCCGTGCCTTGATCCCGGCTCGAAAGGAATCAGGCGATGGCGCGCTGGACGGACCCTCTCGACCGCCTCGTCGGCCGCATCGTGGAAGTCGGCAAATGGCTGGCGCTGCCGGTCGTGCTTCTGCTCAGCGCGCAATGGCCGCTGCGTGATCTCGTACGCTGCTGTTCGCGCGAGGCCAACGATCTCGGGCAATGGCTATTCGCGCTGTTCATCGCCGTGGCGTTGACCGCGGCGAGCCGTGCGGGAACGCATCTGCGCGCCGAATATTTCGCGCACAGCCTGCCGGCGGCCGCGCGGCGGCGCATCGCGGCGGCGGGCGCGGCGCTCGTCGCGCTGCCATGGTCCATGTTCGTGATCGTCGTCTACGGGCGCGACGCTCTTCGCGCGCTGGCGATCTTCGAACGGTTTCCCGACACCAACAACCCCGGCTATTTCCTCATCAAGATTGCGGTCGTCCTGCTCGCCGCGCTGATCGCGGCGCAGGCGGCCATCGATATTGCGCGAGCCGCCGGCGGCGAGGACAGCGAGCCCACATGAGCGCATGGTTCGGCGTCGCGCTGTTTCCGATGGTCGCAGCGATAATGCTGGCGACCGGCCTGCCCGCCTATCTCGTCCTCATCGGCGCCGCCGGCGTCGGCGCCCTGTTCGTCGTCGCGACCGGCGGCGACGCCGTGTTGCTGACAGCGCTCGGCGCGCGATTGCAGGCGCTGCTCGAGGGCGATCTCCTTCAGGCGTTGCCGCTGTTCGTGATGATGGGCGTGACGATGAACCGCCTGCCGCTGGTCACGAGCCTGTTTCGGGCGGGCGCGAGGCTCGGCGGCGCGAGCGCGGGCGCGGCGCGTCTGTCGGCGCTCGCCATTGGCGCGCTCGTGGCGCCGATGAACGGTTCGGTGGGAGCGAGCGTCTCCATGCTGTCTCGCGGCGTGGGGCCATTGCTTGCGAAGGAGGGCGCGGCGCCGGCCGAACGGATCGCGCTGATCGCAGCGGCGAGCACGCTCGGCGTCGCCATCCCGCCATCGCTCGTACTGCTGTTTCTTGGCGACGCCATGCTCAACGCGCACACGATCGCTGCGCGAGCCACGAATGCTTCGGCGCGCATCGTCAACACGCAGGACATATTTCGCGCCGCCCTCGTTCCGGCGGCGGCGACGCTGGCGCTATGGGCGATCGTCGCCGTCGCGCGGTCGCGCCGTGCGAGGGCGTCCGACGCCGAGCGGCCGCCGCTCTCGCCGAGGGAGGCGCTCCTCGCCACGCTCGTCACGGCGTCGATCTTCGTCCTGCTGGGCGGCGTCGCCGGCGGCTTCTTCTATGCGGTGGAGGCGGCGGCGACCGGCTGCGTGGCGGCGCTGACGGCAGGCGTGTGCACACGCGCGCTGACCTTCGCGGCGCTGAAGGGCATTCTGCGCGACACGCTCGCCATCTCCGGCGCCCTGTTCGCGCTGCTGGCGGCGGCGACGACATTTACGCTCGTGCTGCGCGTGCTGGGCGCGGACCGGCTGGCGAACGATCTCTTGGCCGCCGCGCCCGGCGGGCCTGCGGCCGCGGTCGCGGCGGCGCTGGCGATCATGGCGGCGTCGGCCCTGGTTCTCGACGCCTTCGAGATCGTCTTCGTCATAGTGCCGGTGGTCATGCCCGGCGCGCTGATGCGCGCGCCGGACGCCGCCTGGGTCGCCGCCCTGACCGTCATGACCTTGCAGGCGAGCTTCCTCGCGCCGCCGCTGGGCTACGCCATCATGATGACGCGCGCTGCAGCCGACGAGACGGCGGCGACGGCGCAGGTCGCGCGCGAGGTCGCGCCCTATCTGGCGGCGCTGGTCGCCGTGATCGCGGTTGCGATCGCATGGCCCGGGATGACGCATCTCCTCGATCCGCCCGCTTCCAGCGTCGTTGCGCCGGCTGAGCGGCTCGACATCGCCCCGCCCGAACCGCCGCCCCCTTTCCGGCAATAGGCGTTCAGACGCCGTTCACACGGAATACTGCAGAGATTGCGCCGTGGCCGGATCGGATGTTTCATGGCCGCGGCCGGCGGCGGGAGCGCAGCCGGTCAACCAGCGCGCGCTTCGCCCGGGGCGCGCGGCGCAACCTGTCCGGGCGCCCGAGGATGCCATGATTGCTCGCAAATTGATTGCCGCCACACTGTTTGCGGCGCTGACCAGCGGCGCGGCCTTCGCGCAGGCCCAGCAGCCGGCGACGAACCCCCTGAAGCCCAACACGCCGCCGCCCGCCGCCGCGCCGGCCGGCAAGGCCGCCGAACCCGCCAAGCCCGCCGCCAAGGCGGCGGAGCCGGCCAAGCCCGCCGCAAAGGCCGCTGAGCCGGCGAAGCCTGCGGCCAAGGCGGCCGAACCGGCCAAGCCTGCAGCGAAAGCCGCAGAACCGGCCAAACCCGCGGCTGCGCCAGCCGCCAAGCCGGCCGCGAAGGCCGAGCCCGCCAAGCCTGCCGCCGCCGGCAAGAAGATCGACCTCAATACGGCGACCGCCGAAGAGCTCGATTCCCTGCCGCAGATCGGGCCTGCCCGCGCCAAGGCGATCGTGGAAGCCCGCGCCAAGGGCAAGTTCAAGAACTGGGACGATTTCGTGAAGCGCAGCGTCGTTCCTTCGAACGCCGAAACCGCGATCAAGGACCTCGTGAAGTTCTGATCTTTTGCGGTATAGAAAGGGCGCGGGAGATCAACCGCGCCCTTTTTCTTCGACGCCACCTGTTTCTCGGGGGAGACATGAAGACGAAGATTTTCGCCGCAGTCCTGACCCTCGCCCTCGCCGGCGGCGTCGCGCAGGCGCAGACCGCGCAGCCCGCGACGGATGCGCCGCAGCAGATGCGGATCATCAAGAAGAAACCGAAGAAGCCGAGCGCCAAGACCATCGCCGCGACCAGGACGATCGAGGGGGCGATCCGCAAGTTCGAGTGCGGCGACAATTGCTATCTGACGATCAAGACCGCGAAATCAGAGGAAACCGGCTTGTGCGAGGCCAAGGCCTGCGCGCCGTGGTTCGAGAAACAGAAGATGCCGCGCTCGTTCGTCGGCAAGAAGGTGCGCGTGACGACCGGGACCGGCGTGCAGCGCGACGGTTCCGGCAAGACGATGGGCAAGACGACGTCCTTCAAGACGCTCGATTTCGTGAAGTGAATTAGCCGTCCAGCGCGCGCCAGAGTCGCGCGAAAAGGTCGAGCGCCGCCAGTTCGTCGTCGCCCGCCTCCGGCGTCGGCTCGTGCGCGATCGTCTCGACAATCGTGGCCGCCGGGCCAGCGCTCAGGATCGCGATGCGGTCGGCGTAGCGCAGGGCGTCGAGCGGATTGTTGCTTGCCATCAGGATCGCCAGTCCCTTTTCATCCGCCGCGCGATTGAGGACGTTCGCCGTCAACAGTTTCGCGCGGCGATCCATGGGCGAGAAGGGGTCGTCGAGGCAGAGCAGGGCGGGCTCCGCTGCGACGCTGCGCGCAATGGCGAGCCGCGCGCGATGGCCCCGCGAAAGGCGGAAAGGCTCATGGCCGAGATAGGTCTCGAGGCCGAGATCGCGGAGCAGGCTTTCTGCGCGCTGCACGGCGTCCGCCCCGGGCATCGCCTCCGCCACAATGTCGCGCGAAAATTTCGTGTCGTCGAGCGGCATGGAATGATGCGCGAAAACGCCCGCGCCGGATCGTTCGATACGGCCTGACGTCGGCGCGATCTCGCCGGCCGCCAGCCGCAGCAGCGTCGTCTTGCCGGCGCCGGGCGGGCTGAACAGGAAGGTCCACTCGCCGGGCCTGAGAACTGCGTCGAGACCGCGCACGATGGCGCGGCCGGAGAGATCGAGTCCTGCGGAATGGAAGGCGAGGGCGGACGACATGGGTGCGGCGGGCCGGGCGGGCGAACAGTGTTAAAGCGACGTTTACAGCGCACGCGCATTCTCTCCAACCGACCGGCCGTGCTCTCGCTCAGGACCTCCAGATGAAAACCCTCGTCGCTTTCTCGCTTGGCGTCGCTCTCGTCGCTGCGCCGTTCTCCCTCGCCAGCGCCCAGTCGCTGCCCGGCGCCGACATTCTCGGCAAGGCGCAGGCCGCACGATCCGCCGCGAAACTGGTCGGCGGCAATTCCGCCATGTCCGGCGCAGCGCGCGACATGGCGATGAAGGAGGCGACGGGCTCAATCAAGCGCAAGGCCGGCGACTACGCCAAACAGAAGGCGCTGGAGACGGCGATAAAGGACCCGAAGCTCACGGGCAAGGCGCTGGGCGCGGCGGGCAAGCTCGGCGCCGCCGGCAAGCTGAAGGGGATCGGCATGAAAGACGCCAAGGGAATGGCCGCCGATCAGGCGAAGAAGAAGCTGCGCGATGTGGCGGCGCAGAAGCTGACGGGCGCGCGATAGACGCGCCCAGCGCCAACAAAAAAGCCCCCGTCTCCGGGGGCTTTTTCGTTCGATCCGAAGGGATCAGTTCTTTTCCTTGTCGACCAGCTTGTTCTTGCCGATCCAGGGCATCATGGCGCGCAGCTTCTCGCCGACCGCCTCGATCTCGTGGGACGCGGCCTTGGCGCGGGTGGCCTTGAACGAGGTCTGGTTGACCTTGTTCTCCAGCATCCAGTCGCGCGTGAACTTGCCCGACTGGATGTCGGCCAGAACGCGCTTCATCTCGGCCTTGGTCTCCGGCGTGATGATGCGCGGGCCGGTGACGTATTCGCCGTATTCGGCGGTGTTGGAGATCGAGTAGTTCATGTTGGCGATGCCGCCCTCGTAGATGAGGTCGACGATCAGCTTCACTTCGTGCAGGCACTCGAAATAGGCCATTTCCGGCGCGTAGCCGGCTTCCACCAGCGTCTCGAAGCCGGCGCGGATCAGCTCGACGAGGCCGCCGCAGAGGACGACCTGCTCGCCGAACAGGTCGGTCTCGCATTCTTCCTTGAAGTTGGTCTCGATGATGCCGGCGCGGCCGCCGCCGATGGCCGAGGCGTAGGACAGGCCGAGGTCATGGGCGTTGCCCGAGGCGTCCTGATGGATGGCGATCAGGCAGGGCACGCCGCCGCCGCGCTTGTATTCCGAACGAACCGTGTGGCCGGGACCCTTGGGGGCGACCATGAGGACGTCGAGGTCCTTGCGCGGCTCGATCAGGTTGAAGTGCACGTTGAGGCCGTGCGCGAACAGGAGGGCCGCGCCCTTCTTCATGTTGGGGGCGAGCTCGTCGCGGTAGATGTCGGCCTGGAGTTCGTCCGGGGTGAGCATCATGACGACGTCGGCCCATTTGGCGGCGTCCGCCACGGTCATGACCTTGAGGCCCTCGCCTTCCGCCTTCTTGGCGGTGGCCGAGCCGGCGCGCAGCGCCACGACCACGTCCTTCACGCCGGAATCGCGCATGTTCAGCACATGGGCATGGCCCTGCGAGCCGTAGCCGACGACGGCCACCTTCTTGCCCTTGATCAGATTGATGTCGGCATCCCGATCGTAATAGACGCGCATTTTCTCAGGTCCCCTTGGGTGTTTCGGCCGCGCAGGCGGCAAAATCCGTTGTGCGGGCGCTTCGTGACGGTTTGGACGGGCAAGGTCAAGCCCCGGCGCGGGACCGGACCCGCATAGCCGGGTTGCGCCTCAGATCGGCTCCGGCCCGCGCGAAATGGCGGCGACGCCGGTGCGGGAGACTTCCACCAGCCCGATCGGGCGCATCAGCTCGACGAAATCGTCGATCTTGCTGGTCGCGCCGGTCAGCTCGAAGATGAAGCTCTCGGTCGTGGCGTCGATCACCTTGGCGCGGAAGGCTTCGGCGAGCCGCAGCGCCTCGACGCGGGCCTCGCCCTGCCCGCGCACCTTGACCATGGCGAGCTCGCGCTCGATGGAACGCTTGGTCAGCGAGAGGTCGATCACCTTGTGGATCGGCACGATGCGCTCGAGCTGATGCGTGATCTGCTCGATCACCTCGGGCGTGCCCGATGTGACGACGGTGATGCGCGAAAGGTGCTCGCCATGCGCCACCTCCGCGACGGTCAGGCTCTCGATATTGTAGCCGCGGCCCGAGAACAGGCCGACGACGCGCGCGAGAACGCCGGGCTCGTTGTCGACGAGGACCGAGAGCGTGTGGCTCTCGACGTTCGACTTGCCGATGGACGAGGAATAGGGGGAGGGCGGGAAGGCGGGAGTGGGAATGGCGGCGTTCATAAGGATTTCCTGGATGTCGTAGCGGCGGGGCGCTTCCGGCGGTCGCGGCGCGACCGCCTGTCGCGTGTGGTCTGAAGTCGCGTTGCGACTTCAGACGAGCATCTTCCCCTTGTCGTCGATGACCGAGCCGATGTCGTCGATCTCGTCGGGCAGGATCATGTCGTTGTGCGCCTTGCCCGAGGGAATCATCGGCAGGCAATTTTCGGCCTTGTCGACGACGCAGTCGAAGATCACCACATTCGGCGTGTCGATCATCTCCCTGATCGCGTCGTCGAGTTTGGCGGGGTCCGAACAGCGGATGCCGTGCGCGCCATAGGCTTCGGCCAGCTTCACGAAATCGGGCAGCGCGTCCGAATAGGAATGCGAGTAGCGCCCGCCATGCAGCAGTTCCTGCCACTGGCGCACCATGCCCATGTATTCGTTGTTGAGGATGAAGATCTTCACCGGGCAGCGGAACTGCACGGCGGTCGACAATTCCTGGATGTTCATCAGGATCGAGGCCTCGCCGGCGATGTCGACGACGAGCGCGTCGGGATGGGCCATCTGCGCGCCGACGGCGGCCGGCAGGCCATAGCCCATGGTGCCGAGGCCGCCCGACGTCATCCAGCGGTTCGGCTCCGTGAAGTGATAGTGCTGCGCCGCCCACATCTGATGCTGGCCGACTTCCGTCGTGATGTAGGTCTTGCGGTCCTTGGTCAGCTCGTAGAGCCGCTGGATGGCGTATTGCGGCTTGATCGTCTGCGTCGAGTTCTGGAAGGCGAGCGACTTGCGGGCGCGCCACTTGTCGATCTGCTTCCACCAGGCGGCGAGCGCGGCCTTGTCGGCCTGCATCGATTCAGAGCGCCACAGCGTCACCATGTCTTCCAGCACATGCGCGCAATCGCCGACGATGCCGAGATCGACTTTCACGTTCTTGTTGATGGAGGAGGGGTCGATGTCGATGTGGATCTTCTTCGAGCCCGGCGAGAAGGCGTCGAGGCGGCCGGTGATGCGGTCGTCGAAACGCGCGCCGATCGAGATCATCAGATCGCAATCGTGCATGGCGTTGTTGGCCTCGTAGGTGCCGTGCATGCCGAGCATGCCGACCCATTGCGGATCGGGCGCGGGATAGGCGCCGAGCCCCATCAGCGTCGAGGTGATCGGGAAGCCCGTGAGCTTCACCAGTTCGCGCAGCAGCGTCGAGGCCGCCGGTCCCGAGTTGATGACGCCGCCGCCGGTATAGAAGATCGGCTTCTTCGCGGCCGCCATCATGGCCACGGCATGCTTGATCTTGGCGCGGTCGCCCTTGAGTTGCGGCTGGTAGGTCTTGTGCTGGATGTTGCGCGGGAAGTGATAGGTTCCGGTGGCGAACTGCACGTCCTTCGGCACGTCGATGACGACCGGGCCGGGCCGGCCGCTGGCGGCGACGTAGAAGGCCTCGTGCAGGATGCGCGGCAGGTCCTCGATGCGCTTCACCAGATAATTGTGCTTGGTGCAGTGGCGGGTGATGCCGACCGTGTCGCATTCCTGGAAGGCGTCGGAGCCGATCAGATGCGTCGGCACCTGGCCGGTGATGCAGACCAGCGGAATGGAATCCATGAGCGCATCGGTCAGCGCGGTCACGGCGTTGGTCGCGCCGGGGCCGGACGTCACCAAGAGCACGCCGACCTTGCCGGTCGAGCGGGCGTAGCCTTCGGCCGCGTGGCCCGCGCCCTGCTCGTGGCGCACGAGCACATGGCGCACCTTGTTCTGGTGGAAGAGCGCGTCGTAGATGGGCAGGACCGCGCCGCCGGGGTAGCCGAAAATGACATCCACGCCCTGATCCTTCAGGGCTTCCACGATCATTTCGGCGCCGGTCATCTGTCTCGACATGGCCATCTCCTAAACTGCGGTCCTTTTGGCGGAATTTTCGGCAATAAAAAAGGCCCCCTGAGGGACCTTGGAATGAGCGCCGTCGGCGGAGGGTCGGGGTTCAGTCCCGCTCCGTCTCAGGCGCTCGCGATACGATAAGGCTCTTGCGCATGGTTCCGCCGATGCGTTGATCGGCGGGTTTGGTAGCGGATGGGACGCGCGGGGTCAAGGGGAGGGGCGGTGGATCGCGAGGCTGGCCGTCATTGCGCGCGCAGCGAAGCAATCCATCCACCGGGACTGGGGCGGTTGGCGGAAAACTCGACCGACGCGGCAATCAATGTCCGGTCGTCGGCCGGGGGCGCCAGCCGCTATCGACCGATTGCGGATCCTGCAGCCGACTTCGTGAACTCGCGGGGCCACGACTTGTCTGTCCCGGAAGGCCATACGGGCGCCGCAACGACGCCCGTATAGATTTGCATCCCCAATCAGTCCTAGTCGGACAATCCCTTCTTCAACGCAGCCGCCTTGCGAGATCTTTCGGCGTCGTCGCTGTCCGCTTTCTTTATGTCCTTCAGGTCGATCGTAACCTTGGCGATCTTGCCGTTGAACTTGAATGGGACCTTGTAGGTTTCGTCGACCGGCGTCCCTTCGTCCATGCCCACGTCAGCCCCTTCGTCTGCGGAGAATGCGCAGCACTGGGTCTTGTCGATCCGGCCGGAGGCAACCTCCTTGTCGTTGACAAAGAGCGTTCCCATGCCCCCCTTGCCGACGCCGCCGCCATCATATGCGAACTCGAAGCGGATCGTGGACTTGCCCGGCGGAAGCGTCTGCTTGGACGTCACGCGGTAGCGCTGCAAGCCAACGAAATTGTAGGTGTATGTCGGCTTGCCATCCTTGATGTACAGGCTCCAGCCGCCGAAGCGTCCGGCCTGGGCCAGGATAACGCCGTTTGCCCCCTGCTTCGGTATTTCAACCTCGGCGGTGATTGTGTGCGACCGGTTCTTCACGTTG
>WBZM01001235.1_pt1 | contig 26691 bp, 26 predicted proteins | sample 5204271 | NCBI WGS metagenome assembly WBZM01 (sample SAMN12344346, study PRJNA552823) | activated sludge metagenome | biome: Activated sludge suspended growth; feature: Nitrification reactor; material: Wastewater; isolation source: activated sludge from nitrification reactor of wastewater... | reverse complement strand
CGGCTTGTCGCTGCTCGGGCATGGCGGTCGGGTCGCCGAGCCGTTCGGTGTCCTCGAACGAGGCGCGGAAGCGGTCGCGCAGCTCGACCGGCAGACCGATCATCTCCGACGCCATCGTGATCGTGAGCGGGAACGCGAACCCGGTGACCAGGTCGAGACGACCGTCGCGGAGGCCGACGTCGAGCAGGTCGCCGACCAGTTGGTCGATCCGGTCGCGGCGATCGTCGACGGCGGCGCGGGTGAAGGCCTGTTGCACCAGCCGCCGGATCCGACCGTGGTCGGGGTCGTCCTTCATGTTGAACGACGACAGGACGATCTGTTGCGCCTGCGCGTACGAGTCGTCGAGTGCGATCGCCCGTGGCTTGCGGCGCCACTCGCTCGACAGTCGCGGATCGCGCAGCGCCGCGGCGACGTCGTCGTAGCGGGTGAGCAGCCAGTAGCCGTGCTCGCTCTCGTGCACCGGGTCGTGTTCGCGCAACCACGCCAACGTGGGCGCGGGATCCTCGAGGAACTCGTGCGAGTGCAGGTCGAGCGGCGGGGTCACGGGCATGTCACACCTCCGGCGTGATGAGCTGGTCGACGGGTGCGTACTCGTCGGTGAGCACCTCGGCGTCGCCCACGAACGTCGCGAGCTCGGCGTCGGTGGACCAGACGGTGTCGTCATCGCCCCGCGACGTGTTGCGCGCCTGGATCGCGTCGACCGGCAGCGGGTCGTCGCTCGCGGCGAGCACGAAGTTCCCGCCGTTCGTGAGCCCGTCGAGTCGGGCCAGCGATGCGATCACGGCGACGTGGTCGAACACGGCGCGCAACGTGGCCACCTCGGCACGGGCGAAGCCGAGGTCGCCGTGGTCGATCAGGTTCAGCGCGTACACCCCGCCCGGTCGCAGCGAGTCGCGGATCTGGGCGACGAACTCGCGGGTGGTGAGATGCCAGGGCACCGCTTCACCGCCGAACGCGTCGCCGATCACCAGGTCGAGCGACGCCGGTTCGAGCTCGCGCACGTGCACGCGGGCGTCGCCCGTGACGGCTCGCAGGTCGGTGCTCTGCACCAGTCCCAGCTGGTCCTCGGCGAGCTCGACGATGGTGGGGTCGAGCTCGAACACCACGCTGGTCGACCCGGGACGGGTGGCCTCGATCCAGCGGGGCATCGTGAAACCACCGCCGCCGACGTGAGCCGTGTCGATCGGGGTGTCGCCGGGATCGATCCCCTCGATGACGTCGCTCATGATCTGTGCGTAGCTGAACTCGAGGTGGGTCGGATCGGCGAGATCGACGTAGGAGTTGCGCAGCTGGTCGAGCACGAGGATGCGGCCCGTCGGCCGCTCTGGGTCGACCTTCACCACGGCGCAGAAGTAGGTGCTCTCCACGTCGCACGGCGAGCCGGCGGCGACGGCCAGGCCGCCGACCGCGACGAGTGCGAGCACGCACCCGACGATCGGGTCGTGGTGCGACACCCGACCGAGCCGCCACCACACGACGCCGGCGACCATCACCAGGAGCGCGCCCATCACGACGATCACCGGGGTGGTCGGGAACGCCGCCACGAACACGAAGCCGGTCACGAACACCGCCACCAACGACCCCGCGGTTCCCATCGCCGACAGCCGGCCGACCACGGTGCCCGTGTGGTCGACGTCGGCGAGCACGATCTTCACCACGAGCGGCGACACCGCGCTCAGGGCCGCCGACGGCAACAGGAACGACACCGCCGAGAGCAGCACGATCGACGGCACGCTGCCGTCGGCGCCGGGGCCGAAGAGCCGGATGAGCGGCACCGTCGCCACGGCGAGCACACCGCCGGCGGCGAGTGCGATCGGCAGCAGACGGCGCGGATCGGACCGGTCCGCCATCCGGCCACCGACGAAGGTGCCCACCGCGATGCCGGCGAGCACCACACCGATGATGCCGGTGAAGGTCTGCAGGGTGACGCCGATGTACGGCGCGAGCAGCCGGCCGGCGAGGGTCTCGAGCACGAGGACCGCGCCGGCGGCGACGAAGACGGTGAAGGAGGCGAGGCGGCTCGACACGGCGTGACGAACGTAGCAAGCGCCCGACGGGCGGCTCGCGGTCGCGGGGCGTACGCTCCGGCGCCGTGGAGCGCGGACGGACCCGGACGGCGAGCACGCACGTGCTCATGACCATCGCGGCGGTGCTGGCCGCCGCCGGGCTGGCTTCGTGCAGCACGGACGGCGACCAGGTCGCCGCCTCCGGGGCGGCCACCACGATCGAGGCCCCCGGCTCCGCAGTCCCCGCGGCCGAGCCGTCCTCGACCGAGCCGACCGCGACGCCGACCACGGCGCCGGCCACGGGGGACGCCGACTCCGAGGTGGTCGAGCCCACCACCGCAGCCGGTGTCGAGTACCCGATGTCGTTCGAGCAGGTCGCCCCTGGCGGCGACTGCCAGTGCGCCGACGGCAGCGAGTTCTCGTACTGGGTGCGAGCGGCCGACCCGTCGAAGGTGCTGTTGTTCTTCCAGGGCGGTGGCGCCTGCTTCTCCGCCGACACCTGCTCGTTCGCGAATGGCACCTACAAGGTCACCACCGACGCCGACGACGACCCGTCGGGCGAGGGCGGCATCTTCGACCTCGGCGACGCGCGCAACCCGTTCCGCGACTGGTCGATGGTGTACGTGCCCTATTGCACGGGTGACGTGCACCTCGGCGACGCCACCACCGACTACGGCGGCGGGCTGGAGGTGCAGCACAAGGGGGCGGTCAACGGTCGCGCCGCGGTCGACGAGCTCGCCGCCCGATTCCCGGACGCCGCACAGGTCGTCGTGGCCGGCGAGAGCGCCGGGTCGGTGCCCACGCCCCTGTACGCCGGGCTCGTCGCCGACCAGCTGCCCGACACGCGGATCACGGTGCTGGCCGACGGCTCGGGCGCCTACCCGGACGAGCCCGTGGTGAACACCTTGATCGGCGGTCTGTGGGGCACCGAACGCGCGATCCCGGACTGGCCCGTGAACGACGGCCTCACGGCAGCGGACTGGAGCTTCCCGGACCTCTTCGTCCAGGCGGGTCGTCATGCACCGTCGATCACGTTCGCCCGCCACGACTACGCGTTCGATCAGACGCAGGGGTTCTTCGCGGCCCTGGCCGGGGTGGGTTCCGACGATCTGGTCTCGCTCATCGATCGCAACGAGCAGCAGATCGAGGATGCCGGCGTGCCGTTGCTCAGCTTCATCGCCGCCGGCACCGACCACACGGTACTCGGCAGCCCTCGCTTCTACGACGAGACCACCGAGGGCGTGTCGCTGCTCGACTGGGTCACGTCACTCGTCGCGGGCGAGCCGGTCGAGGACGTGCACTGCACCACCTGCGGCCCCTGACCGGTCAGCGGTCGAGCAACCGCTCCACCGCCTCGACCGGGTCGTCGAGGCCCTTGCGCACGAGGTCGTCCGCACCGGCGTCGAGGAGCTTGCGGCGCAACGAGGCCGTCGCCCGGGCGCTGATCGCGAGCACCACCTCGGGACGGGGGACGAGCGCGTGGAGCCGCCGGAACAACGGTGCCTCACCCGCCGGCAGGTACACGTCGCTCACGACGACGTCGGGACGTACCGCGGCGACCAGCTCGACGAGCTGATCCCCGGTGGCCGCGACGCCCACCACGTCCCACCCGGGCCGGGCGCGGAACAGGTCGGCCATCGCGTGCAGCACGCCCTCGTCGTCGTCGGCGATCGCCACGGTGCGCGGGCGCGCGCGGCCGGCGCGCGCCTTCGCGGTCGACTGCCCGGCCATGTCGACATCGTCGTCGCTGCCGGCCCGTCCGGCGAGGGTCGATCGGATCGCGATGCACTGACGCGATCGCGTCAGCCCGAGATGGGAACGCACCCCGGAACAGGATCCGTTCGGGCCTGTCGGCCGGGCGCCCTCGAGCCCGATGATCATCGTGTGCCAGCTCCCTCGCCACTCGTCGGTCCGCCGTCGCTCGAAGAGTTGATCGACGCGCTCACGTGCGGCGACATCCGCGCGTCGTTCCGTCCCGTCGTCCACCTCGGCACCGGCGCGCCCGTGGGGTGGGAGGCCGTCGGCCGATGGGACGTGCAGGCGCGCGGCGTGCTGCGGGAGGCGTCGTTCCTGCCGGTCGCCGACCGCGGTGAGGTACGCCACCTCGTCGAGGCCGCCGTCATCGACCACGCACTCCGCGCACTCGCGCTGTTCGACGCCGAGCACGCCTCGCGCCCGACGATGTCGGTGGGGGTGTCCGTGGGGTCGCTGCTCACCGGTGACGTGTCGGGCCTGCTCGACGAACTGCTCGACGTCCACGGCGTCGCGGCGTCGCGCCTGTTCGTCGAGGTGGGCGGCCCGATCCCGCACGAGGCGATCGAGCCGCTCGCGAGCGAGCTCGAGCGGATCCGCTCGCTCGGCGTGCGGGTCACGCTCGCCGACGTCGCGTGTGGCGACCACGCCTTCACCAAGCTGCGGATGCTGCCGCTCGACCGGGTGCAACTCGGCGCGTGTTGCGTGGCCGGCATCGACGGCGTCCGGGAGCAGGCCATCGTCCGAGCGGTCATCGCCCTGGCGTGAGAGCTCGCGATCGACGTGGTGGCCGACGGCGTCCGCGACGCACACCGCGAGCGGGTGTTGCGACGCCTCGGCTGCCGGCTCGGTACCGGCCCGTACTTCGGCGAGCACGTCCCGTTCCTGCAGCCGCCGATCCACCACGAGGCGCCGTCCCGCGCCCGTCGCACCCATCCGGTGCCGTCGAACGAGGTCGCCCGGCTGGGGATGGTGTACGAGACGGGGATGCTCGACACGCCGGACGAGCAGGTGTTCGACGAGATCGCCGACGCTGCGGCAGCCGCCTGTGACGCGCCGATGGCGCTCGTCACACTCGTCGACGTCGACCGGGTGTGGTTCAAGGCGGCCATCGGGATCGAAGCCCGTGAGGTGAGCCGCGGGGTGTCGTTCTGCTCGCACACCGTGTGCGAGCCGGGTGCGTTCGTGGTGGAGGACACCGCGGTCGATCCCCGCTTCAGCGACAACCCCTTGGTCGCCGGTGCTGCGGGCATCCGCTTCTACGCCGGTGTGCCGCTGCTGTCGTCCGACGGTAACGCGCTCGGCACCGTCTGCGTGCTGGACCAGCGCAGCCGCCGGCTCGACGACGGCCAGATGGCGGCACTGCGGCGGCTCGCCGCGCACGCCGCGAGCGAGTTCGAGCTGCGCGCGCGGTTGCACCAGCTCGACCGTGCCCGCCAGGCCACCGCGGCGGCGGAACGTGCCGTCGACGACCTGCGCCATCTCGTCAACGCAGCCGGCTGACCCCGTCGTCGCAAGCGTCGCCGACGCCGTCATCGCCAACTTCGAGCGCCGCCTCGGCGGGGCGGCTGAGCGGGAGCCAGCAGGTGACCACCGTGCCGCGCCCCGGGCGGCCGGCCCGGTGCCACCAGCCCCCGGCGGCACCGGCCAGTGCGCGGCTGATCGAGATGCCGTGCGGACCGCTCGGCAGCGACTCGTCCCCCGACCCGACACCGTCGTCGACCACACGGCACTGCACCCCGTCGCCGGTCGACCGCACCGACACGTGCACCGTCGACGCCGCGGCGTGTTTGCGCACGTTCCGGATCGCCTCGGCAGCGATGCGGAACAGCAGCGTGGTCACCTGGTCGTCGAAATCGGCCGGCAGGTCGACCTCGAGTCCGATCTGCACCTCGGTGCCCTCGAAGGTGTCGGCGAGGAGGTCGTCGAGTGCGATCTGCAGCCCCTCGTCGTCGAGTCCCGGCGGGTGCAACCGGAACATGAGCGTGCGAAGGCGAGCCTGCACCTCGTTGAGCGACGCCGCCACGGCGCCCGCTCGCTCGGCCGTCGCACCGTCGAGCCCGGGCAGCAGCGCCTCGAGCTGCCACTGCGCGGACGTGAGCACCTGGATCGGATCGTCGTGCAGCTCGCCCGCGAGCCTCGACCGCTCGGCCTCCTCGGCCTCGACCATGCCGGACGAGAAGGCCTGACGCAGCTCGCCGAGCAGCTGCACACGCATCTGCTCGACGGCGCGCGCGACCTCGACGATCTCGCGCGGCCCACCGACGGGGATCCGTGTGTCGAGCCGGCCGTCGGCCACCGCCGTCGCCGCGTCGGACAGCCGTTCGAGCGGACGGGCGATGCTGCGGCGCGAGATCGACCACATCGCCAGCGCAGCGGCACCGGCCACGAGCGCGCCGACGACCGACACCGTGAACAGCCGGTCGATCCGGTCGACGAGCTCGGCCCGGGTCACGGCACGCTCGGCCTCGATCGCCGTGGTCACCCGGTCGAGCGTGGCGCGCACGTCGTCGAAGAGCGCCTCGCCCTCGCCGGTCTGCACCAACGCGATCGCGCTCGCCCGGCGGCCGTCGGTGACGAGTTCGATCTGGGGCACCGCGGTGGCGTCGCGCCACTCGCGCAACGCCGTCTCGGCGGGCGCGACGAGCGAGTACAGGTCCGGGTACCAGGCGGCGAGCGCCTGTTCGAGCGCGGCCAACGCCCGCTGCTCACCGGTCAGACCGGCCTCGTACGGCTCGAGGAAGGCGGCGTCGGCGGTGAGCACGAAGCCGCGCACCCCGGTCTGCTGGTCGACCGCGGACCGCTGCAACAGACCGACCGCGTCGATCGCCGGCAGGAGGTGGACGCGTCGAGCGTGTTGCACGTCCTGCGCGGCCACGTAGGTGTTGACACCGAACGCGACGACCACCACGGCGACCGCAGCGACGAGGAGCGCGAGCCCGCCGATCGTGCGTCGCAACGAACGCGGACGAGGGTCGGCGGGCTGCGGCCGGGCGGGCCGAGGGGCACCGAGTTCCGTCGCGGTCACCATCGACCGACCATACTTGCCCCATGGCGCCCGCCGAGCCGGCACGTCCCGACCGCGACGACACGATTCGCATCGCGCTGATCGACGACCACCGGCTGCTCGTCGACAGCCTCGCTGCGGCGATCGACGCACAGGACGACCTCACCGTCGTCGGGACCGCCGGCTCGATCGCCGAGGCGCTGCCGCTGCTGTCGCGCACCCTGCCGCACGTCGTGCTGCTCGATCTCCGCCTCGACGGTGACGACGCGGTCGGGTCGATCCCGTCGCTCGCCCAGGCGTCGGGCGGCGCGAAGGTGGTGCTGCTCACCGCCACCCACGATCGACGCCACGCCGCGCGAGCGATCGAGGCCGGCGCGTCGGGCTACCTCACCAAGCAGCAGCCGCTGCCCGAGCTGCTGGCCGGCATCCGGTCGGTGTGGCGCGGCCATGCCACCGTCGATCCGTCCCTCCTCGGCGGGGTGCTCGAGCAGTTGAGCGGCACCGACCCCACCCGGCTCACGTCTCGCGAGCTCGAGGTGCTCCGGATGCTCCATGCGGGGCATCCGGCCGAGCGCATCGCCCGCGAGCTCCACATCGCGCCCAACACGGTGCGCAACCACGTGCAGCGGATCCTCACCAAGCTCGGCGCGAGCTCGCGGCTCGAGGCCGTGGCGATCGCCCGACGCGACGGTCTGATCACCGACTGACCCCGACCCGAACCCTCCGATCGACCCGACCCAAATGACCGACCGACCCGCAGCACCCGCAGCACCCGCAGCACCCGACCGTCACCCCGACACGATCGCGGTCAGCGCCGGCCGGCCGCACGGTCACGGCGAGCCCCTCAACCACCCGATCGTGCTGGCCTCGAACTTCCGCGGCGAGGAAGGGGTGTACGCCCGCACCCACGGCGTGGCCACGTGGCAGGGCCTCGAGGACGCCGTGGGCGCGCTCGAGGGTGGGCGGGCCACCGCGTTCGCCACCGGGATGGCCGCCGCGTCGGCCTGCCTGTTCGCCCTCGCGCCCCGGGTCGTGGTCCTCCCCACGTACTCGTACCTCGGCGTGCGGGCGTTGGTCGACGACCTGGTGGCGCAGGCGCGGCTCGAGGTGCGCCCGGTCGACGTCACCGACACGAGCCGGGTGATCGCCGCCAGCGAGGGCGCCGACCTGGTGTGGATCGAGACGCCGACCAACCCCACCCTCGACGTCGCCGACGTGACCGCGATCGCCGACGGCGCCCGTCGCGCCGGCGCTCGCGTCGTGGTCGACAGCACGTTCGCCACGCCGATCTGCGCCCGTCCACTCGAGCTCGGCGCCGATGTGGTGATGCACAGCGGCACCAAGTTCATCGGTGGGCACAGCGACCTGATGATCGGGCTCACGGTCACCACCGACGACGAACTGCACGACCGTCTGCGCCATGCCCGGTTGGTGAACGGTGCCACGCCGGGGGCGCTCGAGGCGTTCCTGGCGCTGCGTGGGGTACGAACGCTGCCGCTCCGCATGGCGAGGGCCGAGGCGAACGCAGCGCTGCTCGTCGACCGGCTGCGGGCACATCCCGCCGTCGCCGAGGTCCGCTGGCCCGGCTGGGGCGCGATGGTGTCGTTCGTGGTGGCCGGACACGACGGCGAGACCGCAGCCGCACGTGCCGACGCGGTGTGCCGACGGGTGCAGTTGTTGGTGCCGGCCACCAGTCTCGGCGGGGTCGAGACGACGATCGAGCGGCGGCAGAAGTACGCCGGCGACGCGCACGTGCCGCCCGGCCTGTTGCGGATGAGCGTCGGTATCGAGCACGTCGACGACGTGTGGGCCGACCTGTCGGCAGCGCTCGACGGCTGACGCGCGCCCGGCTACGAGGCGAGCAGGTCGGCGTAGTCCGGGTGGCCGTCGATGAACTGCGCCACGAACCAGCAGGTGGGCACGACGGTGCGTCCGGAGTCTCGGATGTCGTCGAGCACGCGCTCCACCAGGATCGCGGCGATCCCGCGCCCGCGCATCGACCGGTCGACCACCGTGTGCGGCAGCTCGACCCGGTCACCGCGCTCGACATAGTCGGCGAAGCCGACCACCTCGCCGTCGACCAGGACCTCGAAGCGAGACTCGGCGCGGTTGTCGACGACGACCGGACCGATCGCGGAGGGGTGATCTCGTTCGTTCATCGCATCCCCCGTGGGCCGACGCGGGAGGGTTCCCGCGGTCCCAGCTTGCCCCATCCGCGCGCGTGCTGCGAACGGCCTGGTGAGCGGGGTCAGGCGGTGTGGGCGGCGAACGTCGGAGGCGCCTGCCGGAGGTGGCTCTCGAAGTCCTCGTGGTTGAAGTACGCGCCGCAGAGCCGTCGCTGGCCGCGGTACGCAGTGCGTCCGTGCAGCACCCGCCAGTTGTCGAACAGCAGCGCCTCGCCCGGACGCAGCACGTGCCGCCACTGCGACGCCGGGTCGTTCGCCAGCAGGTCGAATGCACGCAGCGCGTCGTAGACGGCGACCATCTCGTCGTGGGGGAGCGCGAACGGTGCGCGGTCGGCGTCGTTGAACGACACCTGCACGAGCTCGCCGGTGTGGTCGTGGCGGAAGACCGGTCGCGCGGCCATCAGGTGCGAGCCGTCGCCGATGTACTGACCGGGGATCGCCACCGAGGCCAGGACGGCGAAGTGCTCGGGCGACCGCTCGCGCAGATCGCGTGCGAGGCGGAAGCCGTCGACCATCGTGCTCTCGCCGCCCTCGCCGTCGAACTCGAGGCAGTGGAGCATCTGCAGGCCGGGGGCGTCGTGGCTGTAGGTGCCGTCGGTGTGTGGTCGGAGCTCGAGGTTCGTGTACGCCGTGTCGGCCTTGGCCAGATCGGCCGTGAACTCCCAGAAGCCGCCGAAGATCGTCTCGCGCACGTAGCCGACGCGGCGGGCGAGCGCCTCTGTGGCAGCGGCCGTGGGCGGGGTGTCGGTGACGATGCAGAAGCCGTGACGGGCGACGAGGCGCAGCCATCGGACCACGCCCTCGTGGCTCGACATCACCTCGTCGTGCGCGATCGTCGGGTGCGGGACGATCGTGGCCGCGTCCCACAACTCGCGCGTCTCGTCGACGCGCGCGCAGGCGGGGGCCGGCGTGCGGAACCGTGCCAGGAACGCGATCGGCAACCCGGTCGTCGTGCCGTCCGACCAGTCGACGCGCACCTCGCGGGTGACCGGGTCGATCGTGGCGCGCATCCCACGGAGCTCGGGGTCGAGGCCGGCCGTCCAGTGCTGGCGCTGTTGGGTCACCGGGTGCAGCGACGCCTCGTCGTGGGCGTGGTCACGAACCCAGATCCACGGGTGACCGCTGGTGGCACCGTCGTTCCAGGTGCACACCAGGCGGTCGCCGATGGCGGTGACGTCGTCGAGATCGGGGGGTGTGGTGGTCACGACGAAAACGGTATCACCGTTCAGGAAACGGCTCGGCGGCCGGACGGCCGCCGAGCCGTGAGGAGGCTCAGCCGCCGACGGCTTCGCTGAGCAGGGCGCTGCAGCGGTTGATCTCGTCGACGTCGTCGGCGTTCGCCGAGCTCAACTGGGCGGCCTTCGCGACGAGCTCGGTCGCCTCGGTCGACAGCGCGGCCATGTCGCCCGAGGTCGGGTCGGCCATGACCTTCTTCAGCTCGTCGGCGACCTTCGCCGCCTGATCGCAGTAGGCCTGCACGTCGGCGTTGTCGCTGCTCGAGCCGCTGTCACCGCTGTCACCGCTGTCACCGCTGTCGGCCTCGGTCGAGGCCTTGGCGTCGGTGTCGTCGTCACCGCCGCACGCGGTCGCACCGAAGGTGAGCAGCGTCGCGGCGAGCAGGGTGGTGGTGGTCTTCTTGAACATGTCCGTCCTCATGTGTGTCGGGGGGTTCCCGTCACGGCGTCGGTGCCGTGGGGGACGACTCCATGATCGGGGCGCGACGCCCCCGGGACCTGAGTACGCACTACGCAGCGCGACCGAGGTCGCTACGGAACAGGGTGCGTCGAGGCGGGATGCGCGAGCCGGCGCAGCAACGGCACGAAGTGCTCGAGCGCGTCGACCTCGAGCCCCTCCACCTTGCCGGCGTCGTCCCAGCGGCGGAGTTCGGCAGCGGCGGCATGGCCCTCGACCTGCTTGAACGCGTCGATCTCGCCGGGTGTCATCGGGCCGCCCTGCGTGTCGAGGCTGCGCACGGATCCCTCGCTCAGCGTGGCGAGGTAGCCGGGCTCGACCGCGCACAGGTACCGCTTGGCCTCGACGTGCCACCGGATCGGCGCGAGGACCCCCTCGCCGTACAGCGGTTCGAGCGCGCGGGCGGCCACGTGCTCGTGCCGCCGGTCGACGGTGAGGTCGCCGATCGTGCCCGACGAACGTTCCAGCTCCAGCAGGTGGCCGATGTCGTGCAGCAGGGCCGCGACGACGAGTTCGGGTGCCGCTCCGGACCGTTCGGCCAGCGAGGCGCACTGCCGCGCGTGGTCGAGTTGTGTGACCCGGTCGTCGTAGAACACCTGGCCCCAACGCTCGAGCACCGCCACCACGTCGTCGACGTCGGTGAACAGCCGACCGGGCCGGACGCCGGATCCGTCGGCTCCGTCGGGTGACCCGGACGCGGCGGCGGGCAACGGTGACATGCGACGACGGTATCTCGCGCCCTCCGTGACCGGGGTACCTTGCGGGCATGGCCAACACACCGCTCAGCACCAAGGACACCGAGTCGGTCGAGCGCGTGATCCCCGCGCCCGCCGCCGCGATCTTCGATCTGCTCGCCGACCCGGCCCGCCATCACGACATCGACGGCTCCGGCACCGTCCAGCAGGCACCCGAGGGATCGCGCCGGCTGCAGCTCGGCGACCGCTTCGGGATGGACATGAAGATGGGCATCTCGTACTCGATGGTCAACGAGATCATCGAGTTCGAGGCCGACCGCCGCATCGCGTGGCAGACCACCTCGTCGATCAAGCCGCTCGGGTTGCTCATCGGCGGCCGCATCTGGCGCTACGAGCTCGAGCCGGTCGAGGGCGGCACCCTGGTGCGCGAGACCTGGGACATCAGCAAGGAGCGCATCCCGGCGCTCGTCCGCCCGATGCGGGCGAAGACCCGAGAGGGCATGACCAAGACCCTCGCCCGCATCGAGGAGCTCGTCGCCCGGACGTGACGCGGTTCGCGCCGTCGGGCGATCGCGTCAGGTGATCGTGCAGGCCGACGGCACCTGCAGCAACGGCAGCGGGTCGACCGCCGCGGCGCGCTGACCGCCGGGGTGGATCTCGAAGTGCAGGTGGTAGTTGCCCGGGCCGGGGTTGCCGGTGTCGCCGACGAACCCGATCACGTCGCCGCGGCGCACCGACGAGCCGAGCGAGAGCCCCGGCGCGAACGCCGACAGGTGTGCGTAGAAGTAGTACGTGCCGTCGTTGGTGGTGAGGCCCCACGCGTTGCCCGACAGCGATGCGCTGGCGTCGGCGGTGTTGGTGAGCACCCCGTCGTCGACGGCGTACACCTCCTGGCCGAGCGTGGCCAGGATGTCGATGCCCTCGTGGCTGCGCCCGCCGGAGCGGTAGTCGCCGAAGTTGTCGAGGATGTCGCACCGCGGTTCGACGTCGACCGGGAACAGCGGTGGCAGCCGTCCGAGACGTGACGCCGGCGACGCCGGGGTGGCCGCCTCGTCGATCGGCACGAGGAGCGTGGTCGGTGGCACCGTGAGCGCGGTCGTGGTGGTGGCCGGCGCTGCCGCTGCGGGTGCGACCCGGCGGCCGCGGAGCGCGGCGACGCCACCGACACAGGCGCACGCGGTGCCCAGCAGCAGCGCACGGCGCGACATCGGTGACGGCGGTGACGGCGGTGACGGCGCCGTGCCGAGCGGGAGGCCGGGGTGATCGTGGTGCATGGTGCGAACGGGACGTGCGACGAGGGTGCCGCACGACCCGGGCAGGCTATCGACCCCCGGCGGAGCCCCGGTCGCGGGGTGCCGGCGCCGCCGGTGCTCACACCTCGTTCTCACCTCGCCGGGGCGGCGGTTTCACCTTCGGGTCGCACCATGGTCGACGCCGGGGCTCGGTCCCTCGAACCCCGGCAGGTTCGCCCCACCAGCCGAGTCGACGTCGACTCCACACCCCGAAGGAACCCTCCGATGAACCGAAAGCTCCTGACCAGCGGCCTCCTCGTCGGCCTCGTCGCCGGTGCCGGTGCCGGCCTCGTCCTCGAACAGACCGGCCTCGTCGGCGCGGCGTCGAGCGATGTCGCCGTCGTCACGGCCGAGGACCCGACCACCACGGATGCCACCACCGACACGGGCACCGACACCGACACCGACACCGACACCGACACGGGCACCGACACCGACGCACGCCCCGACCGGTCGTCCCGCCTCGCCGAGATCCTCCAGCCGCTCGTCGACGACGGCACCATCACCGCCGACCAGCTCACCGCCGTCGTCGAGGCGCTCGATGCCGCCGGCCCGATGGGCGGCCGCGGCGGCGCCGGTGGCATGGGCGGCCGAGGCCCCGGGCTCGGCCTCGACGCCGCCGCCGAGGCGCTCGGCATGTCGCTCGACGACCTGCGCACCGCGCTCGAGTCCGGCCAGACGATCGCCGAGATCGCCACCGCCAACGGCGTCGAGGTGCAGACCGTCATCGACGAGCTCGTCACCGCCGCCGGTCAGCACCTGGCCGAGGAGGTGGCCGAGGGCGACCTCACCCAGGAGGAGGCCGACGCCCGCCTCGCCGAACTGACGACCCGCATCACCGAGATGGTGAACAGCGGCCTGCCCGCCGGCCCGATGGGTGACATGGGCGGCATGGGGCGGCACGGGCACGGCTCGGACGCCGACGACACCGACAGCGCCGACGACACGGACAGCGCCGCCTGATCGGCGACACACAGGAACACACGAGGAACGACGGGCCGGTCGCGCGAGATGCGCGGCCGGCCCGCCCGGGAGGAACAGAATGGACACGATGAGCGGGCGAGTACTGGTGGTGGACGACGATCGGGCGATCCGCGAGTCGTTGGCGCGGGCGCTCGAGCTCGACGGCTACGAGGTCGAGCTCGCCTCGGACGGCGCCGTCGCCTTGGCCGCGATCCGCGAGCGGCGGCCCGACGTGGCCGTCCTCGACGTGATGATGCCCAACATCGACGGCCTCACGGTCTGCCGTGTGCTGCGTGCCGAACGCGATCGTCTGCCGATCCTCATGCTCACGGCCCGCACGGAGACCCCCGATCGTGTGGCCGGTCTCGATGCCGGCGCGGACGACTATCTGCCGAAGCCGTTCGAGCTCGACGAGCTGCTCGCGCGGCTGCGCGCGCTGCTCCGTCGGTCCAAGCCCGACGAGGTCGAGGCGGCCGCGGCCGGTGTGTTGCAGGTGGCCGACCTCAAGGTCGACCCCAGCTCGCGCCGGGTGTGGCGCGACGACGACGAGATCGAGCTCTCGAAGACCGAGTTCGACCTGCTCGAGTTGCTCGTCCGCAACAGCGGCATCGTCCTCGACCACACCACGATCTACGAGCGGATCTGGAACTACGACTTCGGTCCCGACTCGAAGAACCTCGCCGTGTACATCAGCTACCTCCGGCGCAAGATCGACACGGGCGACCTGCCCAAGCTCATCCACACGGTGCGCGGCGTCGGCTACACCGTGCGCGCCCAGTGATCCGCCCGTCCCGATGAGCCTCCGCCTCAAGTTCGCGGTCGCGATGGTCGCGTTGGCGGCCGCGGCCACCATCGCCGGCGGCGCGGTGAGCTACGTCGCGACCGAGCACGAACTGCGCCAGCAGATCGACGCGTCGCTCGTCGACGCGGCCCAGCGCGTCGCCAACGGGTTCCCCATCGACCAGCGGCCGGGTCCCGACCTCGGCGGTGGCGACGGCGACGAGGACGACCGGTTCCGCGGCTTCACCCAGATCCTCGTCCAGGTGATCGACGCCGACGGCAACGTCACCGACGCCCCCTACAGCGGCGAGCTGCCGGTCACCGACGACGACCTCGCGGTCGCAGCCGGCGACGTGCGACGCGGCAACCTGCGCCACGACGTCGAGATCGACGGCGAGCTCTACCGGGTGCTCACCGTCGAGGTGCGCGAGGGCGGTGCCGTGCAGTTCGCACGGTCGCTCCGCGAGACCGAACACGTGCTCGAGAGCATCCGCAACAAGACCCTGCTCATCGTCGTCGGCGTGTCGGTGCTCGCCGCGCTCGTCGGGATCCTGATCGCGCAGCAGGTGACGCGGCGGCTCGTCCGGCTCACCGACGTCGCCACCAAGGTGGCTGCGTCGGGCGATCTCGAGCACGACGTGCCCGTCGAGGGCAACGACGAGACGGGTCGGCTGGGCACCGCGTTCAACGGGATGCTCGCCTCGCTCGCCCGATCGAAGAAGGCGCAGCAGCAGCTCGTGCAGGACGCCGGCCACGAGCTGCGCACGCCGCTCACCAGCCTGCGCACGAACGTTCGCGTCATGCAGCGCTACGACGAGCTGTCGCCCGAGTCGCGACAGCGCCTGCTGGCCGACGTCGAGAGCGAGACCAAGGAGCTCACGTCGCTCGTGAACGAGCTCGTCGAGCTCGCCACCGATCGACGCGACGAGGAGCTGCCGGCCACGGTCGTGCTGGCCGACTCGGTCGACCGCGTGGTCGACCGTGCCCGGCGGCGGTCCGGCCGCGAGATCGTGGTGGTGGCCGATCGCAGCCAGGTCGTCGTGCGTCCCAACGGTCTCGAGCGGGCGATCACCAACCTCGTGCACAACGCGTTGAAGTTCAGCGACGGGCCGGTCGACGTGACGGTGCGTGCCGGTGCCGTCGAGGTGAGCGATCGTGGCCCCGGGGTCGCGGACGACGACCTGCCGCGGCTGTTCGACCGCTTCTACCGGAGCGACGCGGCACGCGCGTTGCCCGGCAGCGGGCTCGGCCTCGCGATCGTGCGTGACCTCGTCGAGTCGCACGGGGGCACGGTCTCGGCGGCGAATCGGGCGGGTGGTGGCGCCACCATCGGCTTCCGGCTGCCGCTCGTGTCCAACGATCCGCCACCCTCGGCTTGACACGATGAATGGAGAGTGTCACTCTCCATTCATCCCATCGAGCCAGGAGGCCCCACCCGTGAGCCCGTCGCGCTATCTGACCGACAACTTCGCCCCGGTGACCGAAGAGGTCACGGCGTACGACCTGCCGGTGATCGGCGAACTGCCCGCCGATCTGAACGGCCGCTACCTGCGCAACGGACCCAACCCGTTCGAGGACGTCGATCCTGCCGCCCACCACTGGTTCCTCGGTGACGGCATGGTGCACGGCATCCGCCTGCGCGAGGGGCGGGCCGAGTGGTATCGCAACCGCTATGTCGGAGGGACCGCGATCCGGGCCGTGCGCGGCCAGCCCGACCTGTCCGGCCCCGACTTCAACGGGTCGGGCCGCGGGCCGAACACCAACGTCGGTGGCTTCGCCGGCACGACGTGGGCGATGGTCGAGGCCGGCGGCACACCGGTCACCCTCACCTACGAGCTCGAGTCGATCGCTCGTGACGACTTCGGTGGCACGCTGCCCGGGGCGTTCACCGCCCACCCGAAGGTCGACCCCGACACCGGCGAGATGCACGCCGTCGTCTACGCCTGGCCCCAGTGGCTCGATCACGTGCAGTACGTGGTCGTCGGTGTCGACGGCAAGGTGCGTCGCACCGTCGACATCCCGCTGCCGGGGATGTCGATGATCCACGACATGTCGCTCACCCAGCGCTACGCGGTCGTCTACGACATGCCCGTCACCGTCGACCTCGACCGCGCCTTCGCCGGCGACTCGTTCCCCTTCGGCTGGAACCCCGACTACGGCAGCCGCCTCGGCCTGCTGCCCCGCGAGGGCGACGCGGCCGACATCGTGTGGGTCGAGGCGCCGCTCGGCTACGTGTTCCACCCGATGAACGCGTACGACGTCGAGGGTGGGGTCGACGACGGCAAGGTCGTCATCGACGTGTGCGTGTACGACCGGATGTTCATGAACGACCTGCGCGGCCCGTTCGGCGACTGCTTCGCCCGACTCGAGCGCTGGACGCTCGACCCGCGCACGCGTACGACGAGCACGGTGGTGATCGACGATGCCCGGTCCGAGTTCCCCCGCCATCGTGGCTCGCTCACCGCCAAGCCGTACCGGTACGGCTACTGCGCGAGTCCGGGCGACGAGCCCACCTGGCCGACGTTCAAGTACGACCTCCAGACCGGCTCCAAGCAGGTGTTCGACCACGGCGCAGGTCGCGCCGCGGGCGAGCCGGTGTTCGTGAGCCGCCAGGGCTCGCAGGTCGAGGACGACGGCTGGCTGGTCACGTTCGTGCACGACGCCACCACGGGTGGCGCGGAGTTCGTGGTGCTCGACGCCCAGGACCTCGCCCGCGGCTACGTCGCCCGCGTGCCGCTGCCGCAACGGGTCCCGTTCGGCTTCCACGGCAACTGGGTCAGCGACCGCAGCGTTCCCCCGCCCACCTGACCTCGGGACGGAAACGCCCGGGTTGGGCCGTCTGGTCCCGGCGTCGCGTCCGGTGGGCGTCTGTCAGACTCGCCGGATGGCGATCGACGTGGATGCACTGCTGGCCTCGCTGACCCTCGAGCAGAAGGTCGCGCTGATGACGGGACACGACAGCTGGCACACGTCGGCCCAACCGGGCGTGCCGGTGCTGCGGTGCAGCGACGGTCCCGCCGGCGTGCGCGGCACGACGTGGAACGGCCCGGCGTCGGCGTCGTTCCCGTGCGGCACCGCACTCGGTGCCACGTTCGATCCCGACCTCGTCGAACAGGTCGGCATGGCACTCGGACGCGAAGCCCGGTCGAAGGGCGCGCAGATGCTGCTCGCACCCACCGTCAACCTCCATCGCACCCCCATCGGCGGCCGCAACTTCGAGTGCATGAGCGAGGACCCGACCCTCACCGCGCACCTCGCCGTCGCCTACGTGAAGGGCGTGCAATCCGAGCGTGTCGCCGCGTGCATCAAGCACTTCGTCGCCAACGACACCGAGTTCGAGCGGATGACCATCTCGAGCGAGCTCGACGAGCGCACCCTCCGCGAGCTGTACCTCGTGCCGTTCGAAGCCGCGGTGCGTCCCGTCGACGAGGGCGGCGCCGACGTGCGGTCGATGATGAGCAGCTACAACCGCGTCAACGGTCGCTACGTGCCCGACAGCACCGACCTAATGCAGACACTGCTGCGCGACGAGTGGGGTTGGGACGGCGTGGTCGTGAGCGACTGGTTCGCCCACCACGACACGGTCGCGTCGGCGCTCGCCGGGCTCGACCTCGAGATGCCCGGGCCCACCCGGGAGCGCGGGGCCAAGCTCGTCCAAGCGGTGCGCGACGGCGAGGTCGACCCGTCACACGTCGACGAGTGCGTCCGCCGGCTGCTGCACCTGTTCGAGTGGTGCGGCCTCTTCGACGACGTCGCCCCCGGCGACGAGATCACCGACGACGCGGACGACACGCGCGCCGTCATCCGTCGGGCGGCGATCGAGGCGACGGTGCTCCTCCGCAACCGCACGCACGACGACGGCGCGCCCGCCCTGCCGCTGCGTCCCGCTGCCACGGTGGCGCTCATCGGCCCCAACGCCGCGCGCGGGCGCATCCAGGGTGGCGGCAGCGCACAGGTGCGCGCGAATCGGCCCGTCGGCCTGCTCGACGCACTGCAGGCGCGCGGCGTCGAGGTGCGACACGAAGAAGGGTGCCGCATCGACAAGCGGCTGCCCGGACTGCGCGGCTCGTTCGATGTCGACTACCACGACGTGCACGGCAACGAGACACGCCGCCACGTCGAGCGGCTCACGCTCGTGTGGGCCGAGGGACCGGGCGACGGCCTCGACCGCAACCATTTCGGCGCCACCGTGCGCGGCACGTTCACCCCGGACGACACCGGCACCTTCACCTTCGGTGTGGTGGCCGTCGGACCGGCCACGTTCCGTGTCGACGGCGAGCTGCTCGTCGACCTCTCCACGCCGCAGACCGGCGGTGCGCTGTTCGGCAACGCGAGCCCCGAGATCCTCGCCACCGCCGAGCTCACGGCCGGCGTGCCGGTCGAGATCGAGCTCGACGTCGCGCTGTGGCACACCCTGCAGATCCGCGGCGTCATGATCGGCGTGACCGGTCCCGAGCGCGACGACACCGTCGCCATGGCGGTCGACGCCGCACGCGACGCGGACGTCGCGGTGGTGGTCGTCGGCACCAACGCCGACTGGGAGACGGAGGGCGAGGACCGCACCACGATGGACCTGCCCGGCCGCCAGGACGAGCTGGTGCGCCGGGTGGCCGAGGCGAATCCCCGGACCGTCGTGGTGATCAACGCGGGCTCGCCGGTCACGATGCCGTGGCTCGACGACGTCGCCGCCGTGATGCAGGTGTGGTTCCCCGGCGAGGAGATGGGCAACGCACTGGCCGACGTGCTGCTCGGTGAGGCCGAGCCGGGCGGCCGTCTGCCGATGACCGTCCCCGCCCGGTTGGCGGACACCCCCGCGTTCTTGTCGCATCCCGGCGAGGGCGGCGTCGCCCGGTACGACGAGCGCCAGTTCATCGGCTACCGCTGGTACGACGCCCGCGAGATCGAGCCCCGCTTCCCGTTCGGGTTCGGCCTCGGCTACACGTCGTTCGAGCTCGGCGCGGCGTCGATCAGCGGCTCGATCGACGCGGGGATCGAGGTGAGCGTGCCGGTCACCAACACCGGCAGCCGGGACGGCGGCACGGTGGTGCAGTGCTATGTCGAGGCACCCGTCGACGGCCCGCGGCGGCCGCGTCGCGAGCTGCGCGGTTTCGCCAAGGTGCGCGCCGCTGCGGGCGAGACGGTGACGGCGACGATGTGGTTGCCCGAGCGCGCGTTCGCCGTGTGGGACGTGGCTGCGCACGGCTGGGTCGTGCCCGCGGGTGCGTACCACGTGCTCGTCGGCTCGTCGTCGCGAGACCTGCACCCCGCGGGTTCCGTCGTCTGCTGACCCGTTCGGGTGGTCCGAAGGGTCCCTCGGATTCTGGCGCGATGGTCCCCGCGTTCGAGGGACCTACGGCCCGGGCTGCTCGACCGCCTGCTCGTCGACCGCCCCGACCGCAGCACGTGCAGCTCGTCGCACCCAGCAGCGCTCGCCGCCTACGGTCGGCGCGGCATGATCCCTCGGTGGCGGCTGCGCTACCTGCGCGGGGTGGTCCCCGAGGTGCGGTCGGCGTCACCGGCGCGCCGAGCCGACGCGGCGGATCTGGGATGCACCCGACCCGAACTGCTCGCCCTGCTCGACGTCGTCGGCGCCGAGCGATGGGTGCTGCCCGGGGGCGGTGCGGCCGTGCGCGTCGAGGCCGACGGCTGCCACCACGTGCTGTGGGCGGCCACCGACGGCGACCACCGACACGCAGTGCTCGCACTCTGGGCGGCGATGCCGGCGGGTGCCCCGATGCTCGTCCACGTTCCCGACTGGAGCGCGGCGGCCGGCCTGCTCGACGACGCCGGCTTCACCGAGGTCGATGCCGACACGTGGTGCTCGACGTCGGAGCAGGAGGCCGTGTGCTCAGCCCGCACCCTCGGGGTGCATCCCGGCCTCGCTGCGTGACCCCCAACGGGTCGACGTCGCGATCGCCCGGTTGAGCTCGGCCCCCACCAGCGCGACGGTCGCGTGCAACGACAGCCAGGCCAGCAGCGCGATCACGGTGGCGAACTCGCCGTAGATGCTCTCGGCATTCGACTGCGATCGGGCGATCACCGTGGTGCCGACCACCTGCAGCAGCGCGAACGCCGCGCCGGCGAACACCGCACCCGGCACCACCTCGCGCCACGTGAGGGCTGCGGTCGTGAGCCATCGGTAGGTGAACGCGAGCACGGCGGCGTTCAGCACCGCGGCAGCCACCACGATCGCCACGTTGCTCAGTGCGGACAACCCGGCGGCCGAGACCACACCGGTCAGGAACGCACTGACGCCCTGCGCGACGCCGATCACGCCGATGGCCGAGAGCGCCCTGACCCGCGTGCCCGCGAAGCCGTGCCGGTCGTCGACGGCGATCTCGTAGGTGTTGTCGAGCGCGCCCTGCAGCGCGACGAAGGCCTTCATCCCGCTCCACATGGCGAGCAGCAGGCCGACGAGCAGCGCGACGACGCTGCCCTCGAGCGCCTGGGGACTCTGGGCGAGCTTGGCGCCGATCAGCGGCAGCCGTGCCAGCGCGGAGTCGACGATGTCCTGCTGCAGCTTCGGGTTGTCCTGCAGCACGAAGCCGAGGATCGTGGTGAACACCAGGAACAGCGGGAAGACCGAGATGAAGCCGAAGTGCGCGACGAGCGCCGCGCTGCGGCCGGTCTGATGTCGGCGGAAGCCGTCGAGCGCGCCGACGAGCGCGTCGGCGAGACGGGACCGTCGCCGCAGTTCGGTGACCTTCGGACGTTCGGTCCAGGGGGGTCGGGAGGCCATCGCTCGTCGATCGTAGGGGGATCGCCGACCCGCCGCTTCGACGGTCAGGTGGGGAGTCGCCAGTCGATCGGCGCCGACCCGACCTCGGCGAGCGCCGTATTGGTGCGGCTGAACGGCCGGCTGCCGAAGAAGCCGTGGTGCGCGCTCAGGGGCGACGGATGGGCCGACTGGATGATCACGTGCCGCGACGTGTCGACGAGTGCCGCCTTGCGACGTGCGGGCGCTCCCCACAGCAGGAACACCACGCGCTCGGTCTTGTCGTTCACCACGCGCAGCACCTGATCGGTGAACGTCTCCCACCCCTTGCCGTGGTGCGAGCCTGCCGCGCCACTGCGGACGGTGAGGCACGTGTTCAGCAGCAGCACGCCCTGTTCGGCCCAACCCTCGAGATTGCCGTGCCCGGGTGGCTCGATGCCGAGATCGTCGCGGAGCTCCTGGAAGATGTTCACCAGCGACGGCGGAGGCTTCACACCGCGCCGGACCGAGAAGCACAGCCCGTGGGCCTGACCCGGTCCGTGGTACGGGTCCTGACCGAGCAGCACCACCCGGGTGTTCGCGTACGAGGTGAGGTGCAGCGCGTTGAACACCTGCTCGGCGGGCGGGAACACCGTGTACCTCGCCCGCTCGCCGGCCACGAACGCCTGCAGGTCGCGCCAGTAGGGCTGGTCGAACTCGCCGCGCAACAACGGGTTCCAGTCGGTGCGGGCCTCACTCACGGGGGCCGATTCTTCCATCGTCGTCGCGCTCGGCGCGGAACCGGGCCACGTCGCGTGTTCGCCGCTACGGTGCGTGAGGTGAACCCCGACCGGGATCTGATCGTCGCGATCGACATCGGTGGCTCGCGCCTGTCCGCAGGGTTGATGACGCTGCGGGGCGACCTGATCGACCGCACCCAGGTGCCGGTCGACCAGGGGCTCAACGACGGCGAGCTGTTCGAGTCGCTCGTCGGCATCGTCGACGACATGCTGCTGCGCGCCGACGAGCACCACCAGATGAACCCGCTCGCGATCGGGGTCGGCTGCGTCGGCCCGATCACCGCCGACGTCGAGACGGTGTCGCCGGTGAACGTCGAGGCCTGGCGCAACTTCCCGCTGCGCGAGCGGCTCGAGGAGGCCGTGTCGCTGCCGGTCTACGGCGGGCTCGACGCCACGTCGCTCGCGCTCGCAGAAGGATGGCTCGGCGCCGCGCAGGGGCGCTCGAACTTCCTGGCCGTGGTGGTGTCGGGCAGCATCGCCGGCGGGGTGGTGATCGACGGGCAGTTGCTCGAGGGCGGCAGCGGCAACGCCGGGCACATCGGGCACGTGGTCGTCGAGCCGAACGGTCGTCGGTGCGGGTGTGGTGCCCGCGGCTGCCTCGACGCCGAGGCCTCGGGCCGTGCGATCGAGGTGATCACCGGGCGCCCGCCGACCGAGCCGAGCTACGAGATCATGCAGCGCACCGGCGAGCTCGTCGGGCGGGCGGTCGCCTCGGTCTGCAACCTCCTCGACCTCGACCTCGCGGTCGTCGGTGGCCCGGTCGCGCTGGGGTTCGGTGCCACGTTCTTCAACGCCGCGCAGGCCGCGCTCGACCGCCACTCGCGCGCCGAGTACACGCGCGGCGCTCGGATCACGCCGGCGCGCCTCGGCGACCGCGGGCCGTTGATCGGCGCCGGTGCGGTGGGGATGCGCGGGTTGCGCCGGCAGGGGCTGCGCGCGGTGCCACCACGGCCTTCGCTCACGCCGACCGGCGAGCTCGACGTGCTCGACGGCCTGCTCGAGCTCGAACGCCGGGTCGACGCGGGCGAGGACGGCGCGTCCAGCGTCGCGAACACCACGGCCGACGGCGGTGCCCATCTGCCGGCCGAGGGCGACCACACCCCGTCGGGACCGCGTGACCGCCCGCCGTCGACGTCCTCCGACGCCGACACCGGTGCCCACGGCTCGCCGGGCACGCACGTCACCGACGACAGCGGGCATCCCGGCGTCTGACGCGACGATCCGGTGGGCACGCTCGTCGGAGACCTGTGCCGCGACGGCCGCGCGCATCTGACAAGGTGGGGACATGACCAAGGTTCGATCGAAGGACGGTTCGCTGATCGACGACCGCCGCGGCCAGAGCGGTGGAGGCGGCGGCTTCTCGTTCCCCGGCGGCAGCGGCGGCGGCTTCCCGTTCCCGATGAAGGCCGGCGGTGGCATCCTCGGTCTGCTCGTCGTCCTCGCGGCGATGGTGCTGCCACAGTTGCTCGGCGCGGGCGGCAGCACCACGTCGAGCAGCCTCGGCGGCACCGACACCCAGAGCGCCGACGCCGCCGACGGTGCCTGTAGCAGCGAGCAGGAGCAGGTCGTGTGCGGGGCCGTCCAGGACGTGAACGACTTCTGGGAAGATGCGCTCCCCACCTTCTTCGACACGGCGTACCAACCGACCAAGACGGTGTTCTTCTCCGGCGCCACCAGCACCGGGTGCGGACAGGCGTCGTCGCAGACCGGGCCGTTCTACTGCCCGAACGACAACCTGGTGTACTTCGACCTCGACTTCCTCGTGGCGCTCGAACAGCAGCTCATCGGGGCGTCCACCGACCTCGCCCAGCAGTACATCGTCGCCCACGAGTACGGCCATCACGTCCAGAACGTGCTCGGCACCAACGCGCAGGTGCAGCAGGCGCAGCAGAACGATCCGAGCCGGGCCAACCAGTACTCGGTCGCGCTCGAACTGCAGGCCGACTGCTACGCCGGCGTGTGGGTCGGCGACGTCAACGCCCGCGGACTGCTCGACTCGTCGGCCGAGATCCGCGAGGCGCTCGCCGCAGCCGAGGGCGTGGGCGACGACCGGATCCAGGAGAAGACCCAGGGGCGCATCGATCCGGAGTCGTGGACGCACGGCTCGGCCGAACAGCGCCAGTCGTGGTTCCAGCGGGGCTTCGACTCGCAGGACCCGCGCACCTGCGACACCTTCGCCGAGGTGCTCTGAGCCGCACGCCGTCGGCGGACGGTCAACCGCCGAAGCGACGGTAGACGCGCTCGAGCGGACCCATCCCCACGAACCGCTGCCACCACGCGGCCACCATCAGGGCGAACGCCCAGAAGCCGACTGCGAACAGCAACGCCGTGTCGAGCCCGGTCGCACCCACCATCCCGGCTCGGTCGACCAGGGCGCGGAACACCAGCACGTGCGCGACGTAGATCGACAGGGTCGTCTCGCCCGCGGCTCGCAGCACGCCCACCGGTCCGCTGTCGCGCCACCGTTCGGCGGCCATCGACACCAGTGCGACGGCGGCGAGCGACGAGCCGATGGTGCCGATGGTGTACAGCAACCCGCGGTCGAACGGGCGTGTCGACCAGACGCCGACCCACACCGTGTCGCCCGAGCGCCCTGAGGTGAGGACGTGGTTCAGCAGGTACGTGACCGCGGTGGTGCCGGCGCCGATCGCGGCCAGCCGGGGGAGACGCGCCGCGGCGTCGGTCCCGACGAGTGCTCGGCCGAGCACCATGCCGGCGCAGAGGAACGCGAGCCACGGCAGCAGGGGATGCGTGCCGTTGACGAAGGTGTCGAGCAGCAACCCCCTCGGCGAACGGGTCGACAGGGTGCGCGGATCGGTGAGCCACGACACGTCGTGACCGTCGGCGCGTCGAGCGAGGACCCACCACTGGATCGCGGCACCGGCGACCGCGGCCACCGAGCCCACGACGATCAACCACCGGGTGCGCAGGGTGAACATCACGCTCGCGGCCAGGAAGTACGCGCCGTAGAAGAACAGGATCGTGCCGGGCCAGATCCAGTCGAGGAGGAACCCGAAGCCGAACAACAGCACGCCACGGCGGATCAGTCGCCAGCGATCGTCGCGCCGGGCGTCTCGGCGGGTGTCGAGGTCGGTGGACGTGCGGCTGCGCTCGGTGAGCAGCGACACCCCGGCACCGGCGACGACCACGAAGGTGGCCGCGAAGCGGGTCGAGAGCACGCCCGTCCACGGGTCGAACCACCGTTGGGCGAGGGAGCCGTCCGGTCCGGCGACCGCGCCGCTCCCGTTGAGATAGCCGTGGTAGTTCATGATCACGACGCCCACGAGGGCGAGCGCGCGGGTGACGTCGAGGCCGACGAGGCGTGGTCGGCGGTGGGTGACGGCGGTCATGCCAGCACGATCTCGTCCGGGAGCACCGCGGTGAGCGGACGCTGCACGTCGACCCACTCGCCGATCGTGGGCACGCGCCCGTCGGCGGGCGCGATGCACATCGAGGTGTGCATGTGTGGCGGTTCCAGCAGCGGGAGCCGTCGGCGGTCGTGGTGGAACGGGCTGCGTCCGTCGGCCAACGGCGTCACCCCGTGTGCCGAGCCCGCGCCCACCATCACGAGGGTGCCCTCGGCGTCGAGTGGCGTGGCGCGGTAGCCGGCCACCTCGCCCGCCCTGACCGGCGAGGTGTCGACCACCGTTGCCTGGAGGTGCAGGAACGTCTTGTCGCCGTGCCACAACGCCGTGCCCGTGCGCAACCGCCAGCGGCGTCCCGGTCGGCTCGCCGCGAGGTGGGCGAAGTCGTCTGCCTCGAGATGGCTGACCGACACCGTGGCGTCGTCGGCCAGGTGGGCCGTCCAGGCGTCGATCTCGGCCACCTGTGCGGCGGCATCGCGAGCCGGCCCGAGCAGCGGCAGGTGCAGCACGAAGTGGTGGACGTCGCGGCCCTGGCGGGCCAGCGCGGCGACGACCGCCGGCAGGTCGGACGGGGTCACCCCGTAGCGGCGCATCGACGATCGGAGCTTCACCGCCACCGGCCCGACGTGGCCGGCCACGGCGGCGGCGTGGTGCAGCGATCCCACGGTGAGCACGACGTGGTCGCCCAGCCCGAGCCCCGCCACCGGCTCGGTGGGCGGCGTGAGCACCTGCACCTCCAGATCGGACGTCGGTGCGGCGGCGCGGGCCAGGGCGGCCGCCTCGTGCACGGTGCCGACGGCGATCGCCCGGGTGTGGCGACGGGCTTCGGCGATCAACAGGTCGCGGCCGATGCCGTAGCCGTTGCCCTTCACGACGGCGACCAGGTCGCCGCTCGCGGTGACCCGATCGGCCGTGGCGGCGACGTGGGCCCGCCAGCGGGCGTGGTCGACGGTGAGCCGCAGCGTCATGGCCGGTCACCGTACCGTCGGCGCACGGCTCGGTGGCGATCGCCGGTGCCAGCAGGTGCCAGCAGGTGCGGGACCGCGGTAATTCCGACTTGTCTTATCGGAATTGTCCCTCTAACCTGAGCCGCATGAGCATCCGCCGCTGGCTCACCGACAGCTTCCCGAACCCCGTCAACGAGACCTCGGCCCGCCTGGTGGCGGCCGGTGCCGTCGTGCAGTCCGTGGCGTTCCTCGTCATCCGCGAGTGGTGGGTGCTGGTGCCGCTCGCGTACGGCTTCCTCGCCCGTGTCGTCGCCGGCCCGCGGTTCAGCCCGCTCGGTCGCCTCGTGACCGAGGTGATCACCCCGCGGGTCCGGGTCGCCCACCGGTTCGTGCCGGGGCCACCCAAGCGCTTCGCCCAGGGCGTCGGGCTGGCCTTCAGCGCGGGCGCGCTCGTCGCGTCGCTCGCCGGCAGCGACGCCGTCGCCGTCGTGCTGGTCGCCGGGTTGGCGGTC